>Ga0207667_10000752_pt1 | contig 42064 bp, 37 predicted proteins | sample KBSCornC52_FD_184301 | JGI IMG/M metagenome (GOLD analysis project Ga0207667, IMG submission 184301) | Corn rhizosphere microbial communities from Kellogg Biological Station, Michigan, USA - KBS Corn C5-2 (SPAdes) (version 2) | ecosystem: Host-associated > Plants > Roots > Rhizosphere > Soil ...
GTTTCCCAGCGGGCGCCTTTTTTTGTCCGCGATGGAAACGGAAACTCAGCCGTTCCACTGGCCCAGCGCAGCCAGGCCGTTGTCCTTGGCGCGGGCGTGCACGGTCTTCTGGGCGTCGCCGTAGTTCGCCTTCATGTCCTTGGACCACAGCTTCAGCGCAGCCTGCTGCATGGCGCGGCCGTAGGAGAACGACAGCGGCCACGGGTGCGGGCCCATGCGGTTCATCGCATTGAGATGCGCGGTGGACTGCTCGTCGGTCTGGCCGCCGGACAGGAACACGATGCCCGGCAGCGTGGCCGGCACGGTGGTCTTCAGCACGCGCACGGTGGCGTCGGCGACTTCCTCGACGCTGGCCTGGTCTTCCGCATCCTTGCCCGGGATCACCATGCTGACCTTCAGGATGCTGCCTTCGAGCAGCACGTTCTGCTCGTACAGCGCGTTGAACAGGCTGCGCAGCACGGCTTCGTGCACTTCGTAGCTGACTTCGATGCTGTGGTCGCCATCCATGATCACTTCCGGCTCGACCATCGGCACCAGGCCCGCTTCCTGGCACAGCGCGGCGTAGCGCGCCAGCGCGTGGCAGTTGGCCTCGATCGCGGTGGAGCTGGGGTTGTCTTCGCTGATGTTGATCACCGCGCGCCACTTGGCGAACTGGGCACCCAGCTTGACGTACTCCTGCAGACGCTCGCGCAGGCCGTCCAGGCCCTCGGTCACCACATCGCCCGGAAAGCCGGCCAGCGGCACCGGGCCCTTGTCCACCTTGATGCCCGGGATGATGCCGTTCTTCTTCATCACCTCGGTGAAGGGCACGCCGTCCTTGGTGGACTGGCGGATGGTTTCGTCATAGAGGATCGCGCCGGAGATGTGCTCGCTCAGGCCCGGAGTGGTGAGCAGCAGCTCGCGGTAGGCGCGGCGGTTCTCTTCGCTGTTCTCGATGCCGACCGCTTCGAAACGCTTCTTGATGGTGTTGGTCGACTCGTCGATGGCGATGATGCCCTTGCCGGGCGCAACCATCGCCAGGGCGATGCTTTCAAGATCTTCGATGCTCATGACGACTCCGTAGAACGCGGGGACGGCCCGTGGCCGCGCGGGTAATGGAGACCATCCCGTCGCCGGGCGGCCAAGCCTAAAGGGCGCGAGTATAGCCGGATCGACGCACGGGATCGCCCCGCCTCCGGCGGAGGCGGGCGTAGGAAGCCTCTCAAATGAGGCGAGAAGCCAGGTCAGGCCTGGTCGTAGCCGGGCAGCCGGCAGGCGTCGGTGACTTGCTTGGCCGCGGCCTTGTCCTCGGGCAGGTTGAAGCCCACCACGTAATAGGTCGACACAGGTTCCTTCTTGCTGCCGTTGTTGAGCGAGGGGCCGTATTCGAAGCGCTTGACCAGGCTCAATGCGGCCGAACCCAGGTCGCTCTTCGGCATGACCTTGTTGATGGCCGCATCCTGCGGCTTGCCGTCGGTGCCGATCTCGTAGGTGATCGCCACGCAACCGGGCTTGGTGAGGTTCTGGCCGCTGTTGGGCACGTCCGCCTGCACCGAACCGAAGTTGAGCAGAATCCAATACGAGGAAAGCTGCTCGGGGCCGACCCTGCGCGCCTGCGACTGGGCCAGCGCCGGCGTGGCGGCGGCCAGCGCCAGCGCGGTCGCGGCGGCCAGCGACAGGGAACGAAGCATCGTGTTCATGGAGCCGACTCCTTGGGGACGTGGGTGTGACCGGCAGTGTAATCCTGGCGTCGCGCGGCGGAGCACGCCGCGCCCGCGCTCAGAGATCCTGCAGGCTCTCCACCACGCCCTCGGCGCCCACCGAGAGCAGCTTCAGCGTATTGGTGCCGCCGCCACGACCGATATGGTCGCCGTGGGTCATTACCACGCGGTCGCCCTCGGCCAGCTTGCCCTGGCTGAAGAGCAGGCGCACGGCCTCGCGGGCCGACGCCGCGGTGGTCTGCGAGCTGGCATGCGTGAATTCCACCGGCTGCACGTCGCGCAGCATCAGCATGCGGCGGCGCGCGTCGGCGAACGGCGACAGCGCATAGATCGGCACCGCACTGCGATAGCGCGACAGCCACTGCGCGGTCGCGCCGGATTCAGTCAGCGCCACCAGCGCGCGCACGCCGACCTGGCTGGCCAGCAGCATCGCCGCCAGCGCGATGGCCTGGTCGGTACGATCCAGCCGATGCCCCGCCGTGGCGAGATCTTCCTTCGGCTCGAACTGGCGTTCGGCGCCCAGGCAGATGCGGCGCAGCGCGGCCACCGCCTTGTCCGGATGCGCGCCCGCGGCCGATTCCTCCGACAGCATCACCGCATCGGTACCGTCGATCACCGCATTGGCCACGTCCAGCACCTCGGCGCGGGTCGGGATCGGCGAGCGCACCATCGACTGCAGCATCTGCGTGGCGGTGATCACCGCGCGATTGCGCTGCACGGATTCGCGGATGATCTTCTTCTGCAGGCCGGGCAGCTCGGCATCGCCGATCTCCACGCCCAGGTCGCCGCGCGCCACCATCACCACGTCGGAGGCGTCGATGATCTCGCCCAGCACGGGAATCGCGTCGGCGCGTTCGATCTTGGCCACCAGCGAGGCCTTGCCGCCGGCTTCTTCCAGCAGGCGGCGCGCCAGTTCCATGTCGGCGGCGGAACGCACGAACGACACGGCCAGGAAATCCGCGCCGATCTCGGCGGCGAGCTTGATGTCCGCCTTGTCCTTGTCCGACAGCGCCGACACCGACAGGCCGCCGCCCTGGCGGTTCAGGCCCTTGCGGTCGGACAGGCGCCCGGCCACCAGCACGCGACAGCGCACTTCGGCGCCGACCACGCTTTCCACGGTCAGCGCGACCAGGCCGTCGTCGAGCAGCAGCACGTCGTCGGCGCTCACGTCCCTGGGCAGGTCGTGGTAGCTGACACCCACGCGGGTGTTGTCGCCCAGCGGTGCACCGGGGCTGCAGTCGAGCACGAAGCTGTCGCCCACGCGCAGCTCGATCGGGCCGTTGGCGAATTTCTCGATGCGGATCTTCGGACCCTGCAGGTCGGCCAGCACGCCCACCTCGCGGCCGAGCTTCTCCGCTGCCACGCGGACGGCGTTGGCGCGGGCGCGGTGGTCGTCGGGCTGGCCATGCGACAGGTTGAGGCGGACGACATTGACGCCTTCCGCGAGGATTTTCTCGAGCATCCCGGGCACGTCGGTGGCGGGGCCGAGGGTGGCGACGATCTTGGTGCGGCGCAGCGGAGTTTCGGTAGTCATCGTTCGAGGCTAGCAGAACTGATTCGTTGCGCCAGAGGGTCGGCAGGCCAGTTTTGAACGGCCGCATGGCGCCCCGCTCGAGGCCGCCCCGGCCCGGTCTACCACTGTCTGAAGTGGTATCTCCGACCGGAGACCACATGAGTCGCCAGCCATCTAACTGGTATGCAATATGGACGTCCAGACGGCCAGCGCATGGCTGCGGGCGGCCCGCGCCGCCGAGCTCGTGCCGCCGGTGCCCGGACGAGCCGTCCGGGCACCGGTTCGAGAGCTGCAGACACTCGCGCTGCACACGAAAAATTCATTCCGCAATGCAACAAAAACGACGAGCAGCCGGCTGCGCTCACTTCGCCAGCGCGCGGTTCAGCACTTCGGCCAGGCGTACCCCCGCCACACGCAACTGGCGCTCGGCCAGCGGCAGCTCCGCGGCGACATAGGCGTCGTCGATCTGGTGCCCTTCCGGATAGATACCGCGGGTCGCCGCGCAGGACTGCTCGGCCCACTGGGCGTACACGTTGTCCCGCGGCGCGATCGGCGCCGGCATGGTTTCCGCCGGGCGCGCGTCCAGCTCCTGCGCATAGTCGCGCCAGTCCTTGCCGTGGGTGCCGAGCAGGCCGGAATCCCACACGCTGTGCAGGTTCGTGCCCTTGCCCTGGAACTGCACCTGGTAGGTATTGCCGCCCTTGTCGTCGCGATAGCCGGCATGCAGCGGCTGGTGCACGTCGCCGACGAAATGCACCACGAACTTCAGCGCCTCCAGGCGCGCCGCATCCGGCTGGGTGCGGTCGGCCAGCACCGCCACGTAGCGATCGAGGCCGCCGACCACGCACTGGCCGTCCGCACAATCGCGCGGCGGCACGTACACGCAGTCGTCCGCACGGAAGTTGATGTAGTGCAGCTTGCCGGTGGCCTTGGCCAGGTCCGCACGCGAGTCGTCGCCGCGCAGCTCGTCGGCCCAGCTGGCGATGTCGGCCAGCGACCTGGTGTGCTCCGGTGCGAGCAGGCGCTCGACCTCGGCCTCGGCGGCCGGACTCAGGCGCCGCTGCGCCAGCTCGGCCACGATGGCATGGCCCTGGCGCCCCCAGGCATGGACGGCGGGTGCAACGGCGAGCGCGGCCAGGAGGCCGGCGAGGATACGTCGGGAAGTGGACATGTCGTTCAATCGGATGGGATGGAAGAGGAAGACATCGAAGAAGCCGGCAACGGCCGGCCATGGAAACGCCTACGGCAAGACGCGCCTCAGCCGGTGGCCGCCTTGTGCAGCAGCGTGCCCGCGGCATCGCGCACGCTCACATCCACCGCGATGCCCTGCCGCACGCTCTGCGTCACCGTGCAGAAATCCTCGAACTGTGCGAGCGCCCGGTCCACATGCGCCAGGTCGGTCTCGGCCTGGCCCAGGTCCAGGTCCACCGCGATGCGCGCCACGCGCCAGCGGCCCTGCTCGTTGCGCGCCAGCGTGGCGCGGGCCTTGGCCGCGAGCTGGCCGGGGTCGTTCTTGTACTTGCGCAGGGCGAACAGCAGGCTGGCGGCCAGGCAGTTGGCCACCGAGACGGCCAGCATGCGGGTGGGATTGGGGCCCTCGCCCTTGCCCACGGGCGGCAGTTCGTCGGTCAGCAGGTCCGGCGCGGCGGTGTCGTCGAAGCGCACGCGGAATTCGTAGCCGGACATCTGTTCCAGGCTGATCTCGATGGTCTGCTGTTCGTCGCTCATGGCCCGGCCCCGGTGTACCGCATCGATCGATAAGGCCCGCGAGCCTACCCCACATGCACGCCGAATGAACCGTGCCGGATGAGATGCCCCCTGGTTTCCGGCTAACATTAGGGTTCTTTGGCGGCCGGGTCCGGTCGCTGCTGCCCCGCCATCATCTCCGGAGGACGCTGTCCCATGGCCATCAAGGTCGCCATCAACGGTTACGGTCGCATCGGCCGCAATGTTCTGCGCGCGCTGTACGAGTCCGGTCGCACCGACGAGTTCCAGATCGTCGCGGTCAACGACCTCGGCGACGCCGAGACCAACGCCCACCTGACCCAGTACGACACCGCCCATGGCCGTTTCCCGGGCACCGTGACGGTGGACGGCGGCGACCTGATCGTCAACGGCGACCGCATCAAGGTCTGCGCCGAGCGCGACCCGTCCAAGCTGCCCTGGGGCGAGCTGGGCGTGGACGTGGTGCTGGAGTGCACCGGCCTGTTCACCTCCAAGGCCAAGGCCGGCGCGCACATCACCGCCGGCGCCAAGAAGGTGATCATCTCCGCCCCGGGCGAGAAGGACGTGGACGGCACCTTCGTGTTCGGCGTCAACGACGACACGCTCACCGCCGCGCACCAGGTCATCTCGAACGCTTCGTGCACCACCAACTGCCTGGCGCCGCTGGCCAAGGTGCTGCACGAGAAGATCGGCATCGTGCACGGCCTGATGACCACCATCCACGCCTACACCAACGACCAGGTCCTGACCGACGTCTATCACAAGGACCTGCGCCGCGCCCGCTCGGCCACCATGAGCCAGATCCCGACCAAGACCGGCGCCGCTGCCGCGGTGGGCCTGGTGCTGCCGGAGCTCAACGGCAAGCTGGACGGCTTCGCCATGCGCGTGCCGACCATCAACGTGTCGGTGGTCGACCTCTGCTTCGTGGCCAAGCGCGCGACCAGCCACGAAGAGATCGACGCCATCATCAACGAAGCCGCCAACGGCAAGCTCAAGGGCATCCTGGCGGTGAACACCAAGCCGCTGGTGTCGGTGGACTTCAACCACAACCCGGCCTCTTCCACCTACGACGCGACCCAGACGCGCGTGATGGAAGGCACCCTGGTCAAGGTGCTGAGCTGGTACGACAACGAGTGGGGTTTCTCCAACCGCATGCTCGACATGACCAAGGCGCTGATGGCCGCCAAGTAAGCGGCAGTCGCTGTCTGGACGAGAAAAGCCGGGCCTTGCCCGGCTTTTTCTTTTGCGTCGTCTTGCCGCACGGCCAGTGCGCGGGCCGCGTCCTATCATGGACGCCATGGAACGCTACGCCTCCATCGACGAAAGCAGCCTGGCTGTGCTGGTCGACTGCTTCTATGACCAGGTCCGCATCGATCCGGCGCTGGGTCCGATCTTCAACACCGCCGTGCACGACTGGGACGAACACAAGCGCACCCTGGTGTCGTTCTGGTCTTCAGTGGCGCTGGGCACGCAGAGCTATCGCGGCTCGCCGATGTCGGTGCATCGGCAGCAGCCCATCCGCGGCGAGCATTTCGACCGCTGGCTGGAACTGTGGCGCGCGGCCGTGCGCGAGCTGTTCGAAGAAGCACCCGCCGCGCGGATGATCGGCTACGCCGAGCGCATCGGCAGCAGTCTGCGCATGGGGCTGGGTCTGTCGGAACGCCGAGGGGCGAGGCCGCTCGGCATTCCGATCGTCAACGGCTGAGCGCTTAGAGGACTTTCAGCGCCGCGTCGTAGTCAGGCTCTTGCGCAATCTCGCTCACCAGCTCGGCATGCAGCACCTTGTCGTTCTGGTCCAGCACCACTACCGCGCGCGCCGCCAGCCCGCCCAGCGGACCCGATGCCAGCGCCACGCCGTAGTCACGCAGGAATTCCGCGCCGCGCAGGGTCGACAGCGTCACCACGTTGTCCAGCCCTTCGGCGCCGCAGAAGCGCGCCTGCGCGAACGGCAGGTCGGCCGAGATGCACAGCACCACCGCATCCGTCAGCGCGGCGGCCTTTTCGTTGAAGCGGCGCACCGAGGTCGCGCAGGTCGGCGTATCGATGCTGGGGAAGATATTGAGCACCTTGCGCTTGCCGGCGAACGAGGACAGCGCAACGTTGGACAGGTCCTTCGCCACCAGCGTGAACGCCGGGGCCTTGTCGCCGGACTTGGGGAAACGGCCGTCGACCTGGACCGGATTGCCTTTGAGCGTAACCGTGGACATGCGGATCTCCTGGATGAAAAGGGCCGCCAAGTAAACCACGCCGTAGCGCGCCGCATCCATGACCGCGTCAGTCGAGCGCCTTTTCCAGGTTCTTTTCGAACAGGTCCGGATCGCGATCGCTGGTCATGTCATACAGGTTGTAACGCCGGTACAGCCGCGCGCCGCCGTCGCGCAGCAACGGCTCCCACATGAAGCTGGCGCGCGAGCGGCTGGAATGCGGCAGCAGCAGATCGAACGGGATCGAGAAATAAATGCCCTTGTCGAAGCTGCCCTCGCCCGTCTGCGTGCCGGACTTGTTGGTGATGGTGGCGTAGGCGCCCATGCGCACGCCGTTGTCGAACTCGCGCGAGATATCCAGGGTGACGCCGTAGTCCTTGGCCAGATAACGGCCGACGCTGGCGGCCAGCGTGACATCGTGGAACCCGGTGTTGAGATAGACCGTGGCATTGCCTGTCACGGTCTTGTAGCCGCGCAGCGCGAAATCCTGGCGGAAACCGCGCTGGCGCACCCAGTTCAGGTCGACGCCGAAGGCCCAGCGCTCGCCATACGGGCGATACAGCACTTCGCCGCCCACGCCCGCATACATCGATTCGAGCATACCGCCGTAAGCCATGCCGAACACATCCGGCGCCAGCACCTTGGTGCCGGTCAACTGGAAGTTGGGCATCGTCACGTCGGACGTGGTGAGGTACTGGCGGATATTGGTGCGCACGCGCGGCAGCAGGCTGGGCGCGGTGTAGGTGAACTTGTCGTAGTTGTTGAGCAGGTTGACGCTGACCACGCCGTCCCACCACAGATTGCGCGAGAAGCGGTAGGTGGCATTGCCGTTGGCGGTGAACTGGTACAGCACGAATGCATTCGGTCCGCCCAGGCTCTGCTGGTAGCCCAGCGACACGCCGCCGTCGAAACGCTTCGGCGGCTTGATATACAGGGTCTGTTCGTCCTGCTGCCCCGGCGGATTCTGCTCGGCGCTGCGGCGCAGCTCCTGCATGTCGATGCGATGGTCCAGCGCATCGATGAAACGCGGACGGTGGATGCTCTGCTCCGCCAGCGGCATGCCGTAGCTCTCGTCTCCCACGGTGAACCAGTCGATGCTCTGGTCTACGCGATTGTCGAGGATGCGCGTGGCGCGGCCCAGCGTGCGGCTGGGATAGAAGTACGCGCGCGGCTCGCCGTGCACGATGAGTTCGGAACCGCGCCGGCCGATGCTGCTGACGTCGATGCCGGCGTTCTGGCCCAGCGTCTTGGCCAGCTCGTCCCAATCCAGCTGTTCCGGCGGTTTGCGCACGATGGCGGCGGCGCCTTCCGGCGGATCCGGCGTAGTGGCCAGACCGCGCACCGGCTCCGGCGCCGGATCGGCGGTCTTGCGCGGTTCAAGGTGCTTGGCGAGGTTGGTGTGCAGCGTGAGCGTGGCCATGACCTTGTCGCCGCGCTCGAAACCCAGCGAGAAGTCGACGTTGTCATTGACCCGGTACATCGCCGCGACATTGATCGGCGAGCGCTGCTTGAACTTGTTGCCCAAGCCTTCGTGCTTGTAGTTGTTGCCGTCCAGCTCGACCTTCAGGCGCAGCTTGTCCAGCGGCGTCTGGTATTCGATGCCGCCGATAAACGCCGCCGGCCCACGGAAATAGCGCAGCGTATTGAACTCGCCACCCTGCTGGTTGGTATTGCCGGCGCGGTTGTCGAAGCCGCTCCAGGCCCAGCCCAGCGGACTCTTGATATCGCCGCGCGCACCCATGTTGCCCCAGGCCAGGCCGGCGGTGAGGTCGACTGGCCCGAAGCGCTTGCTCGCCACCACGTATTCGCTGCCGAACAGGCCAGTACCGCCGACGTCGCGGCCGCCCACGGCTACCGCCGGCCACCAGCGCGTCTCGTCCCACAGGCGCAGCTTCAGGTCGATCGATTTGTCTTTGTAGCTCTGGTGCCCGCTCAGGGCCACGGAACCATAGAGGCGGTTGCTTACCGAGGAGTAGCGGAACGTGCCTTCGATCCATGGCAGCGGCTGCAGCGACAAGTTGTAGTGCGTGTACGGATACGTGCGCGAAGCGGTGAACGCGAGATCGCCTTCGTCCGCCATGCGCGCGGTCGGCGTCTGTATCAGGCCGACTTCACCGTAATCGTTGCGCGTATAGCCGGGCGCCGACTGCGCATGCAGCACGCCGACGATGCACTGCGACAGCAGCAGGCTCGCCGGCAGTACCACGCAACCGCTGCGCCAGTTGACGCGCGCCATCATGGCGGCACCACGCCGTCGAGCGGCTGCGTGGCGATGAAGTCGGCCATTTCATGATTGAACACGGCGTCGGTGACGCCGGCGGTCAGGCGTCGATCGAGCGGCACGTAGACAATGGCGCCGGGCGCGAGCGGCATCGGCGGGCTTTCATTCCACAGCGCGATGCCCAGTTCGAAGACCTGGCCATCCGGCTGGATCACGTACAGGAAATCGCGATCGGCCATCTGCGCGGGACAGGCTTTCACATACTCGCGCGCGTCCTGCAGCGCCACGTGCGGCAGCGCGCAGGACTTCCGCACCGCACCGATCACGCGCACCGTCGAGGGACGCTGCGGATAGCTCAGCGTGTCGCCTTCATCCAGCGGCAGATTGTCCGCGTCGTTCGCGGCCAGGGCGCCGGCATCGAGCGTACGCGTCACGCGGCGGCCGGTAACCGGCATCGCCTGCAGCCAGCGCTTCAGCTGCGCGCCCAGCGTCGCCAATGGCGCATTGCCTTCGCGCGTGGCCTGATCCGCAACCGCACCCAGCTCATAGAGCAAGCCGGCCTGCAGGCGCATCTGCTCAAACTGTTTCGATTTCTGCGTCCAGCTCGCGCCGAGCACGTATGCCTCAGGCTTTACCTGCGCCGCTGTCGCCGCATCGGCCAGCCTCGCGTTGCCAGAAAGCGACTGCATGCCCGGTCGATCGACTTGTCCGGAAACGCTGACGGACACCGCCATCGCGTGGATCGGCCAGCCTAGGCAAACCAGCCATCCGAGCAGGCAGGCGAGCCTCACGTTCGCGCCTCCCGGTAGGGGCGCAGCTGGATCAGCTCCAGCGTCTGGCCAGGCGCGACATGCTGCCGGCTCTTCCAGATAAAGCCATCGGCGGGATCGACCCAATAGCGATTGGTCACGTCGAAGCCGGCGCCATCGGCGCGCACATGTTCGTCATAGCGGCGCAGGCGATGCACCTCGCCGAGGATTTCCACGTTCTCGATATCCTTCGGCTCAAGATGCGCGACGGCCGCGATGCCGTAGCGATAGCCGGGCGACCAGTCGAGCACGCGCCGGTATTCCACCGGTGCCTGCACATGCTGCAGACCTGTTGCGAAAGGATCGCCGCCGTCGAATGCGGCGTGATCGAGATTCGCGTCCAGCCCCACCGTGCGCACCAGCACGCCGTCGCGCAGGAAGACCGCCTGCCCGTCCGCGCCATACCAGCCCTGCAGGCCGCCTTGCACGCTGGCCAGCAGCAGGACCGCCCTGCCGCCGGAGGATTCGACCTCGAGCTGGTAGTACGGCTCGGCCGCGACCGAGGCCGCCGTCGGGTGGACGTAGTCATTGCCGCGTACCGCTTCGCGGATCGAATCCATGCTTCCCAGCGATACGGCCGTGCACCCGGCCACCGCCCAACTCGCAGCCGCCAGGGCCGCGAGGCGGAGCGAACCTCGCCACGGGAAGCTCGTCATGCGCGTGGCCCTCAATTGGTGAGGTTGTTCTTCGCCGAAGCCGCGTTAGTCACGATGCCGGACAGCGGCAGCAGCTGCGAAAGGAAACGGTTCCAGCGCGTCACGCCCGCCGGGCCCACGAACACCACGTCGCCCGGATGCACGGAGAACTGCGCAGCCATCGCGAATGCCGCAGGCGACTTCGCATCGAGCTGGTAGATCGTGGCGGGCGACTTCTCCATGTCTTCCACGCCACGGATCACATACACCGCATTGCCCTTGGAGGTGGTCTCGTTCAATCCGCCGGCCTTGCCCAGCGCCTGCGACAGGCTCATGTCGCTGGTCTTGAACGGGAAGGCCGCCGGACGCGTCACCTCGCCCACCACGTAGACCTCCTTGCGATCCGCATAGGGCAGGAAGATCTGATCGCCGGGCTTGAGCCATACATCGCCCATCTGGTGATTGCGCGCTAGCGCGTCGAGATCCAGGTGGTAATCGTGTCCGTCGCGCGACAGCACCAGGCCGGAGAGATCGGCCTGGTCGGTATTGATCTGTGCCGCGCCGACCGCCTGCGCGAGGCTGAGCGGCGTCACCGTCACCGGCTGCGGCTCGGTCTTGACGAAGGCGCCGCGCATGGTGATGCGCTGCGCGCCGTAGCTGATCACGCTCATGTCGACCTGCGGGTCCTGCACGTACTTGGCCAGGCGCTGCGAGATCTCGGTGCGCAGTTCCTCCACCGTCTTGCCCGATGCCTTGAGCACGCCGACGTAGGGATAGAACAATGTGCCGTCCGCACGGACCACGCGGCCGTTCGCGCTGGGCAGCTGCTGCGAGCCCGCGGGCGAAGTCAGTTCGGGGTGATCCCATACGGTGATGTAGAGCGAGTCGCCGATGCCGATGCGGTAAGGCTCCGGCTGATAGCTGCTCAACTCGTCGGGAATGGTCGCCGCCGGATTGGACGCCTTGTCCATCGCCAGCAGTTTCGGCGTGATCGGCACGAGCTGATAGCGAGCTGCGTCGATCGAACCCTGGCGCGAGAAGTCAGTCGCGCTCATATGCTGGCCTGGCGCCCAGAAACAGCCGTGCAGGGTCAGGGCGGCACATGCCAACAACAATGCCCGTCGCTTGTTCATCCGTAGAGCCCTATCGATTATCGCGAACGCCGGCGGTGCGGCGAATGGATCCTCGGCCCCCTACCGATGACGTGAGACGTGCCAGGCCTGCATGCCCCGTGGACTGCAAGCCTCAGCGACGCGCTCGCTTCTGCGAACGCGTCGTTAAGAACCGATCAATGCGTGCCGGTGGTGCCCGTCGTACCGGTGCCGCCGGTGCCGGTGCCACCCGTACCGGTGCCACCCGTGCCTGCAACGGCCGCTGCGGCCGCCGCGCCGGGACCGGCATGGGTCGCCTTCATGCTGCCGTGCGCGGCGCCCTTGGCGCTCTTGGGCGAGATCAGCTGTGCCGGCGTCGCCGGCTTGGCCTGCTGCTGGTCGATCAGCTGATTTACGGTCGTGGGCTGCTGCTGTGCGTTCTGCGCGTTCTGCGCGAAAGCGGTACCGGTGAGCAGCAGCGTGGTCGTCACTGCAATGGAAGCGGCGAAAAGTTTCATGAGCATCCTCTTCGGTGCGTCGCGTGATGGCGGAGATGCGGAGTGTGAAGCGACTGGACTTTAGCGTCGATCGTGCGTGCATGACTGAACCAACACCAACCCAGCTTGAGAAAAATCCACTAGACGTTCACTTACATCGCTTAGAGTTGCCCTTCGCCGCGAAGCGCTTCAATACGTATGGATCATCTACGTCGCGGGTTCGTGATGTCGCGCAAAGTTTTCACTCTTGCGCATCACTCGATCAGCTTCTTGTCATCACCGCTACGCAGAAGCGAGCGAAGATAGGCGACGCGTGACGCTCCATTCGACGCGAGCCATCCCCCACAGGGTTGCCCCGAGGAAGCCACGATATGCAAGACACAAGAACGATGCTCGCCTGCGCCGCGGCCTTGTTCACTTCTGCCGTGGCGATCCTCGTTCTGCGTCGCCTGGCCGTGCCGCTGGGCCTGCTGGACCAGCCCAGTGACCGCAAGCAGCACAAGGGCAGCGTGCCGCTGGTAGGCGGCCTGGCGATGTTCTGCGGCGTGCTCGCCGGCGCCTGGTGGTACGGCGACACCACCCAGATCAGCCGCATGCTGCTGACCACCGCCGCGGGCCTCACCATCATGGGTTCGCTGGACGACCGCCACGAGCTCAGCGTGCGCACGCGCCTCATCGTTCAGACGCTGGCAGTGTTCGTGATGATTGGCAGTACAGACGTCTATATCCGTTCACTCGGCACGCTCAACGGCGTTCAGCTTCAACTGGGCCCGCTAGGCATTCCTGTGACGCTGATCGCAGTGATCGGACTGCTCAACGCGTTCAACATGATGGACGGCATCGACGGCCTGTCCGGCAGCATGGGGCTGGTCGGCATCGGTTCGATCTTCGCGTTCCATCACGGTGGCGTCACGCCGGGCGTCACGGTTCTGATCGCCATGCTCGGCGCGGCTATGATTCCCTACCTCGCCGCGAATCTCGGCCTGTTCGGCAAGAAGATCTTCATGGGCGACGCCGGCAGCACCGTGCTCGGCTATCTGCTCGGCTGGGCGCTGATCAACCTTAGCCAGAGCCCCGGCTCGGACCTGCTGCCGACCGACGTGCTGTGGTGCGTGGCCCTGCCCGCGCTGGATACGCTGGCGGTGATGTGCCGCCGCATGCGCAACCACCAGTCGCCGTTCAAGCCGGACCGCGGCCATATCCACCACATCCTGCTGCGCACCGGCCTGAGCCCGCGCATGACCCTGGTGGTGCTGGTGATCGCCTCGATCCTGCTGGCCTTTATCGGCCATCTGATCCACGACTACGGCCAGCTCGCCAGCCTGGGCCTGTTCGGCTTCCTGCTGCTGACCTACATCGTGTGCACCACGCGCCGCTCCGCCATCGCCGCCAGCCAGGCGGTACAGCAGCGCGGGCAGTGACGGAGCGCGGAAGCGCCATGCTTCCGCCGCGCCATGCTTGACCGGCTGGTCAACCTCAGTATCAGCCATCCCTATGTGCAGGCATGGCTGCTCGGCGCGATCGCGCTGCTGCTCCTGGTCTTCCGGCGTTACCGGCTCGGCTTCGGCATCGCCGCGATCGCGCCGCTGTGGCTGCTGCTGTGCGCGACTCCGGCTTTCTCGCACGGTCTGCAGCGCTGGCTGGAAGGCCAGTACGCGACGCAGCCCGCGGTGGACTATCCCAAGGCCGATGCCATCGTCGTGCTGGGTGGCGAAGCGCTCGCCGACGAGCAGGAGAGCTGGCGCGACGAAGGCGGCGATGCGATCGCCAACAGCCGCGTTGGCTTCGGCTATCTGCTGTTCCGCGCCAGCCGCGCGCCCTTGATCGTGCTCTCCGGCGAGGGCGATGCGCGGCGCATGGCGGCGATGCTGCAGCGGCAGGGCGTGCCTTCGTCAGCAATGCGCCTCGAAGCCGCCAGCCGCACCACCTATGAGAACGCGCGCAACACCGCGGCGCTGCTGCGCGGTGATGGCGCGCATCGCATTCTGCTGGTCACCTCGCCCGAACATATGCGGCGCGCCGCGGCGAGCTTTGAGAAGCAGGGCTTGCGGGTGATTCCCGCGCCCGCACTGCCACCGCCCGTCCGTGCGCCGGGCAGCGACTGGCAACCACGCCGTGCGGTCCTGTTCGAGACCTCGCACATCCTGCACGAGTACCTTGGCTTGTGGGTCTATCGCCTGCGCGGCTGGGCGTAGGCAGATCACTCACTCCGACCGCTGCAAAGGCGCTGGACCCCAGCGTTCGCTGGGGTGACGAAGGGTGGTGGACCGAATATGTCGAGGCGGCGAAGGTCCTAGCACGTCATTCCAGCGAGGCGCTTTACAACAGCGAAGCTGGTCAAGCTGGAATCCAGTGCCTTTGCCAGGGCTCGCCGTGTCGCCGATCATTCGCGCGCCTTGCCGCCGAACTCCACCACCGCGCCATTCGCCACATGCGGCACGCCGGCATCCACCGTGTTGTCGTACTCGAACGAACGCGCATCCAACCGCACATCGCCCTTGCTGATCTGCAGCTTCTTGCCCGTGCTGAGAAAAGCCATCGGCACCGGCCGCCCCGCAGCGGCGGGGCGCGTGCGCCGCACCGTATTGCCGGAGATCACCACCGAATCGATATGCCGCGCGCTGTCGGCGGATTCGTCTTCGGAAAAATTGATGCAGGTGCCGTAGATATCGCTGAAGGTATTGCCGGCCACTACCAGCCCGCTGACGCCGAGCACGCCGATCACGCCCATCTGCGGCCGGATCCCGATAAAGCTGTTGCCGGTGATCACCGCATTCACCGCATTGCGGCTGCGCGCCGAGGCCATATCGCCCAGGCGGATCGCATCGCCGCCCGGCCCCTTGCCCGGCGGCGAGCGCTCGAAGATGCAGCCCATCACGCGCGCGCCGCTCAAGCCCTTGATGGCCAGGTCGGTGCGCACCGAGTTGAGGAAATGGCAGTTGCGCACGGTCAGGTTGTCCGGCAGATCCGCCGCGGTCTTGGGCCGCGTGGAGCTGTCGATGCCCCAGTAGCAATTGCGGAACTGGCAATCGAGCACCTGCCAGTTACCGATATTGCCGCCCTTCTGGTGGCCATTGAAGAAGGTGATGCCGGCGGTGTTGGTCGTGTCGATATCGATAAAATTGCAGCGCCGGATGATCACGTTGCGGTACACGCTGAAATCGTGGTCCGGCTCGAAATCGATCCCGCCCACCGAACACGACAGCTTGGCATTGCCGATATTGCGGAAGGTGCAGTTCTCCACCAGCAAGGTGTCGCAGTCGATGATCGACAAGCCGTTGCGATTGGCTTTCACCGCACCATCGAAGATGCAGTCGCGCACGGTGACCCGCTCGTTATGGCGCTCGGTATTGTACTTCGTGCCCGAGCCCACATACATGCCGTCGCCGCGGAACCCGAAAAAGGTCACCCGCTCCACGGTCAGATCGGACGTGGCGTTCACCGCGAACAGGTAGTAGTACTGCGCATAGCCGTACTCGCCCACCCGCCCGTTGAGCTTCAGATCGTGCAGGTGGATATCGCGCATATTGTCCGCCACCCGCGGCGTGCCGCCGTCCTTGATATAGGTGGCCAGCATGAATTCGGAGGCAAGCGAGTCGTCGAACGAACGCAGTTCGCTGGAAGCGCCTTCGCCATACAGCTCCAGCCCGGAGCGCAGATTCACCTGCTTCACCAGATAGACACCGGCCGGAATCAACACCCGGCGCGAACTGTCGATGGCTTTCTGGATGCCAGCGGTGCAGTCATAGCTGCTGTGCCCTGCGCGGATCGCCGCGTGCTCTTCCTTGGGCAGGAAGTCCAGTACGTTTGCCGGCGTGTCGGCCATCACATGGTTCCTCGGAGCTGATTGCTATGGGTCGCACGCCGTCGAGACGCACGCAGTCATCGGCTCCCCCTGTCCCGCCGAGTCTAGGGATTCGCGCGCGCCGAGGTTTACTCGCGGATGAACCCATTCCTTGCGATCGATGCGCGTGGGCCGCAAGAACTTCTAGGCGACGCGGCGCTGCGCCACCTGCTCTTCGCTCGGCATCGCCAGCGGACCGCACAGCTCGCGGTACACATCGACGGTGCGGCGGATCACGATGCGCTCGTCAAACTCCGCATGCGCCTTCGCCCACGCGGCTTCACCCAATCGACGCGCCAGCGCAGGGTCGTCATGCAGGCGGCGGATCGCATGCGCCAGCGCCTTCGCATCGCGCACCGGCACCAGCAGTCCGTCGACGCCATCGCTCACCACTTCGCGGCAGCCTGGCACGTCGGTGGTGATCAGCGGCTGCGCACACGCTGCTGCTTCAATCAGCGTCTTCGGCAAGCCTTCGCGATAGCTCGGCAGCGCGACGATATCGACCGCGCCGAGCAAGGTGGGCATGTCTTCCACATGGCCCAGCCAGTTCACCACGCCTTCGTTGACCCAGCCGCGCACGGTGTCTTCCGGCACGGCGGCGGGATTACCGGGATCCGGCGTGCCGGCGAGCAGGAATTCGATACGCCGTCCTTCGGCCAGCAGCTCGCGTGCGGCCGCGATGTACTCCTCCAGCCCCTTGTCCCACAGCAGCCGCGCAGCCACGAGCACACGCAAGGGCCCGCTCGAACGCTCACCGCCGCGCTTGACGAAGCGCCAGCAATCCACACCCGAGCCACGCACCAGGCGGATACGCGAAGGATCGATCAAACCGGCGCGCTCGAACAAGGCGACATCGTCGCTGTTCTGCAGAATCAGCCGCGCGCCCTGCCCGTCCAGCGCCAACCGCAACAGCGCACGCACCACCGGCCGCAGCACGCGCGCCTTCAAGTCGTTGCTGGTGAACACGTAACCCATGCCTGCCACCGCATTCACGCGCGCAGGCACACCCGCAAGGCGCGCTGCCAGCGAGCCGTACACCGCGCACTTGATGGTGAAGCCATGCACCAGCGACGGCCGCTCGCGCTTGAGCAGCTTGGCCAGGTAACGCAGCAGCGCCAGCTCGCGCAGCGGATTGAGGCTGCGCCGCTCCATCGGCACCGGTTCCCAGCGCAGGCCTAGCGCGCGCAGCTTCTCGCCATAAGGTCCGGGGGGCGACAGCAACAGCAGCTCGTGGCCGGCCTTATGCAGCGACAGCGCCAGCGAGCGGCGAAAGTTGTAGAGATACCAGTCGGTATTGGCGAACAGGACGATCTTCATGGGATGGCTTGCCGCTTGAGGAGTTGGGATCGTTCGCGCGGCTGCGCCACCGGCGGCGCAAGCGCCTTCCTGCGGTTGCCGCGTTCATGCCGTTTCCCCCTGTTCGGCGCCCAGCCAGGCCTGGAACATCAACACATTCCATAGCTGGTGCTGCCAGTTGCGCTTGCCGCTCAGATGCTCCTGCCACACGCGGCGGATCGGCGCGTGGCGCAGATAGCCCTCGCGGCGCAGGCGCCCTTCGTCGAGCAGGCTCTCGGCCCAGTCGCGCAGCGGACCGCGCAACCAGCTGTCGAGCGGCACGCCGAAGCCCTGCTTCGGACGTTCGATCAATTCCTTCGGCACATGCCGGTACAGCACCTGGCGCAACAGCCACTTGCCCTGGCCGTCGCGGATCTTCAGATGCAAAGGCATGCGCCAGGCCAGCGAGACCACGCGCGGATCGAGCAGAGGCACGCGCGTCTCCAGGCTGTTGGCCATGGCGGCGCGATCGACTTTGACCAGGATGTCGTCAGCCATATAGGCCTGCGCATCCATCGCCATCATCCAGTGCTCGAAGCTGTCGGTCTGCGGCCAGGCCTGCGGATCGGTCAGCAGGGTCGACGGTTCGGCAGCGCCGTGCACCAGGTGTTCCGGCTCGCTCCACTGGCTGGTGAGCTGGTGGAAGAACTGCTCGCCGCTGGACAGCGTCAGCACGCCCGCCAGTTTCTGCGCCTTGTCGCCCGGCGTAGCCACGTGCATGCGCTTGGGCAGCAGCACGCGGGCACGCTCGTACCAGCGGTCCCAGGTGGCGGGCGGCACCGCGCGCAAGGCGCCGGCGGCGGCGTGGCGCACGAACGACGGCAGGCGCTGCATGCGTTCCCACACCCGCCGCGCGGCGAGGTAACGGTTATAGCCGCCGAACAGTTCGTCGCCGGCATCGCCGCTGAGCGCGACGGTGACATGGCGGCGCGCCAGCTGGCTGACCAGGTAGGTCGGAATCTGCGAGCTGTCGGCGAACGGTTCGCAGAACATCGAAGGCAGCTTCGGGATCACCGCCAGCGCATCCTCGGGCCGCACATAGAGCTCGGTGTGCTCGGTGCCCAGGTGCGCGGCCACCGCCTTGGCATGCGTGGCCTCGTCGTAGCCGTCCTCGCCGAAGCCGATGGTGAAGGTCTTGACCGGACGGCTGCTCTGCTTCTGCATCAGCGCGACGATGGTGCTGCTGTCGATGCCGCCGCTGAGGAATGCGCCCAGCGGCACATCCGCCAGCATCTGCGCGCGTACGCTCTGGCTGATCTGCGCTTCCAGCGCATCGATGGCGTCCTGTTCGCTGCCGAAGAACGGCTCGGCCATGCCGGCGGCGACCACGTCGTTGTAGCGCCAGTACGGTTGCGGTTCCGCCTCGCGCGGTCCGCCCGCCTGCAGGCGCAGCACATGGCCCGGCCGCAGCTTGGCGATGCCGCGATAGATGCTGTATGGCGCGGGCACGCAGTTGTGACGCAGCAACAAAGTCAGCGCGTCGCGATCCACATCGGGGCGGAAGCCCTCATAGGCCTTCAGCGCCTTCAGCTCGGAACCGAACAGCAGCGCTTCGCCTTGCCAGCCGTAGTACAGCGGCTTCTCGCCCAGCCGGTCGCGCGCCAGTGCGAGGCTGCGGTCGCGGCGGTCCCACAGCGCCAGCGCGAACATGCCGATGCTTGCATTGAGCGCGGGCTCCAGGCCCCAGGCGGCGATGCACGCCACCAGGGTTTCGGTATCCGAATGGCCACGCCATGCCGGCGCCCGGCCTTCGGCGTCCAGGCGCGCGCGCAGCTCGAGATGGTTGTAGATCTCGCCGTTGAACACCGCCGTATAGCGGCCGCAGGCCGAATGCATCGGCTGATGCCCGGCCGGCGACAGATCGATGATGGCCAGGCGTCGCTGCGCCAGCGCGATGCCAGAGGCCTCGTCGCTCCACACGCCGCCGTCATCCGGTCCGCGATGCAGCAGCCGGGCGGTCATCGCCAAGGCCTGGTGTTCCAGGCGCTCGCGGGACGCGCCGGCAGGTATCCACAATCCGGCAATGCCGCACATCAGCGCGCCTCCGCGTTGCGCAGCACATCGGCCAGGCGCGGGGCCTGCGAGGCGAGGCTGTAATGGTCTTCCACCCGATGGCGGCCGGCGCGCCCCTGGCGCGCGCGCAGCTCGGGGCTGCCGATCAGCTGGCGCAGGCCGTGGCGCCAGTCTTCGTCGTTCGAGGCGAGAAAGCCGTTGTCGCCATGCCGCACGATGTCCGCGTTCACGCCCACCGGCGAGGCCACCACCGGCAGGCCGCAGGCCATGTACTGGATGATCTTGTAGCCGCACTTGCCGCGTTCCCACGGCCCGTCGCGCAGCGGCATGATGCCGACGTCCATCTGGGCGATCAGCTCGGCCTCGGTTTCCTCGGACCACGGCAGCACGTCCACCGCCACGCCTTCGAACTGCGCCGCCACTTCCGGCCGCGCGCCCACCAGCAGCACGCGTGCCGCGCCGCCGGCGCAGACGTCGACCAGCACGTCGCGCAGATCCAGCGCGTAGTGCTCGGTGGCCGGCGAGCCGATCCAGCCGATCACCGGCTGCGCGCGGCCGCCGTGCTGGACGGTTTCATAGCGCAGCTCGTCCACCACGGTGGGAATGATTTCCACGCGGCCGGCCTTGGCCTGCTCCGCGCGCGCGGCGAGATAGGGATTGCCGGCGATCACGCAGGCCGAGCGCGCCATCACGCGATCGATCTTGTGGCCCAGCACGCGGCGCACCACGGGGCTGGGCGAGAGGTCGTACTTGTGGAACAGCGCGTCGTCGTAATCCACCACATAAGGCCGCGCATGCAGCGACAGCAGCGCCTCGAGCCCATACGGCAGATAGGGAAACAGCTCGCCTTCGATCCAGGCCAGATCGTGCTCGCTGTTGCGCATCAGCTCGGCGATGCGCCGGCCGTAGTAGCGCCAGGCGGTGTACTTGGTGGCCTGCGGCCGGCCGCCGTACAGGCCTTCCAGATACGAATCGGGAAACAGCTCGTGCACTTCCACGTCGATGCCCCGACGTTCCAGTTCTTCCAGATACTGCAGGCTGCGCAGGCGCGTGCTGGGCCCCAGCCTGGAGTAACGGGCGAACAGGATCACCTTCAGACGCTTCATGCAGGCACGCGCTCCACCCCGGAGGGGAATTCCACGAACAGCGCCACCAGCGGGATGGTGTACATCCACTGGAATGCGAACGCTTCGATATAGGGATTGGTATTGGATGCGATGAATGCGGCCACGAAGGCGCAGAACAGGAACTTGTGATGCGGCGGCAGCTGCCTGGCCATGGCCAGGCGCAGCACGCGCACGATGTAGACGAAGAACGGGAACGCATACACCGCCGCGCCCAGCAGGCCCACGCGGTAGATGGTGGCCAGCCACACCAGCTCGTAGCGCCACGGATATTCCTCGCTGCTGACGAAGCTCACGCCCTTGCCGTGGCCCGCGCCGATGCCGCCGTTGTCGAGGATGCCCTGGAACAGCGAGCCGGCCATGCCCACGCGCGAACTGCCGCCGCCGGAGCTGAGCTTGTCGGCGAAGCTGTCGTAGATCACGTCCAGGCGCACACTGGTATAGCTCTGCAGCACCACCACCACCGCGACCATCCCGATCACCATCGGCAGGCCGACCTTGAGCATGCGCGACAGCGGCGAGGTCAGGCTGCGATGGAAACCCAGCGTGCGCGGCCCGAGCAGGCGGCCCAGTACCCAGCCCACCGGGATGGCCAGGATCAGCGCCGAGCGGCCGGAGGTCACCGCGCAGATGAAGATCATCGCCAGCACCGCCATGCGCAGCAGGCGGTTGCGGATCAGTTCCGGCGAGCTGTAGAAACCGCCCGCCAGGAAGATCAGCGAGCCATACACATGCATGATCGCGCCGGCGAAGCCGCCCTGCAGGTTGATATTGGCCTGCCCCTTGAAGAAGAACGACACCGCATCCGCGCCGTAATGGAAATACAGGTAGAAGTACAAGGCCACGCTGGCGCAGGCCAGCACGGTCAGCAGCGCGAACCAGTCGACCAGCCGCTCCAGCCCCGGCGCGCGCACCAGCCCCGCCGCCACCAGCATCCACAGCAGCGGCGACAGCAGATAGATCACCATCATCTGCGCCGCGGCTTCCGGCGGCGCATCGTTGAGATAGCCGATGGCGGTGTAGATCACCGTCACCATTGCCGTACACATGTACAGCGCCAGCAGCTTCTTGAAGCCCAGGCCGAAACGGAAGCCCGGCAGCGCCAGCACGGCGGTGATGCCCAGCATCGCCGCCGTAGGCACCGGCAAGGAATTAGGCACGACCACCGACAGCAGCAGCAGGCCGATCGCCGACAGCAGGAACAGATGCCGGCGCGTGATGCTGCGCTCGCTCATCGGCACCGGGCCGGGCACGCCGTGCATCGGCGGAGAGACGGTCGGATTCATAAGGCCACCATGTCGGCGATCCAGCGATCCAGTACGCCGGCCTGCGCCACCTTGCTGTAGGCGCCGATGTCGCGGCGTCCCTCTGCCGGCGCGTCCAGGATCTGGCGCAGAGCTTCGGCACTTTCGCCGCCGCCTTGCGTCACCAGAGTTCGTCCGGCGCCGGTCTCGGCCAGGATCAACAAGGCCGCGCTCTCCACGCGGGACACGCACACCACCGGCAAGCCGGAAGCCAGGTACTCGAACACCTTGCCAGGAACGCAGCCCGCGCGGTTGCCGGTAAGCAGCAACAGGCGGTCGCAGCGCTTCATCAGCTGCAAGGCCAGTCCCCGCCGCACCGGCTTGATGGTGGTGACGCCGAAGCGTGCGCGCCTGAGCGAGCGCTGTTCGCCCTCGGTCAGCTCACCGACGAACAGCACGTGGCGACGGGCATGGCCGTCCTCAAGCGTGTTCATCAGCGAGATGAAGTGATCCATGCTTTGCGAGGCCGAAGCATCGCTCGCGCCCACGCGGCCAAAATGGCCGATCAGCATGGCGCCCGGCGGAACCTCCCCTTCCAGCAGGGCGGCCGCCTCCTCGGCATCTTCTTCGAGATGCTCCGCGAAGTCATCGGGATCGAAGCCGTTCGGCAACAGGCCGACGCGCTTGCCCGGATAGCGGCGCGCGAAATCCTCCACCAGCGCCGGAGTGACCGAGGTGACCAGGCTCGCTGCGGAAATCACCCGCGCCTCGATCAGGCGGCGCGCGGCATCGGCGGCGATGCCCGGCCGGCCCAGCGGCTCGAACACCAGCCCGTCGCGGAAATCCTGGATGCATAGCAGGCCATGGCGCGAGGCCAGGCTCGCCGCGGCGATCAGCGCGTCAACGGGCGAATAGGTGCCAATCACGATACAGCGTTCGCCGGCCGCCAGCCGTTCGCTGCAACGCCGGTCCGCCTCGGCCAGCGCATTGACCAGCCAGGGGCGGCTGGCGGCATCGCCGCCGCGGCCCGCCACGAACGGCAGCGCGGGCACGAAGGCCGAGGCCACGCTCAGCAGCGACGAGACCAGCGACGATTCGCTGCCCACGCAGTGTCCCGGCAGCCGGATTACCTCCACCGCCGACGAGCCCGCCACCGTCGGCACCGCGCCCTGTTCGCGCGCCAGCACATGAACCCGGTAGCGCTCCGGGTCCAGGTATTTCATCAGCCCCTTGAAGCGCAGCGCGGCGATGTTGCCGGTGGCGTGGTGGGCGGCGAACACGAAGAGATTGATCTTGCTCATTGCATTCCGTTTCCGCGTAGCTCCGCCGGCGCACCTGCCGCGTGCGACCGCAGGTTCTGCATGGCTTTCGCGCAGGCTCGCACGGCCAGCGAAAGCGAAGGACGGAACCACGCCAGCGACAACAGTCCCAAGCCGGCCCACAGCCACAGGAACCAGCCGCGGTGGTGTTCGCCGAACAGCACGACAGCCACGGCCAGCGTGGTCACCGTCGTGGTGGCCAAATACAGCCGCGCGCGCGGCACGATCCGCCATACTCGGCACGAGAACTCGGTGCGCGCGACCAGAAACAGCAGGAACGACACCGCGGTGGAGATCGCCGCCCCGCCCGCGCCCAGCCGCGGCACCAGCAGGTAGTTGCCGATCACGTTGGCCGCCGCGGCCAGGAACGAGGCCAGCATCGAATACATGCTGCGGCGCGCGAGGCTGATGCCGACCGCCGCGCATTCGGACAGCGCATACAGCAACGGCGGTGCCAGACTGGCGGCCACCAGGTACTGCACGCGGCCGTAGGTCGGCGGCAGCACCAGCGCCAGCACCCAGGACAGCAGGCCAGTGGCGACAAAGATCAGCACCACCGCGGCCAGCAGATGATCGGTGACCGCATCGATCTTCGCCTGTGCATCGCCCTCGGCGGCCCAGCGGTAAACGGTCGGCGCCCACACGGTGGAAAAGATGCTGGACACGATGCCGGCCGCCGCGGCGATGCTCGCCGCCACCGAGAACACGCCCAGTTCCGTCAGTGTCGACAGCTGACGCAGGAACACCCGGTCCATGGCCATCAGCGCCCAGGAGGCCACGCCGCCGAAGATCAGCGGAAAACCGAACCCGACCAGCGTGCGCAGGCGTCGCCGGTCCACCCGCGCGGCCAGCGCCGGCACCCAGGCATGGCGCGTGTTCCAGGCATAGGCGAACATCACCGCGACGATCGACACGGTGTACGCCGCCAGCAGCATGGAGAAGGTCCGCCCCGGCACCGCGAGCGCATAGACAACCACCAGCGCCAGGAACAGCAGCTTCGGTAGCACCTGGCTCATCGAGAAAGCCAGACCCTTCTCTTCCATGCGCAGGATGACCGACAGGAAGCGCGAGACGAAGCTGGCCAGGATCGACACCGCCGCGATCGCGCTCAGCGCGCCATCGTCGGCCGCGAACAGCGCCTGCGACAGCGAACCTCGCGCGATGACCAGCATCGCCACCAGCAGCAGGCCCAGGATAAGCAGGCCCGGCAGCGCCGCCGCCTTCAGCAGCGCCGGCTTGTCGGCCGACTCGTGATACTCGCGCGCATAGCTCTGATCCAGCCCGAAGGTGAACAGGATCACCGCGAAATTGGTCGCCACCTGCAGCATGGCGATGCGGCCGATGTCCTCGGCGCTGAAGAACCAGGCCAGCATCGGCAGCGTGGCGAAGCCGACCGCCGCCGAACCGAGCGGACCGAGCGCGAAGCCGAGCAGCTTGCCCCTGTTCATTGCCCGGCCACCTTGCCCGGCGACAGCTCGGCGTACTCGCGCCACTGGCCCGGCTCACGGCCCGTCACCGCGCCGTAGACCGCACGCAGACGCGCGACCATCGCACTTTCGCCGAAACGTTCCAGGCAGGCCTGGCGGATCGCCGCCGCGTCGTAGCGGTCGATCCGCTCGCGCAGCTCGCGCATGGCATTGGCGAGGGCATCCACATCGTCCACCGGTACGAGCAGGCCGTCGCGCGCCGTGATGATGCCTTCCGGACCGCCGCAACGGGTGGCCACCACCGGCCGGCCCATCGCCAGCGCCTCCACGATGGCCACGCCGAAGGTTTCGTAGCGGCTGGGATGCACCAGCGCCTGCGCGCGCGCCAGTTCCTCGGCCACCTGCCGACGCGTCAGCGCGCCGAGGAAGCTCACGCGGTCGGCAATGCCCAGTTGCAGGGCCAGCTTCTCCAGCCGCGCACGTTCCGGACCGTGGCCACCGATGCGCAGGTGCACGCGCGGCGCGTTGGCGAAGCCGCGCGCGAAGGCCTCGAACAACCGGTGGATGCCTTTGTTCTCGTTGAGCCCGCCCACGGTGAGGAAGGCGAAGTTGTCGTCGGCCGCCGCTTCGCCCAGCGGATGCTCGCCGAACGAGGCATCGACGATGTTGGGCATCACTTCCCACGATCCAACGTCCGCGCCGAAATAGCCTTCGAGAAAGCTGCCAAACGACGGGCTTACCGCGAAGCGCCGCCGCGCGTCGCGGGCCACCTCGCGCGCGATGCGCGCCTGGGCGGGGCTCACCCGGTTGCGCGGATACATGGAGCTGTGCTCGGTCAGCACGTACGGCACGCCTTCGCGCAGCCACAGCTGGCGCGCCAGCGCGCCGCCGTACAGGGCGGAATGGGCGTGCACCACGTCCGGGCGGCCGAATTCGGCGACGTACTGCCGGTACAGCTTCAGGCCATGGCGCACCCACCACGCGCAGGCGGCGCGATGCAGCAGCGGGAACGGATTGACGCCCAGCGAGCGCAGCACCGGCATGCCCTGGTCGAACTCCCGCAGCGGGCTGCTCACGCCGCCGGCCAGCCCGCGCCATTGACGCAGCGAGCGCAGCTGCGGACAGATCACGCCCAGCTTGCAGCCGTGCCGATGCAAAGCCAGCGCCTGCTCGCGGAAGAAGCTGCCGTTGATGTCGCCCGGGCGGGCCAGATACCAGGACGGAATCACCAGCACGTGGAAGTCGTCGCGGATGGCGGGTGCGCGCATGTCGTCAGCGCTCCCGAATGATCCGTGCCGGGATGCCGGCGATGACCTGGTTGCCGGCGAACGATTTCGTCACCACCGAATTGGCGCCGACGATGATGCGGTCGCCCAGCACCACGCCATCGCGGATGAACACGTTGTCGCCGATCCAGCAGTCGTCGCCGATGACGATGTCGCGCTCCAGATGGCGCAGCGGACCCTCCGCATTGTTGGTGGGCTTGGCCGGATCGTGGGTCAGCGCCTTGATCGACACGTTGTAGCCGATCGCGCAACCGCGTCCGATCACCACGCGCGAACCCGGCCCGCAGGACAGGTGCGCCTGGTTGAGATAGCTGTGCTCGCCGATGCGGAAGTTCTCCGGCGGTCCGATCAGCTTGCTGCCCAGCCCCACCCTGGCCGAGGCCGCGACGCCCGGATAGCCGCGCAGCCGCCGCGCATGGCTGCGGCGCTGGGCCCAGTCCACCGAGCCACTGATGCATCGGGCGAACAGATCGATCACGGCGCTCACCTCGCCGGCACCGCGGCCAGACCGCCGGCCACCATGGCGATCTGTGCGTCGGAGACGATCGCGCCGGGATGTTGGTAGTGGGACATGGCTGCCTCAGCCGGCCTTGCGTGTGAAGAACGGGTGGTATTCGCCGCGCCGGCCGACCGGGGCGGCGTGGCGGATATCCGATACGGTGGTGATGGCGCAGCGGTTTTCTTCCAGCCCGAAGCCGCGACCGGCCAGGATTTCCTGGTAGCTGCGTGTATGCAGGCCGGTGAAGCCGCCGGAGAGCTCGATCTCCTTGCCGTCCACCGTGATCGAGCGATAGGTGCGCTGGCCGGCCAGGCGCTGTGCGGCCGGCACGTCTGCCACCTCCATCGAGAGGAACCAGCGCACGCGGGCATGCTCGTACTCGAGATAGCCGCCGACCTTGGTCTCGGACAGCTGGTGCACCACGTTCTGCTGCAGCTCGCCGAATATGAAATGCAGCATGTCGAAGAGATGCACGCCGATATGGGTGACGATGCCGCCGGACTTCTTGGTCTCGCCATTCCAGGACTGCAGGTACCAGTGGTCGCTCGAGGTGACATAGGTCAAGTCCACCTCGTGCTTGGCGGCGTGCTTGGAACCGCGCACTTTCTCGCGCAGCGCGACGATGGCCGGATGCAGGCGCAGCTGCAGGATGGTGTTGACCTTGCGGCCGGTGTCCTGCTCGATCTCGCGCAGGCTGTCGATATTCCAGGGGTTGAGCACCAGCGGCTTCTCGCAGATCGCATCGGCGCCGGAGCGCATGGCGAAGCGCATATGCGAGTCGTGCAGATAGTTGGGCGAGCAGATCGCCACATAGTCCGCGCGCTGCGGATGGGGGGCGCGGCGCATCTTGTCGATATGGCGGTCGAAACGCTCGAATTCGGTGAAGAAGTCGGCCTCGGGAAAGTAGCTGTCGATCACGCCGACCGAATCGTTCGGGTCGTAGGCGGCCACCAGCTTGTTGCCGGTGTCGCGAATGGCCTGCATATGGCGCGGAGCGATATCACTGGCGGCGCCGATCAAAGCGAAGTTCTTCATGAAGCGACTCCTGCGACGGCCGCACGCGGGATCGCGGCGCCGTAATAGGTTCGATACCAGTCCACGAAGGCCGCGATGCCTTCCTCGACCGACACCTTCGGCCGATAGCCGACGGCCTCGACCAGGCTCGACACATCGGCCTCCGTCTCCGGCACGTCGCCGGCCTGCAGCGGCAGCATTTCCATGGTCGCCTTGCGGCCAAGGCACTGCTCGAGCACTTCGATATAGCGCAGCAGTTCGACCGGCTGTTCGTTGCCGATGTTGTACAGGCGATACGGCGCCACGCCGCTGGTCGAGGGGTCGGGATGCATGGCATCCCATGCCGGGTCCTTGCCCGGCACCGTATCCAGCGCGCGCACCACGCCTTCCACGATGTCGTCGATATACGTGAAGCTGCGCTTGTGCCGGCCCTCGTTGAACACGCGGATCGGCTCGCCGGCGAGAATCGCCTTGGTGAACAGGAACAGCGCCATGTCCGGCCGGCCCCAGGGGCCATACACCGTGAAGAAGCGCAGGCCGGTCGCCGGCACGCCGTACAAGTGCGCGTAGCTGTGCGCCATCTGTTCGTTGGCTTTCTTGGTCGCAGCGTACAAGGTCAACGGATGTTCGGCCGGACGATGCTCGGAGAACGGCAAGTCGCGGTTGGCGCCGTACACCGAACTGGTTGAAGCGAATACCAGATGCTGCACGCCGTGCTGGCGACAACCTTCCAATACGTGCAGGAAGCCGGTGACGTTGCTGCTCACGTACACATGCGGGTTAGTGGCGGCGTAGCGCACGCCGGCCTGGGCGGCGAGGTTCACCACCCGCTCCGGGCGATGGATAGCGAACAGCTTTTCCATCGCGGCGCGGTCGGCCAGATCCGCCGACACATGCGTATAACCGGGATAGGCCTGCACGCGCGCCAGCCGCGCTTTCTTCAAGCCCACGTCGTAGTAGTCGTTGAGATTGTCCAGGCCGATCACTTCATCGCCGCGCGCCAGCAGCTTGCGCGCCACATGCGAACCGATAAAGCCCGCGGTGCCGGTCACCAGCACTTTCATCACAATCTCCCGTCCACCGCTTCGCGCGGCAGTACGTACTTGACGTCATAGACCACGGACTCCGGCTTGCCATAGCTGCGGATGCCATCGGCACCCTGGGAGGCGAACTCGCGATGGCCTACCGCGACGATGATGGCGTCGTAGGAACCGCGCGACGGATCGACGATCGTCGCCAGGCCGTATTCGTGCTCGCACTCGGCGGCATCGACCCATGGATCGTGCACATCCACTTCCGCGTTGTAGCCGCGCAGCGCCTGCACGATGTCGATCACGCGGGTGTTGCGCAGGTCCGGACAGTTCTCCTTGAACGCCAATCCGAGCACCAGCACCTTCGCGCGTACCGGGTTGATGCCCTTGCGCACCATCAGGCGCACCACTTCGCCGGCCACATATGGACCCATGCCGTCATTGGTGCGGCGGCCCGCAAGGATCACGTCGGGGTGATGGCCGACTTCCTGCGCCTTATGCGTGAGGTAATACGGATCGACGCTGATGCAATGGCCACCGACCAGGCCCGGACGGAACGGCAGGAAGTTCCACTTCGTTCCCGCCGCTTCCAGCACTTCCAGGGTGTCGATGCCGAGCTTGTTGAACAGCATCGCCAGATCGTTGACCAGCGCGATGTTCAAATCACGCTGCGTGTTCTCGATCACCTTCGCCGCCTCGGCCACCTTGATGCTGCTGGCCTTGTGCGTACCCGCGGTGATGATGCTCGAATACAGCGCGTCGACATACGCGGCCGCTTCCGGCGTCGAGCCGGAGGTGACCTTGAGGATCGTTGTCACGCGATGCTGCTTATCGCCCGGGTTGATCCGCTCGGGGCTGTAGCCGGCAAAGAAATCCTGGTTGAACTTCAGGCCCGAACCGGCTTCCAGCAGCGGCACGCATACCTCTTCGGTGCAGCCCGGATAGACCGTGGACTCGTACACCACCACGTCGCCGCGCTTGAGCACCTTCGCCAGCATCTGGCTGGCCTTGATCAGCGGACCCAGGTCCGGCCGCTTGGCCGCGTCGATCGGCGTCGGCACCGTCACGATGTACACATTGCGATCACGCAGATCTTCCAGCGCATCGCTGTAGCGCAGGCGCGTCGCGGTCTGCAGCTCCTCGGCATCCACTTCCAGCGTCGAGTCTTTCCCGCCGCGCAGTTCTTCCACCCGCGCGGTGCGGATATCGAAACCCACCGTGTCGTACTTCTTGCCGAACTCCACGGCCAGGGGGAGGCCGACGTAGCCCAGGCCGATAACGGCAATCTTGGCATTGATCACTTGCTGCATCCGATCTTCCAGATAGTGGCGGTCCGGCTTCTAGCCTGTGTCGATGGACCGTGAATGGGAGAGCCTTCCGGCTCGGCTGCGAACACAAGAGCCACCTACTGTGGCAAGCGCTTCTTTACTCACACCTGAAGCACGGCGACACACGCGCGATGCATTTCCGATACAGCGAAACGCATCAACGTTTAGCCGTCCAAACGTCCAGATGTTCGCCTGTGCTCTTGACAGGCTTATGAAGCGTGACGGCTCAATTCACAACGCGCATCGCAGTTTCGATCGCACGCAGCACCGCCGTTCATTTCGCCCGAGTGAAATCGCCGATGCGGCAGCACCCGGGCGTTCGCCGCTTACGTGCCGTTCTTGTATTCGTAGTAGCCGTACGAGTAGTAGCCGCTGCTGCGGCGCTCGACCGCGTTGAAGATGGCACCCTTGATCTCCACGCCGTTCTGCGCGAAGCGTTGGCGCGCGAGGGCGATTTCGCGTGCCTGATTGAGGCCGAAGCGCACCACCAGCAGGCAGGTGCCCGCCATATGGCCGATGATCGAGGCGTCGGTGACCGCCAGGATCGGCGGCGTATCGATCAGCACCAGGTCGTAGCGAGGCATCAGCTCGTCCATCAATTCCGCGAAGCGCTTGTTCATCAGCAGCTCCGACGGGTTCGGCGGCACCTTGCCGCGCGCGATGTAGTGCAGGTTTTCCAGCGAAGCCAGCGGACGGATCGCGGCTTCCATATCGATCTGGCCGGAAATCAGCTCGGACAGGCCATTGTTCGGGCGCCCGCCCATCACTTTGTGCAGCGTGCCTTTGCGCATGTCGCCGTCGATCACCAGCACGCGCTGCCCGGCCTGCGCCATCACCGTGGCGAGGTTGGCGGACACGAAGGTCTTGCCGGCCTCCGGACTTGAGCCGGAGATCATCAGCACATTGTTCTTCGCCTCCATCCGGGCGAAATGCAGGCTGGTGCGCAGGCTGCGCAAGGCCTCGGTGGCCAGATCCGCAGGCGAACTGATCGCCAGCAGATGATGCCTGCCATCGCCGCGCGCATGATCGGACAGCCCGATCTCGTGCTCGGTCGGGCTGACCGGCACCGAGGCATACACCGGCAGGCCAAGCTGCTCGATCACCGACGGCTCTTCCACGCCGCGGTTGAGCATCTGCCGCACGAATACCAGGCCGAAGGCGAGGAAGGCGCCGACAAAGGTGCCACCGAACACCACCATGGCCTTCTTCGGCTTGACCGGACTGGTGACGTCCACCTGGGCGTTGTCGACGATATGCACATTGCCGACCTTGCCGGCGCGCGCGATATCCAGCTGCTGCGCCTGGTTGAGCAGGCCGGTATAGGTCTGGTTGCTGACTTCGACGTCGCGGGTCAGCTTGAGCAGCTCCTGCTGCGTGTCGGGCAGGCTGCCGACCTGCTTGTCCATCTCGTTCTTCTGTTGCTCAAGCTGGCCGATCTGCTGCATCAGCGCGCGATAGGCCGGATGCTGCGGAGTGAAGCGCCGTGCGATATCGGCTTGTTGCATATGCAACTGCTGGATATTGGTCTCGACCGCCACGCTCTGATCCAGCAGCGCCTTGGTCTGCATGGTGATATCCACCGACTTGGCCTGGATCTGGAACGCATTGAGCGCGGCCTGCGCGCGGTCCAGATCCTGCCGCACCTTGGGCAGCTGCTCCTGCACGAACTTCAGGCTGTTGGCCGCTTCAGCCGCATTCCACTCCACGTTCTGCCGCACATACCACTCGCTGACGCGATCGAGCAGCGACGCGGCGAGCTTGGGACTGGCGTCCTGATAGGAGAGTCCGATGATGCCGGAGTCCTTGCCCTTCTCGGTGGCCTGGATGGCCTGCTGCAGCTGGTTGATGGTGGTCAGCGCGCGCTCGCGCCGCACATCGAAGCGCGTGCCCGGGTTGGCCTTGAGCGAGCCGACCTGCAAGGTTACGCCATGGCCGGTGGCGATCTGGCCGGGCGCGCCCTGCAGCAGTTCGTCGCCGTCCGGACTGAACAAAGTGTATGAGCCATTCTCGCCGGCGATCAGCGTCATGGTCTTGCCGAGCAGATCGTCCGGCACCTCGATGCGCTGCAGTTCGATGCGGGAACCGCCCCAGTCGTAGCGATTGAAGCCCAGCACCGGACTGGCCAGTTCACCCGGATGCGAGTTGGCATAGCGCCGCGCGATGCCGGTGCCGATCATCGGGAAATGGCGCGCCGATACATTGATGTCGAGCTTGAGATCGTCCACCGCCTTGCCGATCACCGCGCGCGAGGTGATCAGCGCGATTTCGGTGTTCGCCTGCGAGTTGGATGCACCCAGGGTCTGGCTGAGCGCGCTGATGCCCGGCAGCTCGGGCACCTTCTGTTCCACCTGCACCATCGCATCGGCCTGGTAGATCGGCGTCGCGAGCAGTGCATAAGCGAGGCTGCAGGCCAGGAACAGGCCGGTGATGGCGAAGATCAACCACTTGTTGTCGACCAGGGTGCCGAGAATCGCACCAAGGTCGAGCTCTTCTTCGTTTCGTTGCGTGACTGCGCGGGGATCGGTCATCAGGAGGCCGCTCTGGAGAAGGAGGGGGTCAGGTACGGTTGCCAGCGCGCGATGGCCTCGTCGATCAGTCCGTAGACATGCTCGAAAGCCGGGCGCGATTGCCCGTACGGGTCTGGAATCTCCTTTTCACCTAGCCACTTGCCCAGCAGCAGCACCTTGCCGCTCGCCTCGGGCGCGAGGCGAGCGATGCGCGCCGCGTGGCTTTTTTCCATCACCAGCACGAGGTCCACCTCGTGCAGCATCGAAGGTTGCAGCTGGCGTCCGCGATGCGCGCTCGCATCGATGCCGTGCTCGGTGAGGAGCGTGGCCGCAGTGGCGTCTATGGGATGGTCTTCGAGCGCGCCGAGGCCGGCGCTCGATATCTCGTGCGAGGCATCGCGCAGGCGATCCCTCAGCAGGTATTCGGCGGTGGGGCTACGGCAAATGTTGCCCACACACACAAGCAGGATACGTTGGAACACAGCGTTGCCTGACTCTGCAAAAAGATGTGGAGGCCGCGTACCACGCGAACCTGACACCGACATCCCCCTGTTTCGTCAAACCGTCTATGCCGGACGAAAACCAGGTCGATAGTAGAGAATGTTCCGACTCGATGGCGAGATTCGCGTCGCGAATAGCGCACACTCGTACAGCCCACGTTAGGGGACGCGCTGTGAACGCCTACATTTCCTGAACGTACAGCGCACATGAAAAGAGCCTGCAATGCAGGCTCTTGCGTGAAGGATTTGTGTCCAGCAGATGTCGTATCAGGACGACGGCGACGCCATTTTCTGCTCGATCGCGCCGAAGATCGATGCATCGTCGCGATCAGTGACGTCGATGCGAATCACATCGCCATACTTGAGAAACGGCGTGCTCGGCTTGCCGTCGCGCAAAGTTTCGACGGTGCGCTGCTCGGCCAGGCAGGAGGCACCCTTGCTGGTGTCTTCATTGGCGATGGTGCCCGAACCGACGATGGTGCCGGCGGTAAGCGGGCGCGTCTTCGCCGCGTGCGCGACGAGCTGCGCGAAATCGAATTGCATGTCGACGCCGCACTCGGCCGCGCCGAACCACTCGCCGTTGATCCAGGTGCGCATCGGCAGATGCAGCTTGTCGCCGCGCCACGCCTCGCCCAGTTCATCCGGCGTGACGAACACCGGCGACAGCGCCGAGCGCGGCTTGGACTGCAGGAAGCCGAAGCCCTTGGCCAGCTCGTTCGGAATCAGGCCGCGCAGCGAGACATCGTTGACCAGGCCGACCAGCTGGATATGTTCGGCGGCCTGCGCCGGCGTCACCGCCATCGGCACGTCGTCGGTGATCACCACCACTTCGGCTTCCAGATCGATGCCGTAGTCCTCGCTCGGCACCAGCACCGGATCGCGCGGCGCCAGGAAGCCCGCGCTGGTGGCCTGGTACATCAGCGGATCGACGTAGAACGATTCCGGCACTTCGGCGCCGCGCGCACGGCGCACGCGCTCGACGTGCGGCAGATAGGCGCTGCCATCGACGAATTCATACGCACGCGGCAGCGGCGCGGCCAGCGCGGCCATGTCCAGCGCGAACGCGCCCGCCGCGGTGCCGGCCTGCAGTTCGACATACAGCGCATTGAGGCGCGGCGCGAGGCTGGACCAGTCGTCCAGCGCCGCCTGCAGCGTCGCGGCGATGCCGGTGGCCTTGACGGCGTGCGACAGATCGCGGCTCACCACGATCAGGGTGCCGTCGCGTCCGCCTTCCTTGAGACTGCCCAGTTTCATGCCTTCGCTCCGATCGCTGCGCCTGCGCGCCAGCGTTCAACATAATCGATGAGGGGACGGCTGCCCATGCGCGCCCTGCGGCGCGCGGGATCAGCTTGCCTTGAAGTGCTTCTGGATGCCCTGCCAGCACTCGTAGTAGTCGGCCTGCAGCTGCGGCGCGTCCAGCGCCTGCCGGGTCGGGCGGATCACCTTGCGCGTCTCGAACATGAAGGCCATGGTGCCGGTGAGGTGATCGGGCTTGCTCACGTCCGCGCCCGAAGCCTTCTCGAAGCTCGCCGCATCCGGACCGTGCCCGCTCATGCAGTTATGCAGGCTGGCGCCGCCCGGCACGAAACCGCCGGCCTTGGCGTCGTAGGCGCCCTGGATCAGACCCATGAATTCGCTCGCCACGTTGCGGTGGAAATACGGCGGGCGGAAGGTGTGCTCGGCCACCAGCCAGCGCGGCGGGAAGATCACGAAGTCGACATTGGCCGTGCCGGGCGTGTCGCTGGGCGAGGTCAGCACGGTGAAGATCGACGGGTCCGGATGATCGACGCTGATCGAGCCCACCGTGTTGTACGTGGTGAGGTCGTACTTGTACGGCGCGTAGTTGCCATGCCAGGCCACCACGTCCAGCGGCGAGTGGTCGATCTTCGCCGTCCACAGCGCGCCCTGGAATTTCGCGATCAGCTCGAAGTTGCCTTCGACGTCCTCGTACGAGGCCTGCGGCGTGAGGAAATCGCGCGGCAGCGCCATCGAGTTGGCGCCGACGGGGCCCAGATCTGGCAGGCGCAGCAGCGCGCCGAAGTTCTCGCACACATAGCCGCGCGCTTCGCCGTCCATCAGCTCGACGCGGAAGCGCACGCCGCGCGGAATCACCGCGATCTCCAGCGGCGCCACTTCAAGCACGCCCAGCTCCGTGCACAGGCGCAAGCGCCCCTGCTGGGGCACCAGCAGCAGCTCGCCGTCGGCGTCATAGAAGAAGCGCCCCTGCATGGAACGGTTCGCCGCATAGATATGTATGCCGCAACCGGCCTGCTCGCCGGCGCCGCCATTGCCGGCCAGGGTGACCAGGCCGTCGACGAAATCGGTCGGCTGCGCCGGCAGCGGCCACGGATCCCAGCGCAGCTGGTTCGGCGTGGCCGGGGCTTCGTCGAAGCGGTTATGGAAATGCGCGTGCTCACGCGGCTCGAACGGCCGGTGCATCGCCGCGGGGCGGATCCGGTACAGCCAGCTGCGCCGGTTGCTGTGGCGCGGCGCGGTGAACGCGCTGCCGGTCAACTGTTCGGCATACAGCCCGTGCGCCACGCGCTGCGGCGAGTTCTGCCCATGCGGCAGCACGCCCGCCACGGCTTCGGTGGCGAATTCGTTGCCGAAGCCGGATTGGTAGCCCTTCGTTTCCATCGATCGCACCCGTTCGCTTGTCCGAGTATGTCCTCTCCCGCCGGGAGAGGATCTCCTTGCTTACAGCACGCCGCGGCGCATCTGATCGCGTTCGATCGACTCGAACAAGGCCTGGAAGTTGCCTTCGCCGAAGCCCTCGTTGCCCTTGCGCTGGATGATCTCGAAGAAGATCGGGCCGATATTGTTCTGCGTGAAGATCTGCAGCAGCTTGCGCTGCTTGGTCTCCGGGTCGGCGTCGATCAGAATCTTGTTCTTCGCCAGGCGCGGCACGTCTTCGCCGTGGTTGGGGATGCGCAGGTCGATCACGTCGAAATAGGTTTCCGGCGTATCCAGGAAGCTCACGCCCTTGGCGCGCATCGCCTCGACCGTGTCGTAGATATTGTCGGTGAAGCAGGCGATGTGCTGGATGCCTTCGCCGTGGTACGCATCGAGATATTCGTTGATCTGCGACTTCGGATCGCTGGATTCATTGAGCGGGATGCGCACGATGCCGTCCGGGGCGGTCATCGCCTTGGACACCAGGCCGGTCTTGGCGCCCTTGATGTCGAAGTAGCGGATCTCGCGGAAGTTGAACAGGCGCTCGTAGTAGTCGGACCACTTCTGCATATTGCCGAAGTAGAGGTTGTGCGTGAGGTGGTCGATAAAGGTCAGGCCGAAGCCGGCGGGGTTCTGCTCCACGCCCGGGATCGGCGCGAAATCGCCCTCGTAGATGCTGCCCTTGTCGCCGTAGCGGTCGATCAGATACAGCATGCAGTCGCCGATGCCCTTCACCACCGGCGCATTCACCGCCTTGCTGGCCTCCTTGCCGCCCACCGCCTCGCCGCCGTTGCCGAGCACCTTCTGGTACACCTCGGCGGCCGGCTGCTTGAAGCGGATGGCGAAGCCGGCGGCGCAGGGGCCGTGCTGGGCGGCGAATTCGGCGGCGAACGAATCCGGGTCCTCGTTGACCAGGAAGTTCACCCCGCCCTGGCGATACACCGTGATGGCGCGGGTGTTGTGCTTGAGCACCGCGATGAAGCCCATGCGGCCGAACAGATCGTGCAGCTCGGCGCCGCGGCCGGCCGGGGCGGCGAATTCGACGAATTCGAAGCCGTCGATCCCCATCGGGTTCTCGAAAGTGGTCACCTGCATGCCAAGATTGGGCTGCGCGCTCATGGGGAGTCTCCTGGGTCGGAATGCCTGGGGCGATGGTGGTAGTTCGCTACGCCGGTCGCGGCACCCGTCAAGGATGCGACCGCCGGTATCACCTGAGCGTTATAGTTACATATGAAACCATTTGCAAGGAGTGGTGCAGCAGTGCCTGCCGAACAACGTCCCGACCACGCCCCGCTGGAGCTGGAACGCTTCCTGCCCTACCGCCTGTCGATCCTGTCCAACACGGTCAGCCAGGCCATCGCCGACGACTACCAGGCGCGCTTCGACCTGAGCGTCACCGAGTGGCGCGTGATGGCGGTGCTGGCCCGCTTCGAAGGGCTTTCGGCCCGCGAAGTGGCCGAGCGCACGGCGATGGACAAGGTCGCGGTCAGCCGCGCCCTGGCCCGCCTGGTCGAGGCCGGCCGGGTCAACCGCGCCACCCACGAGGGCGACAAGCGGCGCTCCGTGCTCAGCCTGAGCGAAGCCGGCTGGCAGGTGCACGACGTGGTGGCGCCGATGGCGCGGGCGCGCGAGCGCGAGGTGCTGGCCAAGCTCGACGCGGACGAACAGGCCTGGCTGTCGCGCATCCTGGACAAGCTGCTGGGGCCGCCGGTGCCGCCGCGCAGCGGGCAGCGGGAAAGCGGCGCCGAGGCGACCGCCGCATAAAAAAAGGCGGCCCCGGGGCCGCCTTTCTGCATTCCGGACGGGGCCTTACTTCACCCCGTGCATCAGGCGATTGATCAGCGGCGCCACCGCCAGCAGGATCACCGCCGCGACGCCCAGCAGCCAGAAGCTGAAAGTGAAGCCGCTCAGCGCCGAGGCCACGGTCATGCCGGTCTTGCCGCTGACATGGCCGGCGAAGATGCCCGACAGGTTGTTGCCGATGCCGGTGGACAGGAACCAGCCGCCCATCGCCAGGCCGACCAGGCGGCCGGGCGCCAGCTTGGTCACCATCGACAGGCCGATCGGCGACAGGCACAGCTCGCCCACCGTCTGCAGCACGTAGACCACCACCAGCGGCCAGAACGGGATCAGGCCCTGCGCATCGACCAGGCTGGACAGCGCATACATCAGCGCCACGAAGGCCACTGCGTTGCCGAGCAGGCCGAAGCCGAACTTGCGCGGGATCGACGGCTCCAGGTTCCGCTTGTCCAGCCAGCCCCACATCATCGAGATCAGCGGCGCCAGCAGCACCAGGGCCAGCGGCGCGACGGACTGGAACCAGCCCACCGGGAACTCCCAGCCGCCGAACATCTTGCGGTCCACGATGTTCTCGGCGAGGAAGTTGAACGAGCTGCCGGCCTGTTCGTAGAACATCCAGAACAGCACGTTGAACACGAAGATCACCAGCATCGCGATCACGCGGTCGCGCTGCACCTTGCCCTCGCGCACGCCGTCGATCATCAGCATCACGCACAGCCCCACGAACAGGAAGCTGAGCAGCCACTGCAGCACCACCGCGCCGGCCTTGGCCATCACCAGATAGACCAGGGGCACCGCGATCAGGCAGCCGATCAGCACGTAGACCACGCGGATACGGCTGGCCTGCTCCGGCAGCGGACGGCCCACGCCTTTGAGCTGGCGGCGGCCGATCCAGAACCACAGCAGGCTGATCAGCATGCCGATGCCCGAAGCCAGGAACACCAGCTTGTAGTTCTGCTGCATCGGGGTGTCGGTGAAGTAGCTGGCCAGCCAGCCGGTGAGCAGCGGCGAGGCCAGCGCGCCGGCATTGATGCCCATGTAGAACAGGGTGAAGCCGCGGTCGCGGCGCGGATCGCCCACGCCGTAGAGCTGGCCCACCATCGAGGAGATATTCGGCTTGAACAGGCCGTTGCCCACGATCACCGTGGACAGGCCCAGCAGGAAGATGTCCTGGTTGGGCAGCATGATCATGAACAGGCCGGCCGACATCACCACCGCGCCGACCAGGATCGAGCGCTGGTAGCCGATCACCTTGTCCGCCACATAGCCGCCGAACACCGCCGCCGCGTACACCAGGGCCAGGTAGGCGCCGTAGGTGCGGCTGGCGAAGGCCTGGCCGGTGGGGCTGCCGCCGAAGAACTCCGCCACGATGTACAGCGTGAGCGCCCAGCGCATGCCGTAGAAGGCGAAGCGCTCCCAGAACTCGGTCATGAACAGCATCCACAGCGGACGCGGATGACCCATGGTCTGGGGGTAATCGGGCACCGTCGGCGCCGTCGTGATGGTGGTATCGGTCATGCGATCCCCTGTCGAGCTGGAAGGTCGTGCTGGAAAAAATGTACTGATCCGCACATCGCGTACAGACCGGAAATTCAAAACCCGCGACATGTAACCGGCCGGGAGCCGCGGCGTCAAATGCGGCGCAGCATCTTGCGAAAAAACGCAGCGGGAATGATCCGAAAGCGCCGGCCACAAAAAAAGCGGCTTGGCCGCTTTTTTGTTTCTCCCGGCCTGGGCTCAGGTGCCCAGCACGGTCCGCACGTCCAGCAGCTCGGGGAAAAACTCCAGTTCCAGGGCTTTTTTCAGGAAGGCCACGCCGGAAGAACCGCCCGTGCCGCGCCGATGGCCGATGATCCGCTCCACCGTCTTCATATGGCGGAAGCGCCACTGCTGGAACTGGCCTTCCACATCCACCAGCTGCTCGCACATGTGGTACTCGGGCCAGAATTCCGCGCGGTTTTCGTAGATGCGCTTGAACACCGGCAGCAGGCCGTCGTTGCGCTGGTGCGGCTGGGTCCGGTCGCGCGCCAGCAGTTCGGCCGGCACCGCATGGCCGCGGCGCGCAAGATAGGCGAGGAATTCGTCGTACAGGCTGGGCGATTCCAGCACCGCGCGCAGCGCCGCCTGCGCATCCGCGTCGTAGGCGAACACCGCCAGCATCTGCTCGTTCTTGTTGCCGAGCAGGAACTCGATCTGCCGGTACTGCAGCGACTGGAAACCCGACGAGGAGCCCAGGATGTCGCGGAATTCCAGGTATTCCGACGGGGTCAGCGTTTCCAGCACGCCCCACTGTTCGTACAGCTGGCGCTGCACTTGTTTGACCCGGGCGAGAATTTTCAGGCAGGGATCGATGTCATCCCGGTGCAGATGATCGATGGCCGCCTTCAACTCGTGAATGATCAGCTTCATCCACAGCTCCGCCACCTGGTGCTGCACGATGAACAGCATCTCGTCGTGATGCGGCGGCTGGCTCAGCGGCTGCTGCGCGGACAGCAGCGCATCCAGCCGCAGATAGCCCCCGTAGGTGAGCCGGCCCTGCAGGTCGGTCTCGATGCCGGCTTCCAGGTCGCGCCGATTGTCGGTCATGGCGTTCCGATCACGGGAAAAGCAGGCATGTTACCTGGGTTTAACGCAAGCCCCCTACCCTCCCTGCATGCTGCACCATGCCTTGCGGCGCAACATGTCCGCCTGCTTCAATTGCGGTCTTGTCAGGGCCCTACGTGCGCGCTTGACCCCACTGGATGGGTCGCCGCCGGCTCGCAACTCCCTCACCCGTTTTCGTCTTTACTCACTCCCGGAGCGAGTCGTGTCCATCGCCGCCAAGTTCGAAATCGAATACCTGCAGTATCTCGATGCCGAGGGCAACCAGGTCCGTGACGACCTGCCCGCCTTCGCCAAGGATCTCGACCATATGGTCGAGCTGTACAAGCTGATGCTGTCCACCCGCGTGTTCGACGCCAAGTCGGTAGCGCTGCAGCGCACCGGCAAGCTCGGCACCTATGCCAGCTGCCTGGGCCACGAGGCCGCGCACGTGGGCATCGGCAGCGCGATGAAGCCCGAGGACGTGTTCGCCCCCAGCTACCGCGAATACGGCGCGCAGCTGTACCGCGGCGTGCAGCCGCGCGAGGTGTACATGTACTGGGGCGGCGACGAGCGCGGCAACGACTACCAGAAGGAACCGGCGCGCCACGACTTCGCCTGGTCGGTGCCGATCGCCACGCAGTGCCTGCATGCCGCCGGTTCCGCGCTGGCCTTCAAGATCCGCAACGAGAAGCGCGTGGCCGTGTGCACCATCGGCGACGGCGGTTCGTCCAAGGGCGACTTCTATGGCGCCATCAATATCGTCGGCGCGCAGAACCTGCCGATGGTCGCGGTGATCGTCAACAACCAGTGGGCGATCTCGGTGCCGCGCAAGATCCAGTCCGGCGCGCCGACGCTGGCGCAGAAGGGCATCGCCGCGGGCCTGTTCTCGATCCAGGTCGACGGCAACGACATCATCGCCGTGCGCAAGGCCATGGAAGACGCGCTCGACCGCGCGCGCAACGGCCAGGGCGGCAGTGTGCTGGAGCTGGTCACCTATCGCCTGTCCGACCACACCACCGCCGACGACGCCCGCCGCTACCGCGGCGAGCAGGAAGTGAAGGACGCCTGGGCCAAGGAGCCGATGAAGCGCCTGCGCGCCTGGCTGGTGGCCAAGAACGTGTGGGACGACGCCAAGGAAGAAGCCTGGAAAGCCGAGTGCGACGAGTGGATGGACAACGAGGTGAATGCCTACCTCGAGACCAAGACCCAGCCCGTCACCGCGATCTTCGACTACACCTTCGCCGAAGTGCCGGCGGACCTGGCCAAGCAGCGCGACCTCGCCATTTCGCTCGACAAGAAGGCCCACTAAGCCATGGCACAGATCACTCTTATCGAAGCCGTCACCCAGGCGCTGGCCTATGAAATGGCCCACGACCCGAGCGTCGTGGTGCTGGGCGAGGACGTCGGCGTCAACGGCGGCGTGTTCCGCGCCACCCAGGGCCTGCAGGAAAAGTTCGGCGAGCTGCGCGTGCTGGACACCCCGCTGGACGAGACCACCATCGCCGGCGTCACCGTCGGCATGGCCGCGCAGGGCATGAAGCCGGTGGCCGAGGCGCAGTTCGAAGGCTTCATCTATCCGATGATGGAGCAGATCGCCTGCCACGCCGCGCGCCTGCGCAATCGCACGCGCGGCCGCATCACCGTGCCGGCCGTGTGGCGCGCCCCGTGGGGCGGCGGCATCCGCGCGCCGGAGCATCACTCCGAAGCGAACGAGCACCTGTTCACCAATATCCCCGGCCTGCGCGTGGTGATGCCCTCCTCGCCGGCGCGCGCCTACGGCCTGCTGCTGGCGGCGATCCGCGATCCGGATCCGGTGATGTTCTTCGAGCCCAAGCGCATCTACCGCCAGTACAAGGAAGAAGTGCCGGACGACGGCGAAGCGCTGCCGCTGGACGTGTGCTTCGTGCTGCGCGACGGCACCGACGTCACCATCGTGACCTGGGGCGCGCAGGTGAAGGAGGCTCTGGAAGCCGCCGATGAACTGGCCGCCGAAGGCATCAGCGCCGAAGTGATCGACGTGGCCACGCTGACCCCGCTGGATTTCGACACCATCGCCGAGTCGGTGCAGAAGACCGGCCGCTGCGTGATCGTGCACGAAGCCCCCAAGACCGCCGGCTTCGGCGCCGAGATCGCCGCGCGCGT
>Ga0207667_10000756_pt1 | contig 42002 bp, 56 predicted proteins | sample KBSCornC52_FD_184301 | JGI IMG/M metagenome (GOLD analysis project Ga0207667, IMG submission 184301) | Corn rhizosphere microbial communities from Kellogg Biological Station, Michigan, USA - KBS Corn C5-2 (SPAdes) (version 2) | ecosystem: Host-associated > Plants > Roots > Rhizosphere > Soil ...
GATTACAATTTCTACCGGCCGCACAGCATGCTCCGCATGCTGACGCCCGTGGAATACTTGCAAAGTATTCCAGGCTTTGAGAGTGCTACACTGGATATTAGTGTCTTATATGTTTAGGAGCCCGACCCCTATAATAAAACGTATGCTATAATATCTAATACAATGCAACGAAAAACCGTACTGCTTTTGTTTGGCGGTGAATCGTCCGAGCACGATGTCTCGATTTCTTCGGCGCGCAATGTATATGCGGCGATGGATGATACAAAATTTAACGTTCTTTTAGGGTATATCGATCGTCAGGGAAAGTGGTGGTTGCTTGAAAATTTTGGTAGTGACGTTACTGTGCACGGAGCACCGCAACTCACACCAGTACTAGGCATGGGAAGTTTTGTGACGCTGCCGGAAAATCATATTATTAAACCAGACGTTATCTTACCTATTCTTCACGGTAAAAATGGTGAAGACGGCAGTGTACAAGGCCTCGCCCAACTGTTACATATACCTATCGTTGGCTGTGATATGACCGCGAGTGCAATTTGTATGGATAAATTGGCTACGAAAGAGATTTTGGCTTCATATAATATAAAAACAGTACCCTACGAGGTCCATCGACAAGCTGACGAATTGCCGCAGTTTACGCAGCTAAGCATGAAATTCGGCGTGCCATTATTCGTAAAACCTGCGCGATCGGGAAGTTCCGTAGGTATCAGCAAAGTTTATAGCGAAGAAGAACTCGCGGCAGCGCTTGAGCTTGCACATCGGCATGATAAGACGGCACTGATTGAGCGTGGTGTGTCTGGACGTGAGCTTGAAGTATCGGTATTAGGAAATTCACCACACCAAGAGGTAAGCCGGGTAGGTGAAATACGCTCAAAAGATGATTTTTATAGCTATTCGGCCAAGTATAGTGCCGAAAGTCTATCAGAAATTATTATTCCAGCGGCGCTAGATGAAACTACGAGCGAGCGCATTCGTGCTCTTGCGGGACGTGCGTACGCCCTTCTTGGCTGTTCGGGGTTATCTAGAGTCGACTTCTTTTTGGGCGACGACCAAACGATCTACGTTAATGAGGTCAACACCTTGCCGGGCTTTACCAATAGTAGTATGTATGCTAAGTTATGGCGCCATGAAGGTATCTCATATGCAAAACTCATTGAAAAGCTTATTGACTTTGCGCTGGAAGCTCCAAAACCATTTGAAGCGGACTTGTGAAAAACACTTTACTCTAGTAAAATAGCCTAAGTACTGTGTAAAACAGCGTGTGGCTCTTTAGCTCAGTTGGTAGAGCAGAGGCCTGAAGAGCCTTGTGTCCCCAGTTCAAGTCTGGGAGGAGCCACCAAGATTATCAACAGATACAAAAAGTTCCGGAATTTATTTTCCGGAACTTTTTGTTTGTCTTCAACCCTGTTACTTTAGTTCCAGTCTGGGAGAGTTGTCGGACATAGGGTACTATAGGAAGTATGCAAGCATTTGCCACTAGCCTCAATCAAAAAGCTAAATTAATACTTATCAACGGCTTCAACGCTTCTGGCAAAACAACAATTGCAAGAAAATATATTGCTAACCATAGCTTGGCAATGACTGTCGATGTCGATAGTTTAGTCGACTGTATAGGTGACTGGGCAAGCCACCGCGAAGAGGTAGGACGTCTTTCCTTCGACTTAACAAAGGCGATCGTCCGAACGTACTTACCCTCCGGCCACGATGTTGTGTTACCGTATATTGTAACGACTATTGAAGAGGCCGAGGGTTTTGAATCAATTGCTCGCGACTGTGACGCAGACTACTATGAAATTTTTTTGCATAATGATAAAGCAGATGCCATAGCCTTGCTGCTCAAGCGCGGAAAATGGGGTGGGGTAACTTCTCCCACCATTACAAATAACCACCTTCCGATAATCGAAAAGGATTTCGCGAACATGGAAGCGGTAATCGAACAGCGTCCTAACACTATTAAGCTTCCGGTAAAGGGAGATGATCCCGATGCGACATACAATAAACTTTTACAGATTGTGGAATCATAGAATTGTTACACATTACGAGTAGCAGAATAATAGGTGGGGCAAGATGAACCCAAACAAAGACTTACCGATCTGGACGATAGACAACTCAGAATATGTCGTTAATGACAGGTACTTGAAGCTACGGCGAGATTCCTGTACTACCCCACAGGGTGGTAAAGTTGGCACATATTACATTCTTGAACTGAAGGATTGGGTGAATTGTATCGCTATCGATGAAGATGACAATGTCATGATGCTCCGACACTATCGACACGGTGTCCAGAAGTATCTCATGGAATTTATCGGCGGCGGTATGGAAGAAGGCGAAATGCCCGAAGAGGCTGCAAAGCGCGAAGTTGAAGAAGAGACAGGCTATATGGGCGGCTCGATTTTCCACGTTGGAACTAGCTACCCGAATCCAGCAAACCATACTAACAAAGTGCATACCTATCTGACTGTTGGTGGAAAGATTAGCCAAGACCAAAATCTTGAAGTTGGCGAGACCATTCATGTTGAGAAGATTCCCTTCAAGACAGTCATAGAGGAAATAGGTAAGTCAGACTCAGTTTATCCAGCTATCTATATCGCTGCGCTATTTCATGCAATGAATTTCATACGAGTGTCTAATGATCCCGCGCTGGAGCATTTGAAGAAGTATGTCTAAGAATTAAGCATACTCTCAATATCAAGTTCATCTAGCCGGTCGCATAAAATCACTATGCTATCAAATAAATAGTTCCAGCTTTCCCTGGCATGGTCCACCAAGAGATAATTACAGATACGAAAAAGTTCTAGAATTTATTTTCTAGAACTTTTTCTTTTGTTCACCTCTGTTAATTTAGTTCAAGCCTGGGAGGGCGGTTGTCTTTATATCTAGCTTTTTGTCGTAATTGATTAGTAACTCTTTTGCTAATCGTATCACTGTGATACGATTAAGTTATATGAATGATACGAATATATCTACTGATCTATTATCTGTTTTTGTAAAGGATAAACGGCTTAGTTCATCTGAAGTTGCGGATCTAACCTCCAACAAACAATCTCTCGTAACCGTAAAAAGACAACTAGGCGCACTCACGAAAGCGGGGTATCTGGAGCAATCTGGCGCTGGCCGATCTGTTAAGTATACACTGGCTAAAAAGGGCTGGCTTTTGCGAACTTTTGATGTTCGAAAATATCTTGAGAAGGCACCCGACGATCGTCTGAAAAATACTCATTTCCAATTCGATATTCTTGAGCCTCCGTACGTAGAACTATTCACGTCAAGCGAACTCGTACTGCTTGAAGAGGCAACGAAAAAGTATCGAGCAAATGCTACGAAGAGTGATGCAACAACTCACAAAAAAGAACTCATGCGTTTTATTGTTGAGTTTTCATGGAAAACTTCTCAGATAGAAGGCAATACTTATGACTTGATTTCTACAGAGCGTTTATTGCTTTATGGAGAGAAGTCGCCAACCAACACAGAGTTCGAGGCGCAAATGATTCTCAATCAGAAAGAAGCCCTTGAGTTTATCCTGGAGAATATTGAGTTATGGGAAAAACCAACACTTAGTTTACTTGAGGCACTTCATGCTTTTGTCGGTAAGAATCTCGGTATTACGAGAAACCTACGCAAAACGATTGTGGGCATAACAGGTACAAACTATCGTCCTCTTGAAAGTGAATTTCAAATACGTGATGCTCTGGAGCTACTATTCAAAAATATTGCCGAAGCAAGCAATATATATGAAAAAGCTCTCTTGGCTGTGCTCGGACTGAGCTACATTCAGCCGTTTGTAGATGGAAATAAGCGCACAAGTCGGTTGCTCGCTAACGCTATTTTGCTGGCATATAATTACTCGCCAATATCCTATCGAAGTGTTGATGATAGAGCTTACAAAGAAGCCTGCCTCGTATTCTACGAGCAAAACAGCATAGAGCCATTCAAGAAGCTTTTTATTGAGCAGTATGTATTTGCCGCGAATAACTATAATATAGCCAGCATTAAGATGTAACTTAATGAAAAAACATTTGTTTAAGCCCATATATTGGGGAGACGACCAGTCAACTGAGGTTGTCTTTGAGGCAATAAGTGAACTTCCGCCCGAGGAGCTGGTCACTGCCTGCATGGTTTTCGCTCTTCACGGCAAGGATAGGATAGTTCTATCAAAGCCGGAGCGAGGCTGGGGGATTCCTGGTGGTCATCGTGAGGAAGGTGAAACAGCCGAAGAGTGCCTTCATCGTGAAGCTATGGAGGAAGCAGCCATAACTCTTAAAAACCTTCAGCTTATCGGTAGATGGTCGACAAAGAAACGCTTCCACTCTATGCATAATGCTAAATACCCAGATCAAGGTTACCAGCTGCTTTTTGTCGCTGACGTTAAAGAACTAAATGAATTTAAGCCTCAGCTCGAAATAACGGAACGTATAGTAATACCAATCTCAGAATTAAAAGATTATCATCACGACATCGGTAACTTTATGCCTGTATTGAATTATGTGATGGAGGCTGGTTATCTAAAGAGAGTCTAGCAATCCTTCAATATCCAACTCATCTAATTGCTCACATAAAATCTCTAAACATTCAAAAACACAGTTCCAGCTTTCCCTGGCAGGGGCCACTAAGATTATCAACAGATACGAAAAGTTCCAGGATTTATTTCTTGGAACTTTTTGTTTTTTTGTGACCTCTGTTATCTGAGCGGGCAGAAGAAGGCGTTTTACGGTCATGGTGAAAATACTATACACTAGAATATGGATTGGAGGATTATGGCACAAAAGAACACCATACGCATAATCAGGGCACGCGAGAATAATCTAAAGGATATTTCGCTTGAAATACCGAAGCATAAAATTACAGTATTCACGGGAGTCTCAGGCTCCGGTAAGTCATCGCTTGTGTTTGACACAATTGCCGCTGAATCACAACGTCAACTCAATGAGACATACCCGAGTTTTATTCGGCACCGCTTAGCTCACTATGGCCAGCCAGACGCAGATTTGCTAGAAAACTTATCTGTGGCAATGGTTGTTGATCAGAAGCGCATAGGCAACAATGCTCGTTCAACCGTCGGTACCGTTACCGACATTTATACATTCTTACGCTTATTATTTTCACGTATTGGCAAGCCCTTTGTCGGCTATTCAAATGTTTTTTCATTTAATGACCCCGAAGGTATGTGTCCGCGCTGCCAGGGGCTTGGCACTGAGCAAACAGTGAATCTCGATAAGCTTATAGATAAATCCAAGTCGCTTAATGAAGGTGCGATACAGTTTCCGACCTTTGAACCCGGCGGGTATCGTTGGAAACGTTACGCCTATTCCGGACTCTTTGATAATGACAAGAAGCTGGGCGATTACACAGAAGAGGAATGGGATACACTGCTCAATAAAACAGACGTAAAAATCACTAAACCATATCCTGGCTACCCACCAAGCCACCGTTATCGAGGCTTGCTCACTCGGTTTAAGGAGGATTTTTTCTCTAAAGATAGCCGCGAACTAAAAACGCATGCCAGCACGCTCAAGCGCGTTGTCGTTAGCGGCGTATGTCCGTTATGTCACGGTGCCCGGCTGAATAAAAAGGTACTAGGCTGCGCAATTCAGGGTAAGAATATCGCCGAATGTGCAGCAATGCAAATTAACGATTTACAAGCATTTATAGTATCTATAAACGACCCAAAAGCGCGCACAATTATTGACGAAACCACTGAGCGACTGCAAAGTCTGGCCGACATTGGTTTAGGATATTTAAGCCTTGACCGACAAACGGGTACACTCTCTGGCGGTGAGTCGCAACGTATTAAAATGGTAAAGCATTTAGGCAGTAGTCTAAGCGACCTCATCTATATCTTCGATGAACCGAGTACAGGGCTGCATCCTAGTAATGTCCATAAACTCAATACCTTATTAAGGCAATTACGCGACAAGGGTAACACTGTATTGGTGGTCGAGCACGATCCGGATGTGATACACATTGCAGACCACGTTATAGATATGGGCCCAGCTGCAGGTAGTAGAGGTGGTGAAGTAGTATATCAGGGGAGTTTAGCCGACTTCAAAAAGGCTGATACATTGACGGCACGATTCTTACATCGTCAGAAGAGACTTAAGCATGAGCCGCGCTCAGCTACACACGATTTTCTTAGCATTAAAGATGCAACCCTGCACAATTTGCAGCATGTGAGTGTGGACATTCCAAAAGGCATTTTAACAGTGGTAAGCGGTGTCGCTGGATCAGGCAAGAGCTCGCTTATACACGGCGTATTAAGCGCACAACACCCAGAGGCGGTCGTTGTAGATCAAGGCGCGATTCACGTGTCGAAACGCTCTAATCCGGCTTCATTTGTCGGTATACTTGATGAAATTCGTCGTTTGCTCGGCAATGCTAATAATGTCTCAGCTTCGTTATTTAGCTTTAATTCGGACGGAGCTTGTCCAAATTGTAAGGGCACTGGCATAACAATTACAGACCTGGCATTCATGGATCCGATTGCAACAGTTTGTGAAGTATGTGGCGGTAAGCGCTTTACTCAAAAAACGTTAACCTACAAGCTGCGCGGTAAAAACATCAACGATATACTGCATATGAGTGTTGACGCGGCATTAGACTTTTTCTATGAGCCGGCTCTATGCGAGGTTTTGCAGCAGATGCGAGAGGTCGGTATAGGCTACCTAGAGTTAGGTCAATCATTGGATACTCTTTCTGGCGGCGAACGGCAACGACTAAAACTAGCTCTATATCTCAAGAAACAAGGCAATATCTATATACTGGACGAACCAACAACTGGTTTGCATATGTCCGATGTTGCCCATTTGATTGACCTCTTGAATCGCTTAGTTGATAATGGCAATACGGTTATTGTTATTGAACATAACCTAGACGTCATCTCTCAAGCAGATTGGATCATTGATGTAGGGCCAGGTGCGGGACATGATGGAGGAAATATTATTTTTGAAGGCACTCCCATGGCTCTTAAACAAAGCAAGACGTCAGTGACCGGAAAGTTTTTATAAAAGCATTAACTTTTATCCCTGCCAGCCGCCGATACAGAACAATCAAACTATCAAATAAGCAGTGAGGCATTGTTCTATCAGGATCAATATGCCGGTTTAGTTATGGTAACTCCTATTCTCGAAAATTAACGAGCGGAAGCGATAAGTTAATTAAAGGCAAAAGTTGTTGCTCTCGCGCTTGGTAACTGCGCGGCACTCGAAGTCATCGATGATAAATACAGAATAATGAGAACAAAGCCCGACGCAAAAGCGCGTAAAACATATTGGCAAAATGGTAAGTACATTGTTGAGGAGATTGAAGTAAGCGATGACTTTCGCGTTCTAAATTTGTTGCTTTTCAAAGTAGTCTATTTATGTCTGATTCTTGGATATTAGTGTTCAATTTCTAACTCATCCAAAGAATCCATCTTGCCATCGGTGGGTGCTCGTCCATAACTAATAGTAGTATAGCCCGTCACAGCTAATGAGTTCTCTAAAGCGTGGTCTAGCTATTTAGCTTTCTGTCGTCCTAATCTTCTTGGCAATCACTTTATGCACTGGGCCGTAGAGCTTTGCGTAATCTGCCCATGCGTAATGCCCCTCTTCGCCGTTATACCATAATGTTTCTGGCAGCTGTTCGTAGTGTTCACCAAGCTCGTATACTTCGTCATGGGTCATCTTGATGATGTGCTTTACATCATCACCTGCCTGGTATGTTTGATTACCGATATTTGCTTTAAAGATAGCCGTTTCGTTGTAGTATTCTTTGCCATCTTCATCTTTGGTCGTAGTCTCGAAAAATGCAAGCGGAATCAAGTCGGCCGCTTCAAACTTTACGCCAAGTTCTTCTTTTAACTCACGCAGGGCAGCCTGCTCGAATGATTCACCCTCATTGACGCCGCCGCCAAGTAAGCGTGAGATGGTTGGTGGGTAGAAATACGGCTTGGCACCGAGTAAGATGTTACCCTCACTATCTTGCGCTGCAATGAGAACGCATTTTTTGCGGAATAGATTGCCAAATGGTTTCTTTACGTCAAAATTTAGCTCATATTTTTCCATCCGTCGATTAACTCCTTAAATAATTGCCTCAAACACAAATTATATAATAAGAGTAAGTATATCGAGATTACCAACACCTGGCTAGGACGATGGCGCGTGAGGAACTATTCTTAATGATTTTCTTAGCGTCGAACCTCAGGTGCTGCAATCTTTTCATGAGTCGTCACCGTGGAAGTCGTCTGTGATCACGGTCAGTGATACCACTATGCATCCGTATACTTTTATAGTGTCTAGATATCAAATTCGTTATTTTTCACGCCTTTAACGAAAACTCGCCACTCGCTATTCGTAAATTCAAGAGGTTCTTGGTTGGGCTTTTTATTATCTCGTACATAAACTACACTGCCGTCTTGGGAAGTTGCCACTTCTATGCAACCGCCATCCTGACAATAGCTACTTTTTTTGAACGTAGTGCTGATAAATTCCTTTTGGGTGTGCTTGGATGCTGTCTCTGTCATGCCCGTCCTCCTATATGTACTGACCTCATTATTCCACTTGAAAAAATATTCTGTATAGTGTAATATACAACCATTTCTAAATAGTTTTTTATTCCAGGAATATTTATAATCCTATGGCTGAGCAAATCGGAAAAACACTCAAGAAACTCCGTCGGCAACACGGTCTTACCGGTATTTCTTTAGGTGAGAAAGTGAATATAAGTCAGTCAAAAATATCGAAAATAGAAACAGGTTCTCAACAACCAACGAGTGAAGAACTTGAAAAAATCTTAAATATTCTTAAACCATCAGAGATTATTCGACAACAAATATATAACACATATGATGGGCAAAAATCACTCGACGAAGGCAAAACGTATACTATGAACTTCAGGTATAATGCACATGCCTTCGAGGTTGAACAAAAGGCGAAGAGTGTGCGACTGTTTTGCATGACCCAAACTCCGGCTCTTTTGCAGACAGCCGGCTATAGAGAAGGACTATTACATCATTTCGATCTTTCGGAGGAAGAAGTCCAAGATAACCTCAAGACAACTCTTGGTCGTCAAGATAGGTTATGGGCGAAAGGTCGTAGTTGGCACTTCCTTATTCTTGAAATAGGCCTGTATACAGCCGCAGCCGGAGCTTTGGCTCAGAAAGGACAACTCGATAGACTAGAACGACTCATCGGGACCGGTCAAGTTACTATAGGTATCATCCCGTACAATGTTGGTTTTGCCGTGGTTGATATTAGTACATTTGTTCTTTACGACGATGACCATGTTTCTATGTGTGTCGCTGGCGTTGATATCATGTCGGTAGATAAAGAGGATGTACGCAGACACCAAAAGATTTTTGAAGAGTTACGACATAAAGCGGTATACGGGCAAGAGGCGATTAGCCTGGTTCGCGCCGCGTACGATCACTTTAATTAAATGATCTTGAGGTGATGAAGCCCCTTGAAAAAACGAACCATTTCTGTACAATAGAAAAAGAATTATGCGGGTGTAGCTCAGTTGTTAGAGCGCTTCCTTGCCAAGGAAGAGGTCGAGAGTTAGAGTCTCTTCACCCGCACCATGACATTATTACAGATAAAAAGGTGTTCCAGTTTGGACGCCTTTTTATATTGATCAAGGTTTTCTATCTGTTGCATTGGTTAGAGTCCTTTCTAACTGAAGGTACTAGGTCGAGTTTGATTACTTGACAATAATATTGAAAAATGTTATTATGTAAAAACAATCGCAAGATTGCACATTGACATGAACTCTTTGGCTGGATCATTGCTCCCTAAAAGGTGGCAGCGATCCGGCCAAAGACACAAGGGTCCAAGGCCAACGCTCAAAAGGAGACTTTGATGAGCGCGCAAACCGGTATGCCCGCCGACCGCCAGCTCCTCGACGACGTGGTGGATGCCCTCATCCGGCGCCACAACATCGTCAAGGACGACCTCACCCACGAGTTCCAGGGGCACATCGTCCCGACGAACGAGGGGTGGAGCGGCAAGGCCGAGCAGATCGCACTCGCGAAGGCGAAGACGATGGGAGCGGAAACGCTCGCTCGCCTCATCTACGCCGAGCCGGACGCCGACCTGTACGGCATCCACTGCGGTACCTGGCTCGGCAAGTACGAGGCTGGCCCGTTCCTGCTCCAGCAGATCGCGGCTACGGCCATCGTCTGCCGGATCAGGGCCAAGCTGGGTGTCGGTTCCGGCAAGACGGTCCACTTCACGGACCAGACCGGGGTCGTCGCCTGACCCTCCCATGTCCATCACCCCGGTGCTCGCGTCTTCGGACGCTAGCACCGGGCCTACCCCGAGATTTCAAATTACTTTGAAGCATCAGGATAGACTTCCTCAGCAATAATGACATTCCCATCATGGTAAATGAGACCAAATTTGACTAATTTCTCGTACATTAGTATCAAGCTAGGATAAATCTGGTTCCACCTACAATCCACTAGCCGCACCATGTGATTATTACAGATAAGAAGGCTTCCAGAATTGGAGGTCTTTTTATTTTTTCTCAAATTTTGTATCTGTTGCATCGGTTAGAGTTCTCTAACTTGAAGGGTTGCCATGGCTTCTGCTGAATCTACAACGACGCCATATGTTTTTTCAACCAGATGCAGTGTGCGTTCTTGTGTGCCGGGATCTTTGGAGGTAGTAGCAATAAGGTCGCGTGGCACGACAATTTTGTATCCAATATCAAAGCCATTTCTAATAGCCGTTTCGACGCAAATCTGCGTTGATACACCAGTGATGATAAGTGTCTTGATACCACGGCTCACTAGCTCATTGCTTAAATCGGCATTTGAGAATACGTTGTAAGTATATTTTGGAAATATTCGATTCGTGGGCGGATTGAGCTTGTAAAGCTTATAGCCACCACCATCTATATCGCATGTGACCATTTTGCCGTCCAGATCGTATTGTTCTTTTTGTAAATCTGTAAGTTTTGACCGGTCATATATTTGTTGCGTGTAAAATATTGGAATTCCCACATCGTCGCATACATTTGCCAATTCCTTGATCTTTGCGATCATAGCGTCCATGCCGGAAACATCCTTACCCATCGAGGCCATAAGTCCTGACGGACTACAAAAATCGTTTTGAATATCTACTACTAAAAGCGCAGTAGTTTTGGGGTGAAGCTTTGTGTGTAAATCCATTCTTGTCATAATTCCTCCATAATAACAATTTTCCATCGAGATACCCAAGACCAAATTTATCCAGTTTCTTGTGCATCAACATCAAGCTCGCGTAAATTTGGTTCCACCTATAATCCACCTGTCGCACCATAGAATGAATCCACTTGCGTGGATTTTTTCTATGGTATAAATAAGCAGAATACTCAGCGTCCTTTTGTTTTTACGGCAAGTGTTAAAATTATGAAAGATACAACTTAAAAAGAGGGGTAGATAAATGGCTAAATATATCGATGGATTTGTACTTGTAGTGCCCAAAGGCAAAGAAGCCGAATATCAGAAGATGGCGGAAATGGGTCGTGATTCCTGGATGAAGCACGGCGCGCTTCAATACTTCGAATGTAGAGGTGATGACCTTAAGCAGCAGGAAATGGGTGACGAAAAATCACGAGCTTTTGCTGAAATGGCGAATGCAAGTAGTGATGAAAATGTGTGGTTTTCTTTTATAGTTTTCAACTCTAAAGAACATCGTGATGAAGTAAACAAAAAAGTTATGGACGAAATGAGTGAGTCTTATAAAGATCAAACCGATTTTGAAATGCCAGTTGATATGAAGAAAATGGCCTATGGAGGATTTGAGGTAATGGCTGAAGGGTAAAGTTAAAGATTACGTCGTTTCACTTGATGAGCAGACCATCTGCCACTCTTAGTTTTATTGCTTTTTTATTATTTTCATGCTAAAACATTGAAGTAATCGATATTATGTCGAGTACGAAACTCGACAAGCAGGCATACCTCTAAGAGATAAGGAAACTCGTGGCCAAGGATTCTTCGACCACACCTGATGTGAGCGAGAAACTTTTGAAGGAGCTTCTTGCCTCCAAGCGGGAGCTCTCGAACAACGAGCTCGCCGGGCTGATGCGGAAGATTCGACCGGTTGTCCGTGATGAGAACGGTCGGTGCTTCTATATCAAGCCAGTCGATCCTCGGGAAATCGCCTTCACCTGGGACCCCGTACTTGCAGGACGGGCAAGTGGAATCACTCGAACCGAGACCATCTACACGCTTCACCGTTTCGGCTATCACGGCTTGTTCAAGCCGTCGATCGCCGAGGTGCTCTCGATGGTTCCGCAGAATCTTCTCGACAAGGTTGTCGCATTTGAGACGACCGGTCCCAGTGATATGTCCGACCTGAAGCGACAGTGGGTGGCGGTCGAGGCTGGTTATCACGTCGCCGTGACGCACCTCTATAGCTGATACCACGATGGTATGGCGAGCAGGCGCGTTTTGCCTGCTTGTCGTACCAATCTCGCGAACTAGCCCGGCAAGGCCTTTCAAATTTTGAAGGTCTTTTTTGTTGCTGTAAAATTTGTAAATTCCAGAGTCTCGAGCAAGGTCTTCACGGAATACCGAAGACTACCTGTTATTATCAAAAAGTATGACTACTCGAAAACGATATCGTCGCTCTCGAAAAACCACACCACTGCAAGAAATGGGGTTTGTTGCAGTTCTGGCAGCTGCGGCTGCTGTGATATTTGGCTCGCGTCAGGGTATGGACGATCCTAATTTAGGGCTTATTGTGAGTGTCTTCTTTCTCGTCGTTTTATTTATGGGTGGTAGTTTGTATCTATGGCTGGCATACAAACAACGGATGAGGCAAAAAGCACTCCGTGCTCTTCAGATCTCTCAGGTTGATGCTATGACGGGCAGGGAATTTGAAGAATACGTCGCTGAACTATTTCGTTTTCAGGGATATAAAGCGCAAGTGACACCACCTGGAGGTGATTCTGGCGGCGGTATTGTAGTGTCTAAAGGCGGTATTAAAACAGCCGTCCAAACCAAACGATATAGCAAGAAACTTGATCAAAAACCTATTCGGGAGGCGGTCGCTGGTATGGCAGTGAGAAAATATGGCTGCACCAAAGCGATGGTAGTTACAAACAGCACGTTCACGAAGGCGGCGGAATTTCTTGCTAAAGAAAGTGGATGTGAGCTGGTTGACCGAGAAAAACTTAGCGAATGGATCTTGATGTTTCAAGACAGACACGCGATAATCTAGAAAAACGATAACAATAATTGAAAATGAATAACTCACAGAAAAAAGTAAAAGCTGATGGGCTAAAGGCTCAAGCGCTAGAAGCTGCCGAAACTGGTGGGTTTTTGAATGCCTCATTTTATGCTGGCTCAGGCCTTAAAGCTCTACGGCGAAGCTGGTGATAAAGCTGGCGTAGGAGAGCTAAAGAAGCTGGTTGTCGAATATAACAAAAAAGCCGAAGCCAACTTTCAGACCCACGAGTTTTCAATTTCGATTGATGACAAAACTGTAAACGAGATGCAAAAGATTATCGATAGCTTTACGAAGGCTGATAATCTTGCGGACAATCTTGAGCGACTATCAAAATCACAGATTGTTGTACCCGCTTTGCAACCGCTCAGAAAAATGCAAAAGAATTAGTACCCATTACGGCGCAGTTAGCAACTTACATAGGCATTGGTCATGATGGACACCTAGTGTCGTTTGATAATTTTGAAAACGACTGGCTAAGGGATAATTACGGCTTTCAAATGGATTTATCCATAAAGTTTTTGAACGCAGTATTTTCGGAACTGATTACCAAAGGTCAATTTAACGAAGAAAATGTTATGAATAATGTGGTTGATAAGCAGATTTTTAATGCCGAGTATCTCTTAAAGTTGGAGGCAGCGCTAGAGCGCAGATTTGCGGGTGACTATTTCTCCGCGATTCACATCTTGACGCCACTAGTTGAAAATACTTTCATAAGCTTGTCTAAACTTGTAGGACTCGACACCTATACGTATAACGGCAAAACGGTCAGCACTCGTAATAGCAACCTTTCACCGGAGATGTTGAGGTCAAAGGAGTATCAGGATACTTGGGGTGAGGACTTTTGTATTATGTTAAACTTCTTTTTACTCGAGCCAAACGCCTACCGCTTTAGGCATAAAGTGGCGCATGGTGAAATTACAATGACAGAGTGTAATTTTACTACCTTTAATGTTTTATTTTTCTTTGTCATAAAAATGACTCTCATGATAAAAGTTGAGGAAAAATGAGATTGTCAATCTGTTACACTATACAGTAGTAATCAGAAAGGGTAGGCAAAGTTATGAGAAAAGTAATCGTTCAAGAGTTCATTACATTAGACGGGGTCATGCAGGCACCTGGCGGGCCAGAAGAAGACACGTCGAGCGATTTTAAGTATGGTGGCTGGACTGCGCCGTATTTTGCTGAAGCTGACGAAGCGGCGGGTGACTTCATGAAAAGATGGATGGAGTCGACAGATATTCTTTTAGGTCAAAAGACATTCGAGATTTTTGCTGAGTACTGGCCTAAGCATGCTGATATGTGGCCAGGTATCATAGACGTCACCAAATATGTAGTGAGTGATACTATGAGCCAGTCAGAGGTGGACGAATCGGGTTGGAAAAACTCCGTACTTCTTAAGAATGTCGACGACATCAAAAAACTCAAAGATTCGGAAGGCGCTGCCATTAAAGTTCACGGTAGTGGTAACCTGGCTCAAACATTATTCAAATATGATCTGGTCGATGAGCTGTGCCTCATGACCTTTCCTATTACACTCGGTACGGGTAAACGTTTATTTGGCGAGGGCACTATTCCTGCGGCCTTTACGATGACGGATAGTTTGATTACATCAAATGGTGTGATCTTTGCCTATTACAAACGAGCTGGAGAAGTGAAGACGGGTACGGTTGAGGCCTAAATTGAAAACTCCCCGGTCCCGCCGTAAGGCGGGTATGTCCGGGGAGGCCTATCTATTGCGTTGTTGCTGAGGTTAGGGTCGCGGCACCATCAGGAAGTCTAGATCCATGTTTGGTGCGAAATCTTCGTCGTTGCTCAGTTCACGCTCAACCCTCTGAACCCTCGCGATAACGTCCGGATCCGGGTGGGCAAAAGCCCGGTAGGCCGCCTGCTGGTGGCTATTGCCCCAGTCCGCCTGTGCGTCGCCGAGTGTCCAGCCATGTGTCAGCTGAGGCTCATTGCCAGCCAGGACTTCACGCACCAGCTTAATGCCTGCATCGACTGCGCCTTGATTTCCCACGTTTTCTCCATCGCTGAAGTGATAGGAATATTTATAGTACGATAAAAAACACATAAATGCAACCTATTGTTGAATAGTGGTACTTTTTTTGTTGTATTTGTTATTCTGTGCTTAAATACTGATAATGTGGTCGTCTTACTGTAACTATGCGCTGCTCATTCAGCGAACGACATGGACGGACACCAGGACCACTAAAATGAATAAGCCTTATCGCCCGAGGGGGTCGTCGAACCGAGGGCGTGGTAGGCTTTCATCAATTAATAGAGGGATACTATGCAACACCAAGGTAAAAGTCTTCAAGACCATCAAGATGGCTACAACTACGAAGAGAGCCTGAAACACTGGCGCTCGTGGGGTTCGTGGTTTAGCTGGGGCAGTCCAGTTGGCTTGGGTCTATTCTTTATTTCCATTGCGGTGACGCTTTGGATTTTGAGCCAGGCGTTCGGCTGGAAGTAAGCCTTTTTGCCAGTAAACGGCACCGTCATTCATTTGGTCGGTGTCGTTTTAATATCTGAAAAGGCGTTATTTACCTCTGTTATTTACTGCTATGTAACTCCATGAGCTCATTGTAATTGTGGGCAGCGTATAGTATGCTTTTTAAGGCCCAATTTCTCTCTACTGTAAAAGAGGATGTTGTGACACAGCGCGGTACTTTTGATGGTCCTGATGAAATCACCGCTGCCAAACTGAATGAGCAGCAGACTGGTAAGTTCGGATATCTTTCAGCCTGGCAGCTTCGGTTCAAGGGCAAGAAGATGGTGATCGAGGCGTCTGCGACTATTATGCGTGATTTACCCCACGAAGATGCACTTCGTGTCGAAAGCGTTCAAGGCGGACTGGCTATTGAGTTCGTAGATTTCAAATTTTTTGCATGGCGTATCAGGCGGCCCCGCGGCAAGGTTGTCGCTGTTACTGAGCTCAAGGTTGATGGTCGAAAGTATGCGCAGTGGAGCGATGAACTCTACTACGTCAGTCTGGAGCATTTGCCCATTGGTTCGACAGGGTTCGTGTATCGTAATCATATTGAAGAGCGTGGCGGCAAGCTTGTGGGATTTCGTCACGCGGATACCGAAAATGATGGCGACGAGCAGAAGGTGCCGGTTCGGCGGAATGGTCGTCGCGACTATGAGGTCGAGTTGAATAGGGGTGAGTGGACTAAGCTTATCGTGAAGAATATGTAGCTTGGCTCTGCGACAGGCCCGTGAGTAATCTCCCTAGTTGAGATGAAAGCGGGTCTTTTTAAATCTGCTCTACCGGTCATTTCATCGTGGCGTTTTTGCGCAGTATCATAGCTGTTGCGAAGGCTATTCCTTCGAGTAGGATCGCTAAAGTAAGCGAGCCGTAAAGTATAGAGAAAAGGCTATTGTTGACACTCAACTGTATTTGCTTTACGAAGATTGGGATTGAGGCAAGAAGTAGTATCAGGGTAAGAAGACGCATAACGACCTTCATAAAATTGGCACCTTTGAAAATAGAGCCGAATATTCTATCTCCATCTCTCTGCATTTCAACAACGGTGCTGATTTGTAGCAATAAAATAATAAAGAAAATCATAAGCCACAAGACAATTTTGAATGCAGATACACTCTGTGCGCCTATGTCTTTTAGCTCAGAACTGTAAATAAACGATTGTGCCACCATTAAAAAAGAAAAAATCTCAAGAAGGCTTTTATTTTTGCTGAAATAGCTATAAAGCCAAGTGATGTTGCTTTGAATGACATTTCTCATAGCCTTAAGTATACGATTTGCATACGAAAAACGCTATTAGCTGTATGATGAGAGGGGAAGCTTATTAACTTGAAATGGAGATAACGTATGACAACACAAACAAAATCATATCCCGCTAGCTTAACTATTGATTACCCAGAGAGTCTCGATCGCCTCACGACATTCTTTCGTATTATTTGGGCTATTCCTGCGCTCATTATACTATCGCTCCTGACAGCAACGGGTAGCGAAAATGTTATGCATGAAGCGGGAAAGAAGATGGCAGAAAGCAGCGGAGGTATAGTGAGTGGGCTATTTGTTGCGACGGCTCTCATGATTTTATTTCGACAACGTTACCCGCGGTGGTGGTTTGATTTTGCCTTGGAGCTAAATCGCTTTTCGACAAGAGTTGGTGCATATCTATTCTTTTTGACAGACCGCTACCCCTCAACTGTTGAACAGCAGTCCGTCCATCTAGAACTAGCATACCCTGATGTAAAACAAGATCTTAATAAGTGGCTGCCTCTTGTAAAATGGTTGCTTGCCGTGCCCCACTATATTATCCTGGTCTTTCTTATTTTGGGCGCCTTGGCTGTATCCATCTTCGCTTGGTTTGCTATACTTTTTACTGGTCGTTACCCAAAAGAACTCTTTGACTTTGTGGTTGGTGTTGGTAGGTGGCAGCTACGAGTTAATGCCTATGCGCTTCTTCTAGTAACTGACGAGTATCCACCGTTTAGTCTTAAATAGTACGGTTGAGGTATGGCTAAAGTAAAATGCCCACCTTCCGAAAAAGTCTCAGACTACAGCACGAATCGTATTGAACCCGTGAGAGGTATGTTGTTCAGTAATTCGCTGTGATACCTATCGTCACGAAGCATTTCAACAGAGAAAAATGGCTCAATGCCGTCGGCTGCCGAAATAGTGATGTGTGGCACTCCATATTGGTTGGGAAGACTGTCAGTTTTAACGCGTACGGCCTGAATGGAATCGTTCCAACAATGTTCATAAGCAAATACCATGCATTCTTGGCCGATCATTTTCTCCATTTCTTGATTGAGCGGGACATCGAAAAGCAGGGTAACATGATCGACAAATGTAGTAGTAAAATGTGGTGCACATGCTTTTAGGAGCGCAGTGCGCGAAGCGGTATTTAGATGAAGCCAAAGCATGCCTTTTCTCATAGAGTAAGTATACCCAATTTGATGAGCTATGAAAAACTCCTGCTCGGCACCCTTTCGGAATGCTGAGCAGGAGTTGTTTTTCAGAGAGCGGGTGAGGGGCGCACCTCGAGCTCGAACGCCCGGGACAGATGTGCCGCTGCTGCACTCAGACGTCCAGCATCTGGCTTGTAAGTGCCAGAGTTGTCGTTCAGCGAGACGAACGTGTCGCCTTCGTTACGCCAGACCTCGCCAGCGAACCTCACATCAGGACTGTATCCTGACATCATGACGTGCTTGGACAGAATCCAACTGAGGAGCGGATGGTCGTTCGTGAGTCGAGTGATCAGAACCTCTCGACCCGTAATGACGACGTTGTACTTGAACGGGGCAGAGGACTGACCACGCCTCAACATCTCCACGGCGGCACGCCGCGGCACGTTCTGATGGCTATCATTGGTCTTTGCCAAGTGACGCCGAACTAGCCAGATGACAGGTCGCGAAAACAAGATGTACTTCTTGAGTTTCGTAACCCGATCGAGCTTCCCCGGAAATGACTGAAGGGGTGTTGCCAGTTCGGGTGCGTCCATCTCGGGCATATCAGCGCCAAAGATAGGATACTGACCGAGCATGAAACTCAACCAGACACCCAGCCACGATGGCCGACTGATGCGTACCGTGGTGCGCTCGCCTCTCTGCCAATGTTCGACTGACATTCCCCGGCTAGAGGGAATCGTATCGAACTTCGGCGCTTGGGCGGTAGCCGACGTGTTGTGCCGTGCGAATTGCTTCTTGACCATGCGACAGAAGCTTGTTAGTTCCTTGAGCCACACAGCCTTGAAGTGACTGCCAATGCTTTCGCTGGTTCGGATGAACCGAATAGCCACCGGCTTACCTTGGTACTCGAGGCCGTGCTCCCAAATCATGGCCGCGAGCCGCGAAGGTCGGTATACATGTCGCAGCGACTTGCCCCCGCACGTAAAGCCGGCCCTGTCCAACACTTTCGCATTGGCGTTGGCACAACTTGCAGTGCGAGCTCCCTTCTGAGTCTCCATCTCCCACTTGATAGCCGCAATGGCTTCGTCAGGGAGATCGCGTAGCTCGAAGTAAACACCGACCTGCATGCGATCGGCGATGTTCGCTACGTACGATCTTTGCCGCCAGAACATGAAAGCGGTAAACTTCTGCCACTTTCCTTGCTCGGGCGCCATCAAAAAGACATTCGGTGTACCAAAGCCTATGAAAAGGGCATTTGCGCTGCCGAAGACGCCCTGTATTGGGCAGAATGCCAAGTGAGATCGTTCGTCGATGGCCTGATCGACGTCTGCGACATCGACAGTGAAGTGAGACCCACAATGCCCCAAAAGCTCGAGGTCGATACTAGCGTTGCCTGGAAGGCCGCTGAAGTCGAAGTTCTCCCTGTTCGCGTTCACGAAATCCCTTTCGTCGTCGCTCTCTAAAAAGAAAGGCCGGGCGGCCTTCCTTAGGGTATACATCATACCATAATTAGAGATTTACTTCAATTCGCTAGTAAGCACAATAGAATTTATAAAAAAGTTGACTCTAATTGACTTAAAGCGCGGAATGTTGTAAATTTGATTAGTTGGTTTACAGCTATCTAGGAGGTGGAAACTCTTGCGTTTGGTTACCTCATACGGTGAGTGTGATGACGGCTTGACGGCGGCGATTGATTGGCGTTTTCCTGCAAATGAACGAAAGCCTCTCGACGCGGTAAACGCGATGATGGTCGCGCACTACAACGGTAAGGGAGATCCTCCGTACCTTTACATTGTGAAGGAAGGTGACAAACAGGTTGGCCTGTTCGTGGCTGACGTCAGTAATATTGACGGCAATGGCAACGTGACAACGGTCGATGTTTCCGGGGATGCTGGCCTTGCTATCTTCAAGTCTATTCTGTCGGAAGAAGCAGCTTCTCGTGGAGCAACGCTTTGGCGTGCCCGTGGACGAGAGCCTCAGACAGTGTGGCGTGAAGATTTGGGTATCGGTTTGCTTCGCTGGGAGTTGCCCGAGGGGCAAGTATTCCCAGCAGAATGTTTGAACGCTGTCTTGTACGGTATGTACAAAGAAGGCGTTCGTCCGTGTTTTTATCCCGTGTTCGACTCGATGGATGATTCGGGACTGACGCCACAGATTGGTGTTTTGCTCTCGCCTTACCGCGACGAATCGGGGACTGGGGAACAGTTCGCCAGGAAGGTTCGTGAAGACTTCGATGGTCTCATGAGCTTTCCATCAGAAGTCAAGGTACTTCCCTGGGATCAGGAGGTGTTTGAAATTGTCTAAGAGACTGCTCGGCACGTTCGCGGGCGGCCTGCTGGCTGCCGCAGCTTTGGTTGCGTGCGGCGGTGGTGTCGTCACGACCACGCATGTGGCATGTGCTGCGACGATGGACAGTGGTTACATGGTGGTGCAGCTGGCTTTGATGGCTCCGCCGAAGCCGGTGACGACTACCGCGCCGAAGGCGAATGTGCCTCCGCCGCCCACTGGGCAGAATGGTACGGCTCGTACGACGACAGTGGCCCCAACGCCGGCTGTTCCGAAGGTAACCGGCACTAGTGGGGCGGGAAGCATTCCGCCACCGCCTCCGGGAACCAAGCAGTACACTGTTCCTGGGGAGAAGGCTTACACGCCTCCCAAGAACACCACCCAGCCGGCTGAGGATCTGTCTGCGGCGAAGAGTTCACTGCAGACTGGACAACAGCTGTCGATGAACACGTCGCAGGGTTACACTTCGCCTGTGACGCATCACGTCTACGTGTACCACGATGCATCGTACTTCGCTCGGGCGGGGTTTCATGATCCCTATGACCCCTACGACCCGTACAACTGGAGCAACCCGTTCTCCCCGTGGAACGGGTACCATTTCACGATGGTGTCACGCTGCTGAGCTGTAAACGTCAGGCGGGAGTCTCTTCGAGACTCCCGCCGTATTTTTTAGAATTTATTTTTCTATCGTAACAACTGTACCGATTGGTGCCCAGTTATATATCCAGGCGATGACATCGAGCGGAAGGTGGACGCAGCCGTGCGAGCCGTCTGTCTGATATTGTGAACTTCCAAACGGAAACGTTTGCCATGATGCATCGTGGAACCCTATGGGGCCATCGAATGGTATCCAATACTGGACGAAGTCATCCCAACTACCGTTTCTATCGGAGCCGCGTAAACGTTGATTGGTCTGCTTTGAATAAATCTGCCAGCTTCCGGTTGGCGTTGCATCGTCAACATTGTTAGGAGCTCGCGTCATGCCGGTTGTAACGGCAGCTTGATTAACGAGCGTATCTGTTTCGCACGCCCACATGTGTTGTAAACTAATGCTCACTAAAAGCAATTTACTTATGGTAGTACCTGCACAGGGGGTAGTGGCGGGTTTGGTGGCTAGCGGTGGGATAGACGCTGGTGTCGAGGGAGGGGTGGTTTGAGAAATCGGTGGTAGAGTCGCAGGTTGAGACGATGTGGCTGATTTTTTAGATGGTTGCGGCGATGAAGTCTTTTGAGAGGGAACTGTTTGCTGGTGGATGCACGAGGCGTATCCAATAGCACTGCCAATGCACAAAATAACCGCTAATTCGAGAATGACGAGAAAGGGTTTCTTTACTTTTTTAGGACGAATAGATCGAATTTTTAACATAAAACTCCTTTTTAAAATACGTGTAATAAGCGCCAAGTAAGCGGAGGAGGGGGGATGGCGCGATCTAGCTCGAGTGTGTCCGTATACTGCACACCGTTTAAGATAACAGTGAGCTCCCCTACTGACTGTTGTCCAATTGAAGCTGGTATGGCATGAATGGCAATATCGGCAGGTTGATTCGTCCATCGGAGCGGTGCTATTTCTTTAGTAGCTATGGCATGAAATGAAGTAGTGCTCCAGGGTACGCTGTATGCAGCGATAGCTTCCCCCTTTGCCACTATGGGAGTAGTGACAGTGTTTTGTTCAACCGAGCTATTAAGTGGTGGTGTCATACTGAGTGCGAGAGCGAGTGAGGGGGCGCCCATAATAGCGCTTACGACGGTAAAAGCATGTCCTTCTTCTTGAAAGTGGCTTATTCCTATAAAACAACCGCCTGCCTCAGGTGTATTACCGGTTTTGCCGCCAATTATGTTATCTACACCCAGAAGGCCGTTGATGTTATATATAGTACCTGCAACGGGAATCATCGCGCTTTTCTCGGACATGATAGAAGCGATGACAGGATTGTTAAGCGCGGCAATACCAAGCTCTACGAGATCGTGCGGCGTACTGGTGGTGAGTGATGAAAAGCCACTCGCATCTACAAGGTGAGTTGAATGCATATTGAGTGAGATGGCGAGCTGATTTACCGCATTAAAATAAGCGGGCATCGACCCGTAGATCCAGAGGGCGAGCGTACTTGCAATATTATTTGCCGATGGTAATAAAAGTGCTTCCAGTGCCTGGCGCTCAGTGATGGCTTCACCTTCCTTAACAGGAACAACCGAACCATCTCTCGCAAGCTCCGCATTATAGAGGTCTACGTCGCGCGCATTGAGTGTCAGCTTCTCGCCCTGACCATCAGGAGGAATCGGTTTGGTTTGGACGACGGCAAGCGCCGTAAGCAGTTTAATGGTACTGGCGGTTGGTCGAGGGATGTTGTCGGTGGTTGCGAGTACACCCCAGTCTGGTGTTCCGATTGCGGCCGAGCCCCAATTTGGCCACATGAGAGCGGGCGGTAATACTTTCATCTTTGGAGGGGTGATACTATCTTGTGGTGATATGGGTGGAAGGGGGCGAAGGAGAGCATAGATGCTATAAATAGTCGCCAAAAAGATGAAAAGGAGGATGATGTGTAGGGGGCGATGCTGTGAGTGTGATTTCCATTGAGCTATCATGAATACGCTTTCTATTTGTCATACGTTAGAAAGTAGAAATAATTTCAAATAGGGCGTTTTTTAGACGCCCTATTTCAGTAACTAATGTTTTTGTGAGTAATATTGCTCGGCGTTACAGAAGCCGCTGGCATCTGTGGAACACGGAGTTACCTGTTCAAATTCTTTACCATTATATTTTTGATAGTTCACCGCTGCAGTAAGGTCGGGTGAGTTCTTAGAAATTGCTACGACGACTTGAGCGCTGGTATCAATTTGGTCAGGACGAATCGTTTCAGAGTGGGCTAACGCATCACCACTTGCCCGATAGGAAAGAGCAATGTGATCGCTGACATGAATGTCGGCGAGCGTAAGCCGTTGCTTTCCCGAATAAACGATAACGTTCGGGTCTATACGTGGAAAGGTTTGGTTAAACGTCTCAATCGTATCGCCTGTAGGCACATCGGAACGGATGCTGATGCTCGAGCTGCTAATAGCTGTCACGACACTATCAATGTAGCCGCCTACAACCGTTCCTTGATTAAGCGGGTTTTTATTCAATTCACTTTGAATATCAAGCGCTGAGTGGGCGGGGTCATTGCCTTCGCAGTATCCTTGAACAAACTGGACAATCTGCTTGTTTGTAAGCTTGGAACCATTAATAACTCGGTAATAATAGATGGATTGGGCCTTCTTGTCGTGCGAGGCAATGTTGAGGGCGCTCGTAATCGTACAATTATGTGTGTCAACGGTGACAATGCGCGCATTGTCTACTTTCTTTTCGCCGCCGAATAACGCTTGAATGCCGCTCCATCCGCCGACAGCTGCGTACGAGGTGCTGCCAATTGCCACGCAGGCAATGACTGCGGCAAGTGCGATGGCTGGTTTTGCTATTAGTTTCATCTGTAAAAACTCCTTGATGTAGGACAGCCTCGATTGGCGGGGCTGTTCATTTAGGTGGTGTATAACTTGGTGTGTAAACTGCGCGCTAAGTTTACGGCGAGGAGTGATGGGAGCACGTTTGAATATCCCATCAAGATCTTTTTCTTTCATGACAACTCCTTTCGTAGTGTTGCTTTTGCTCTGTGCATCCACCCCTGCACTGATCCGACTGGTACCGACATGACATTCGCTATTTCGTCGTAACTGAGACCTTGCCAATAGTAAAGACTAATAACCGCTCGATGTTTTGGGGCAAGTGCTTCGACCGCACGATGAAGCTCGTCGTAATGCGCGCTCTTATCGGGGCCTGGTTGTTGGCTCGCAAGCGTATCGAACACGTTGTCATCAGTTTTTATTTCATGTCGATGTTTTCGGAGGCTATCTAGTGCTTTATTAGTAGCTATTTTGAATAACCAGGTACTCAAGCGGTAGTCGGCATTGTAAAGGTGAAGCTTGTAGTAAGCTGTGATAAATGTCTCCTGCGCAACGTCCTCGGCGCTAGCTTCGTCATGAACAATAGCAAAACAATGATAAAAAATGGCGTTTTTATAGCGGTCAACCAATACACCATAGGCATCGTGGTCTCCGTTTAAGCTGTGAGCAATAAGCTCGAGTTCATCTTTATTTTGCATATCTTACTTACTCCTCGAGTATATAAAAAATTACAAAATCTGCAGACTTATGACTGTTTAGCGAACATAGCATTGTCGTCACCTATGACGAATATGAAAAATCGTTTATTATAGAACATAAGTATGTTTAAAACTTATATCCAGAAAAAACTCGAACGCTACGTGCGGCGCTACTTCCAAAAACATCCGGAAGTAAAACTGGTAGTAGTGGCCGGAAGTATTGGCAAAACGAGCACGAAGCGTGCTATTGCAACGGTGCTTTCCAGGCGATTTCGTGTGGCACTCCACGAAGGCAATCACAACACGCACCTGAGCGCACCGGTGTCTATCCTCGGCATTGATTATCCAGAAAATGTAAAAAGCATTAAGGCCTGGTTGACGGTATTTGCCGCCGCACGCGAGCGCATCAAAGAACCAACTGGTGTTGATATCATTATAGCTGAGGTTGGTGCCGATAGGGTCGGAGATATGGCGCATTTTGGCACGTATTTACGGCCAGATATCGCTGTGATAACTGCAATTACGCCTGAACATATGGAATATTTTGGTACGATGGATGCGGTCGCCCAGGAAGAGCTCGCAGCAGCAAATTTTTCAAAGCTAGCGTTGATTAATCGCGATGATATCGATGGTGATTTTGCTAAATATCTTACCAATGCCAATGTAGATACCTATGGTACGACGGGTCTTGCTGAATATCGTTTTGAGCAGCAAGATTTTGATATCGAAAAGGGCTATAGCGGCACAGTGATTACACCAGAGTTTGATCAGCCCTTTGCTGCAACTGTCAAAGTAGTAGGCGAGCATAGTTTGCGGCCAGCCATGGGTGCGGTAGCGGTGGCGGCCAAACTGGGTATGTCGGCCGAAGAGATTGCAGCCGGTCTTGCCGAGTACCGCCCGGTACCTGGCAGGATGAATATTTTGAATGGTATCGACAACACTATTATTATTGACGACACTTACAACTCAGGGCTGCTTTCAGCTAGCTCGGCACTGCAAGTGTTATATAGTTTGCAAGTGCCGCAGCGCATTGCCATTCTCGGAACTATGAACGAACTGGGGGCGAGTTCGGCGGCCGACCATGAAAGGCTGGGGCAAATGTGTGACGCCAGTTTGCTTGCGTGGGTGGTAACGGTGGGTGAAGAGGCCGAGAAGTACCTCGCGCCAGCTGCTCGTGCACGCGGCTGTCAGGTAAAAAGCTTCAAAACTGCTATTGATGCAGGTGCATTTGTCCGTAGTGTCATGGAGTCTGGAGCGGCAATTCTCGCGAAAGGCTCTCAGGGAGGGGTATATCTGGAAGAAGCTGTCAAAGTTCTTTGTGTGATGAGTGATGACACACAGTTAGTGCGCCAGTCACCCGAGTGGCTTAAAATTAAAGAAGATTTCTTTTCAAAATTTCAGTAGGTCCACAAATAAGCGTTTTGACCGTATCTCTAAATTGTTATAAAATTTAAGATGATTCCAATCCAGATCTTACGAAAGTAGGTTAAAGCCATGCGTAATCCTGCTCATCCTCAGGCCTTGGTGACGGACGAGGTTCAGCCCGGAGTGACTTTTCTCTGCTATCACAAGGGTGAATTAATGAGTAGCGGTAGATTTACGAGCGTAGCTAAAAATGGCAAGTTTCGCTACATTCCTTTCGTTGATGGTAATGAACTTTCTGAAAAAGAAGTATATCTTACCGATTTTGGTATCGTGCAGCGCGTTGGGGAGAACGGGCCTTTTTGGGCGGCAAGCTACTGTGTCGCATACTGATTAAAATCTGAAGTTGGAATCCTGAGAGGTTAATGCTACCGGCGTAAACCTCTCAGGATGTAAAAGTTTACTGATTATTTTGCTATACTTATACATATTATGAAGCGCTACAATCCGACCGATATTGAACAAAAATGGCAAGAAACGTGGGAGCGAGACGGTACCTATCGGGTAGATCTTGCTGATCACACCAAGCCAAAATACTATGCTTTTAGCATGCTCCCCGGCATAACGGGGGCGGGTATTCATATCGGTCACGGTCGAACGTACCAGTTTAGCGACATTAAGGTTCGCGCAAAGCGCCAACAGGGCTACAATGCGTATCACCCTATCGGTTGGGATTCGTTTGGCTTGCCGGTTGAAAATTATGCTATTAAGGTGGGTAAAAAACCGCGCGATGCCCACGACGATGCCAAAGTGCACTTCAAAAAACAGCTAAAACGCCTTGGGTTTAGCTACGATTGGAGCAAAGAAATCAGCACGGCCGACCCTGAATATTACAAGTGGACGCAGTGGATTTTTAACCAGCTTTACAAACACGGTCTTGCCTATCAAAAAGAAAGCCCGCAGTGGTGGTGCGAAACCGACCAAACAGTTCTCGCGAACGAGCAAGTCGAGGGTGGCAAGTGTTGGCGCTGCGGCAACCCCGTTACGAAAAAGAACTTGAAGCAATGGTTCTTCAAGATTACCGAATATGCCGATGAAATGCTTGAGGCGACTGATGCTCTCAATTGGACGGAATCGGTCAAGGTGATGCAAAAAAACTGGATTGGTAAATCGCAGGGTGCCGAGATCGACTTTGCAGTTGATGGTCGTGGTGAAAAGATCACCGTTTTTACCACACGCCCAGACACTCTTTTCGGTGCGACTTTTTTGGTACTTGCGCCCGAACATCAGCTAGCGCGCGCTCTTGCTAATGATGAAACTAAAGAAGCCGTCGAAGCGTACATTCGCGAAGCTGCCCGCAAGTCTGAAATTGAACGTATGAATGACTCGCGTGAAAAAACAGGCGTTTTTACGGGAAGTTACGCTGTCAACCCGGCAACAGGCGAAAAAATGCCTGTTTGGCTCAGTGATTATGTCTTGGCGAACTACGGTGCTGGCGCGCTGATGGCTGTACCGGCACACGACGAGCGTGATTTTGCCTTTGCGGACAAATTTAGCTTGTCTATAAAAGCCGTTGTTGCCCAAGACTACGGCGAAGCGCTTCCAGACTCTAAAGAGGTTGAAGGCGTCGTGGTCATTGGCTACGACCCACGTACGAAGCAGTTTATGGGTCTGAAAAATGGCGCTAAGGGCTGGCTTGTTGGTGGTGGCCGTGAAGAGGGCGAAAGCTTCGAGCAGGCTGCCTATCGCGAGCTGCGTGAAGAAGCTGGTTTTGTTGACGTAGAAGCGATGATTCCGCTCGGTGCACCGATTTATTCGTATTATTACAACAGTATCAAAGATAGTAATCGCCGTTCGCTTGGCCATAGTTTCCTGGCTATCCTTAATGCCAATGCACAAGGAGAACAAGCGCTCGAATCTCATGAACAACAGTTCACTACCTACTGGAATAGTTTCAGTGCTGTTTACGAAAAAACCAAAGCTGTCGGTGGTGGCGTTGATCACTGGCTCGAGGCATTAAACCGTGCCCAAGAAGCCGCAAAAGCCTACGACAAAAACGAAACATATCGCCAGCCACTATATACAGGTGAAGGCATTCTTATTAATTCTGGTGAATTTGACGGTATGCGCACTGAAGAGGCTCGTGAAGAAATTGTGGCCTGGCTTGAACAGCAAAACATTGGTCGTAGTAAAATCACCTATAAAATGCGTGACTGGCTTATCAGTCGCCAGCGCTATTGGGGTGCGCCGATTCCTATTATTCACTGTGAGAAAGATGGCGCCGTAGCCGTTCCTGACGATCAGCTGCCGGTTATTTTGCCCGACGTTGAAGATTACAAGCCAAAAGGCGGTGCTACCTCCGTTTTGGCGGGAGTGACCGACTGGGTAAATACCACATGTCCTACGTGTGGCGGCCCGGCTAAACGCGAGACTGATACTATGGATGGCTACGCTTGTAGTAGCTGGTATTTCCTACGCTACCTTGATCCATTCAATAGTGAAGAAGCTTGGAACCCAGAAGTTGACGCGCATTGGAATCCGGTTGATTTTTACAATGGGGCCGACCACGCCGTAGCACACCTTTTGTATTCACGTTTTTGGATGCGTTTTTTCTACAAGCAAGGCTGGGTGGCGAATCCCGAGCCGTTTAAGCGCATGATGTACAACGCTTACATTTTAGCGGCGGATGGTACCAAAATGAGCAAATCTCGTGGTAACGTTATCGACCCCCTTGAAATAATGGATAGCGGCTATGGTGCCGATAGTCTTCGCGTGTACGAAATGTTTATTGCACCATATGATATTGAAGCTCCGTGGGATGTGCGCGGCGTGCCTGGTACCTACCGATTCTTGAGTCGCGTATGGAATCTCACCCAGGAATACATTGATGCTTCCGCAGTGACACTTGACGGCAAAGCAACTAGTGAGGTTCTTTCCATTGCCCACAAAACCGTCAAAAAAGTAACCGAAGACATCGAAAATGAGAAGTTCAACACCGCTATCTCAACCATGATGGAAGCGGTCAACGCATATTTCAAACTAAAAGAGGTACATTCCATTGGCAAAAACGACGCGTGGACATTTGCTATCGAGAGCTTGCTGCAGGTACTTGCGCCGTTTGCCCCGCATATGACCGAAGAGCTCTGGCACCAACTTGGCCATGAAACTACCATTCATATCGACACATGGCCACACTGGAACGATGCGTATTTGCAAAAGAGTGAAATGACTATCATTGTTCAAGTGAACGGCAAGGTACGTGCTAAGCTAGGGTTCGCCAAGGAGACTGATGCCGAAACTGTAAAAGACCTGGCACTTCGTGAGGAAAATGTCATCAAGTTTCTCGAAAACAAACAGCCGGCGAAGGTTATCTACGTACCCGGGCGCCTTGTCAATATCGTTGTATAGTGAAAAAATGGCCGCCCTTTAGCAGGGCAGCCATTTGAACGAAAGATTACAGACTAGAATGGCTCACCAGTGAAGGTGATCTTTCGTATGTCCTTACTCAAGTAGACATGAGTGGTCTTTTTCTCACAGTCTCTCAAAGTGAAGCTTTTTTCTTTTTCCCATGCCGACCGGGCTTGTTTGAAATCTATGACCATGACGTTGGAAATCTCCTCGACCTCACCCTTATGAGGCCAAACATGTACCGTGCCCGTATCAAAACTTGACATAAGACAACCCTCCGTATCAGGCCGTTCGTTCAGGAAGTAGTATAACAAAAGTAATGATGCTATAGAAGACTTACATACGGCCGACGAAGGGTACCTATGTCTCGTAAACATCGCTGTATAGGTAGGGTAATGATGGAACGGCGGGTGTCTCGGCAAAATTACTTGGCGTTAGGGTAAAGTACGTGCCGAATTATTAGTCGATAAAGCAACGGGTGAAGCAGTCATAAAAGAGCGGGCACTTAACGAAGAGAACGTCGTAAAGTACCTTGAAGGTAGCAAGCCAAAGAAAGTTATTTACGTATCCGGTCGTCTTGTGAGTGTTGTTGTCTAGATATTGACGGATGCATAGCATACACATATACTAAAGCATCGTTGTATTCCTACTAAGGAGGTCTAATATGACCACGCCCGAGCACTCTGACGATGACGTCCAGATCAGGGCAGCTCAACTTCAGGAGGCCGCGAGCACATCGCCGCCACAGGAGATCGTGGATCTGCTTCAAGAAGAGCTCGGTGGCTAGGTAGCAGTACGATAGAGGAATCTGCCGCTAAGGCGGCAGATTCCTCTAATCTCTATATCCACTTGAGAAATTATCCCCATTCCGCTATACTATTCTTAAGTTTTATTACAATACACCCTAAAAGGAGATCTTTTCATGGCACAACCTAAAAAGCAAAGTAGCCCGCGCAAAACCGGCCTACGTCGCAGCCACCTACTACTGAAACTCGCTCGTCGTGTGAACGGCAAATCACCAGTAAAAGTCATTACAACAAAAAACGAAACTGGCAAGAAAAAAGCAGCTACTGCTAAAAAAGCGCCTAAAACCGCAAAGCCTGCTACTAAAAAATAATCTTCCTAGTGAAGAGCTCTTAAACATTTAGTCAAAAGAAAGAACCGAACAACTATGGCCTCTAACCGTCATCTTGGACGCATTGTTGCACTGCAAAGCCTCTACGAATATGAATTTCGTGTTGGATCTGAAGATTCATCTGTTGATATTGATGAAATTTTAGGCCGTAACCTCGATCGTTACGAAACAGCGATCCAAGATAAGCAGTTTGTCATCGACCTCGTAAAAGGCGTCATTGCTGAGCAGGCCAATCTCGATGAAAACATCCAGCCTATTGCGCCAGATTGGCCAATTGAGCAGATTGCCCGTATCGATCGCACCATTCTTCGTATTGGTCTGTATGAATTATTGCATCTTGCCAACATCGTTCCGCCAAAAGTAGCGATCAACGAGGCGGTAGAGCTTGCCAAAGCGTTTGGTTCTGACAACTCAAGCAAGTTTATTAACGGAGTGCTCGGCACGGCCTATCGTACGCTTGTAGAAGGAGAATCAGAACATGCAGAACCCAAAGTTTGAGCGATTCAAAAAATATTTTAATCGCCACAAGCCGTCGATTCAGGAAATCGTTCGTGAACCGACTGCTGGAGGCGTGGTCTTTCGCCGCAATAAAGATGGAGAGATAGAAATCCTCCTCATTCAGGATGCGAAAAACCGTTGGACTATACCAAAAGGCCATATCGAAGAAGGTGAAACCGCGCAGCAAACTGCCAAGCGTGAAATTGGTGAAGAAGCCGGTCTGCGCGACACCGAAGTTATTAGTTGGCTGGGTAAAATCCACTTTCGTTACCGTCGTGTCGACCGCCTGGTACTCATGACAACGCAAATTTATCTTGTCCGCGCTAAGGGTGATACGAATGCGATCAAAAAAGAAGAATGGATGAATGGTATCAAATGGTTTAAATTCCACGATGCTCTCGATGAAATAGAATACGAAGATATAGGCAAGCTCATGTTACTTGCTATGAAAAAAATCCGACAGGAGAAACTATAAATGACTGGCATGCAAACTGCGCCCTACCAAGAATTTGCTCGCGAGAGCTTGGGCTTTGAATATAAAAATATTGACTACCTCATCACGGCGCTGACTCATCGCAGCTATGTGAACGAGCACAAAAAAAGTGTGAGTGAACATAACGAACGTCTCGAGTTTTTGGGCGACGCCGTGCTTGAACTTGTTGTAACAGACTATCTTTTTCGTAACTTTACCGAACCAGAAGGTATCCTCACGAGTTGGCGCGCCTCACTGGTGCGCACCGAAAGCATTGGGGAAGCTGGTGAAGCGCTTGGGTACGAGCCGCTTCTTCGTATGAGCAAGGGTGAGAAAAATGGTAGCCGTCGCGCACGACAGCAGATCTTAGCCAACGCTTTCGAGGCGGTTATCGGCTCGGTATACCTTGAGCGTGGCTATGAAGATGCTGCCTGTTTCATAGAAAAGCATATTTTGTCTAAGCTCGAAGGGATTCTAGAAAGCGGCAGTTGGCGCGATCCCAAGTCACACTTACAAGAGGTATCGCAGCGCATCGACAACCAGACGCCGGTGTATAAGGTGCTTGAAGAGGTTGGTCCAGACCACGACAAAATCTTTACGCTTGGTGCGTTTGTAGGAAGTACGCTTATGGGACAGGGAAGTGGCCCGAGCAAGCAGGCGGCGCAGCAAGAAGCAGCTAAGGCGGCACTTGTCGCCTACGAACTGCGTCAAAATAAGAAATAATTGAAGCCATCTCTGGAAAACAGATTGACGCAGGCGTCAAAACAGTGTAAACTTGTTCAAGAACTATAAATAAGTCTAAGTAGTGAAGTAAAGGAAGTTCAATTTTTATGCTCGCAATTCGTTTGCAACGTATCGGCCGCAAGGGGTACCCAGTATACCGCTTGGCTGTTCAAGAAGCACAGCGCCATCCGTCAAGCGGCCGCGTTGTAGCGTATGTAGGAAGTTACAATCCACACACCAAAGAAGCTAACGTACAGGTAGAGACTGCGCAGAAGTACCTCGATAACGGCGCACAGCCGACCCCTCGTGTTGTGAAACTTCTAAAAAATGCCGGTGTAAAACTTCCAAGTTGGGTAAAAGAAGTAGTGAGTGACAAGCAAAAAACCATCCGCAACACTGAAAAACTTCGCAAAAACCAACCAAAAGAAGAGGTTGCTGAAGCTCCAGCCGAAGCAGCGACAGAAGAATAAAAAATGAAAAGATGCTCGATAAGAGCATCTTTTTTGGTTTCAAATATTCAAAAAATATGAGAGAGCTCCACGATGCTATTCACATAGTGGAGCTCTCCCGTCTGCAGATCTATATATTTTAAACCTGAGACTTAGGGTGTCTCAAGGATCTGCTTGACTACCGTGTTGGCCGCGTTGAAGGCTGCTGGAGTAATGTTCACGTGCTGCTTTCGAAGACGTTGAATGGACTTTGCCACTGTCGGAGCGGCGGTCACAGCTTGCAGCTCATCGAATGCCCGGATCATCTCCTCGGCCAAGTCCCGGTCATCCTGGGAGAGGGTGATGACCGTCAGACCTTCCAGCGCGGCTTTCAGATTCCATGTACTCATGCTTCCTCCTACAGTAGGTGGATGGGCAATACTATATAATTAAAATAAAATTAACCCTGCATGTCAACCGTAAAAGTATACACTTGATATACGCTGCTAGTTGCTTCAACATATGAAATGACCCCGCACATAGTACGGGGTCTTTCGGCTAAACAGGCCTGACACTGGCATAGCTGGTCTGTCAATTTAGGCCGACGATAGTTTAATCCTATGTGTTGCCAGCATTCCTTCGTGGTGCCTTGGCTTGCCTCAGGAGTTCGTAGCTGATCTCAAGGCCATGCCTCACTGGATAGGAAAGCTGACTACCTCCACATTCTTGCACGAGCTGCGTCCTGACGGCTTCGAGGGCTGTGTTTTCTTTCTCCTTGACATTGATGTGGAGTCCTCGAAAATGATCAATGACCCTCATGGCGACTTGACGGGTCTCATCCGTTAGTGAACTATCCGCCTCAAGTGCCTTGACTGCATCATTGGCCTGCCGGGCCAAACGCCCCTTTCTTTCTGCTTCGGTGGGGTGCTGCTTCTCTGACCCGAAGCGCATACCCTCGATGCTTCTATCGGTTACGGGACGATCACGTGCTGGCATGATCCCTCCAAAAGAGTCGGCTTAGCCTTGTGAACAGGGTAAAGAAAGTGGTGTCACTTGTCAATATGTCTCGGGACGGCGAAAACCCCGTACGTATGTAACGTACGGGGTTCTTCCGGCAAAATGCCGGGATGCCGATTGGCGAATTTTCAGGCTGCGGAATCCTGCTCGCGCTTCTGCTTGAGGGCGTTGGTGACCCGGAAGCTGGACAGCGCCTCGTTGTACCACTCGGGCTTCCGCAGGCACTTCGAGGCGTCGTTGCGCTCGCATGCGAGAACGAAGAAGGCTCGGGCAGCGTCCGTGACACGCTCGGTGAGCTTGTCGGACAGTTCCGTCGGCATGTATTCCCCGTGGAACAACCAGTTCAGGTACTCCAGAACCAGCGTCGTGGTTCCCTCGGAGAGGCGCCGGCGCGTTCCCGTGCCGTCCTGCTTCACGAAGGTGTGACGCGCGTACTCCTCCACGAGTTCGCCGGCCTCGCGCTGGGCGTTGTTGATCAGTGTCGTGTAGACGGCTGCGCCCTGAACGATGTCCTGGAGCGAACGGTGAAGCTGCCTGCGAGCCATGGTTGGCTCCTCTCGGGTTCCTCGCCAGACTTTACTAGCGATGCTGATAATTATATTAACACATAATATGTATAATGTCAATAATCTCCGAGAAAATAACGAGTTAAGAAGCCGCGTGGTATAATGAAACGTACGATAGTAGATATGACCGTTACGGCAAATGGAGGGCATATGTCGACAATAGATCAGCAATTTGTAGAATTTATCGTAAAATCACTCGTAAGTCACCCAGACGATGTTGTTGTCGATAGAATTATAGACGAAAAAGGGGTGTTACTCACATTAACGGTTAACCCAGACGATTTGGGGCGCGTTATTGGCAAGCGTGGCGTCACAGCACAGAGTTTACGGACGCTTCTTCGCGCATTTGGTACAAAAAACGATGCTCGGTATAACCTCAAAATTGTAAACAATGACGATGAGCGTGAAAACTATACTGTCTCATCAGATACTACTGATGACCAGCCTGTGAAAAACTCTACAGATGAGCCTGTGGAAAATGAATCAGATTTGACAAAAAACACACGAAAAGAACTTGCGGAATTAGACGATCTCGATATATAATCATAAACAGTTCAGATACAACTTGAACTGCGAGAAAAAGAGAGCTCTATGCGAGCAACAAAACATATTTGTTGAGAGCCTTGTATGTGTCACGAAATAACCCACCTGAAAATGGTGGGTTTCGTGATTGTAAGATTATCTTATAGTAATGAGGGCAATAGCAATGATGAGAACGCCAAAAGCGGCAGCAACAGCTATTATTTTTACAGTGTAATTAGTTGTTTTATGTGTGACATTCGATTGACGGAGGCGTGACGACGGTTCGATTACATCTGCTGCCTGCTCGGTATCATTAGAAACGTTCGGTACGGCCGGCTCTACAAGGTGGTGTGCCGCTATCTCTGAATCGGGACGTGGCTCTGGACTGATATCCCTATGAAGCGGCTGCAGGATAATTCGCTTTGCTTTTGCAAGCTTGCGCTGCTCATCGCTAATAGGTGTATTGTTATCGAATTCCATGAAGCCCTCTCGTTAGCTAGACCTTAGTATAGTGAATTTTCACCTAAAAGGCTATATTTTTCGTAGGCATTGCCCAATGCCAGGGTGATTTATTTAGCCGTGCTTTTTAAGAAAGTCGTTGATTAACCCGTCTGCAGCCAGAAGATGAAAGCCTATCACGGAAGTGCGCGGTCGTTTTCTTGCGTATTCTCCATCCAGCCTACCTAACGCTTTGTCAATCTTGGTGAGTGCTTTGAGGACGTCGGGGTTCTTTGACTTTCGGTACGGTTCAAGTAGTTGCCGTTCCGCGTCCAGTCGATCCATCTTATCCACCTCTTTGGGTCTGGCATTGGGCTAGGCTATGGTATCACTTCTAGACAAATCTCGCAAATCTCCGTACTATAAGTGGAGATGAAAAAAATGCAAGTTGTCACGCTTTTCCCCGAGATGTTTGAGGGTGTATTTAACACCTCAATGATGTGGAAGGCGCAAAAAGAGAATGCTGTGTCATTCGAATTGATTAACTTGCGAGACTTTGGCATCGGTCCGCGCAAACAAGTAGACGATACGCCGTATGGTGGCGGTGATGGAATGCTACTCAAACCGGAGCCGCTTTTTGAAGCTATTGAAAAGGCAAAGCAAAACGACCCTACTGCCAAAGTGGTACTGATGACGCCTCGTGGGAGACGCTGGAAGCAGGCGCTGGCGAAGCAGTGGGCGGATGACGATACTGGCTTGATTTTTATTTGTGGACGCTACGAAGGCTATGATGAGCGCGTCGTCTCATTAGTTGACGAACAAGTGAGTGTCGGCGACTACATACTAACTGGCGGCGAGTTGCCGGCTATGACTATTATAGATAGTATTGTGCGACTTATTCCGGGAGTATTAGGTGGTGAGAAAAGTGCGGAAATAGAAAGCTTTAGCGATGGGGAAACACTAGAGTTTCCGCAGTATACTCGTCCGGACGAATTTCGCGGCATGAAAGTGCCAGAAGTGCTTTTAAACGGCAATCATGCGGTCATTGCACGGTGGCGAGAAGAACACTCTATTGTAAGTGATTCATCTAACAAATAGGGCAAACGGTTGTACTATTTGGTAGATGCCCATCACCCCCAGAAAGTGCTCTAGGGATGACGGGTGCATCTGGAGGGGAGTCTCAGCGGTGATTTGCCAGTCTGACGACGACATCATCATCGCGCTCGTTCCTCGTGGGCGTACAGCCCACAGCAGTGACGATTCGGTCGCTCGCCTTCGTGAAGGAGGAGACGATCCAGAAGGTCAGTCCCCACAACGCGAAAGCTGCGCCCACTGTCTGCCGCCGTACTGAAATTCCTACGGAGGAGGACGGCATTATGACCCCGAACGTGATGACCACGGCAAAGGCCAAGGGCGGAACGAGGCTGAACCAGAACTTCCGGTCCATCTTCACAGACTGCTCCTTCTCGTTTTTCCAGATGCGCTCCAAATGCATCGGTCAAGAGTTATTTATACATTACCATAAATATGAAGAAAAGCACCTCATAAGAGATGCTTCACTGTTGTGGTGGATATCGTAGAGCGATCAGTCACAACATTTTTTTGGAGTTGTGTTTGTTTTTGTAACCTTCGCTGTTTAGTACAATACGTTACCCTCGTATAAAGCGCAAGCAAAATAACCAAAATGACAACAGTTTTACTATTTTAAGGGATGCAGCGTATACTAGAGACATGAGCTTTTTTGTCCATCTTACGCCCGCCCCGGTTGTTAAAACACCTAACATTCAAAAAGTAAGCTTACTTTTAGCAGGAGTTTTTCTGGCTATGGCAGTGACACAGCTGTTTACCTTTGAAAAGTTTCCGGACGTTATTGAACAGACGTGGCTGACTGGTGATCAGGCACAGGCAAGACTTATTGCGGCACTCATAGTAACGTGCGAAGTGCTTGCGCTACCGTTTCTTTTACGACTCAATCTTAGCAAGGCGATGCGGGTTCTGAGTATGGCTCTTGGCTGGTTAACTATAGCATTTTGGCTAGTTGTCGTTATTTGTCAGAACATTCAGGGTTTACCAATTGGAAATAGTGGCATTCTTGGTGCAACTGTTGCACTGCCGGTGGGAATGTGGAGTGTCTTTATTTTTATAGCCCTCGGTGTTTTGGCGGCTTGGGTGAGCTGGGGCATGTGGCCGCTGCGACGAGAGATAAAGTAATTGTGTTCCAGAACCACTAAGCGTATTATAAAGATAATTTAAATAGGGGAATTACATGGACAGTTTGCATAAACTTGAAGCGATGGTGGCATCTTGGTATAAAAATGCACCCCATCTTCCTATTGAGGCGCGCGAGTGGATTGCTACAAACGCATGGTGGATGGTTCTCGTTGGTGTAATCCTCAATATTATTGCTCTATGGGGACTTATGACACTATTATTCTTCGCAAGTGCTGTGCTAGTAGGATATGCTGGAATCGCCGGGGCGGCACTCGGCGGCATTCTATGGGTTGCAAGTCTGATAGTGCTCATATTTGGCATTCTTATTATCATCTTGGCAGCGATGGCCGTAAAGCCACTAAAGGTAATGCGCAAAAAAGGCTGGATGTTGTTATTTATTATATTACTTATCGAGGTTGTTTCTCAGGTAGTTGATTTCTTGTTTAAATTTAATCTTTTTGGGCTTGTATGGGGTGTACTATGGGCAGGTGTTGGCGCCTACTTCCTATTCGAAGTTCGTGATTACTTTGGTATTGCAACAACCGACCGAAAGGTTGCCCATGGAAAGAGTGAGCCTAAAAAAGCAGCGTAGTTTTGATATAAAAACAAGAAAGAGCTTGAGACTGCCGTCTTGAGCTCTTTTCGCATAAATGATACAATCCTACAAGACACATTGGGGTGTCGCCAAGTGGTAAGGCACTGGGTTCTGGTTCCAGCATTCGGGGGTTCGAATCCCTCCACCCCAGCCAAGAGGAATTATTTTTGCAAGAAGCGATCGAATCGAATGGCTTTTTATGTTTCCACCTCAGTTGATGGTCATGAAGTTCAAGATTCTGAAGTACCATAATGACCGTTCGTCGTTTTTCTTCCAGTTCAGAACGCTCGAACAACTTTTGAGCACTTATAGTTACTAGAAATGATAATATAAACAAGACTACCTCTTATTTGCTATAGTTATTCTATGCCATCGTTCGCTTTTCTTACTGCTTTTTTTGCTACCCTACTTTCCATGACCGCGCTAACCAGGATAGCCGTGGTGCATCATGACAAGCGTGCGCCTGCCTCACTAAGTGAGCTGGCTGCAGCCGAAGACCGACTTCTTGCACGTTTTCGAAAAGTTCTGTTCATATGCGCTACTCTGTTTGCTATAACTATTTATTGGTTTATTGTACCCAGACTCCAAGACGGCTTGCCAACGGCAACCGCTTGGACAATTATATACCTTGGTATCTTAGCGACAGCAGTTCTCCCGGCTCGAGGTAAGACATTTCGCCCTCATGTTATAGCTGGATACCTGTTTGCGAGTAGTATGTTAGTACTCGCCTTCATCTTCTGGAGAAGCTTACAGGGAACGTCTGCGCTCCTTGAACTAGCTATCGTTCTCGCTATGCTCTTCGCAGCGTTTCTTACCCTTGTAGACAAGAAGCGATTTATTATCTATGAATTAACCTTCATCTACCTTAATCACCTATCTATTATTGTTGCAGCTTTGGCGCTTGTTAGCTTAACCTAGCCTAAGTGTAATTCTTCCTGAAACACGTCCACTATGTCCAGCCATGAAATTATTACAGATATAAAAGAGTTCGAACTTCGGACTCTTTTTGTTTGGTATTGACATATATAAATAGTATGTTATATTAATACTAACTCTCTGAGATCACATGTCCAGATGAGTGCACCTTACTGCTTTTACGAACACGCTTTTCAGCTTGCCGTTCAGTATAGTATAACTACTATTTTGAACGGCAAGCTGGAAGAGAGTCTAGTCTTGCAACTGGCGGCAGCGAGATCGCTGGTATGGGGAAGCCCTAGCATACTGTCAAGGAGACACCATGCGAACCAACCGTTTCTACCCGAAGTTCCTGACCGGGCAGCGCGTCATCGTGCTCGCCCTGGTCGCATTCGTCGCGGTGGCGGTCAGCATCCTGCTGTCCCGTCCCGCGCCGACGACGGCCCCGACGACGACTGAGATCGCCCAGGCCGTCAACGGCCCCGTGAAGTTCGAGCGTCCCTCGGCCATGGAGTACGTCGCCAAGACGAACTCCTGCGTCGTCGGAGGCACGGTGACGTCCACCGAGTGGCACGTCGGCAACAAGACCGTCAAGGTCAGTGACGTCGACGGCAAGACCGTGGACTACACGACCTTCGGGTTCAAGTCCGACACCGGTCAGGCGTTCAACGTCTCCGAGAACGGAGCGCTGTACACCGACCCGGGTGCGAACCTGGGACTGGAGCTGCGCTGCGACGCCGCCACGATGAACACGGCACCATCCTTCGGGATGATTGCCATCATCTGGGGCGGAAAGTAGCCCTGACCGTCTGCTGACTCCGCAGGCAAAGCAGTAAGGAACCCCCTGGCATCCAGCCAGGGGGATTTTCCTTTTGTCATGAGTTGACGAATTCCTCCGACTTATCAGAATCATCCAAAAGCTGCCGGATATCGATAATGTCCTGCTCTAATATATGTACACTTGAGCCACCATCAAAAGTTTTGACAATGCCCCTCCTCTCCAGCCATGAAATTATACAGAGATAGAAAACACGCAGTTTTGCGTGTTTTCTATGTGCCTCGAAATCCTCATCTGTTAAAAGGGTTCGAATCCCTTATGCCGGTGAAGTTTTAACTGGTATATTTATGCAGAGCTTCGAAAGGGTAGCGATATCCTTGTAAGTTCATTCGTTGTTCGTACATTAATTTTGCCTCATTCTTTTTATAAAAGTATAGACAACAAAATGCTATTATATTAAAAAAGCAAAGACATCCGTCTGAGCAAGACCGCTAGAAGCGGCCTTTTCAGTATCACGGAAGAGCCTTCCGTGATGAGCAGCATTGGAGTTGGCATCAATGTCCAACTGGAGCTAGCCGATGGGCGGCGCCGACGCCGAGGGCAACCCGGTGACCGTGTCGTTCGGCTCCGGCCCGGCCGAGGGCCACACCCTGCTGGGTGACGGTGACCGGAGCGAGATGAACTTCCTCGACTCCGCGAACCACGACCGCTACGGCCCGAACGACAACGGCACGCAGCGCGGCCAGTACACCGGCTTCGGCAGCTGAGCCGACGTCCTGAGTAAGACATAAACCTACTCTATCCTGAGCATGATATAAAACTGCTCACTTTTCCCTGGTTTTATTGAGGTATAATAGGCGCTATGAGTATATCTAGAGAAGAACAGATGAAATTTGCAAGTGAGATACTGCCTATCATTGACGAGGCGTTGGAGCCTCGAACACTGGAACGGCTCCATGAGATAGCTGCTATGGTGTTGAAATGGTCTGGTTTCAAAGATAATGGCGTTGCATTTAGTCTGTCCGAATACTCATATGAAGTACTTGAAATTGCTCGAGGCAAAAAGGATACGGGCTGGAAGGATGAGGCACGCGCATCACTCGATAAACAGTTAAAATTTGATTCGTAATAATACTACAGCACTTCTTGATCAAGAACGACAACTTTATTTTTACTACAAACGAAGCCAAATTTTGTTGATTTTTGCCCCAGTAGAAGAAAATCTCTAGTTAAGGGGTTCTCCTAGCGTCAGACTCATGCCCAGCCATGAAATAAGCTAGACTTTTTGCTAGCTTATTTCATGTTACTCATTACGTAAAAACAACAGCCCCCAGATCACTCCGGAGGCTGTTGCCTGCTACATGAGTGCCCTGAAGGCTAGGGGTGATGACCTAGTCGGTGAGGTGAAGGAGTACGCGAACGCACGTTTCAGCTGCCAGCGAAGACGGGTTTAGGGTGGGATTGGCACGAGCAGGCGCATGAAGTAGTTAGAAGCAGTGCCATCACTGCGCACGTCTCCGCCATACACGAATTCTCCGCCCAGGCGTCTGGCCCACGGGTTAAGACTCATTAGCCGCCAAAGTGAATCCAGCGTTGAGTGCATATACTCTGCAGTCACCTCTAATTTGAGCTCGCCACGCTTCGACTTTACGCACCTCACGCGGACTGTCTCGGCGCGATTAAGGTTACAGTAGTGCAGCGAATCATTGAGAGTTTCGTCCACAAGCTTAGCAACGTCCTCGGGGACAGTAAGCGCACCGACATTCGGCCGTTCGACAATGTCGACAAACTTCCCATAATACTCGATATTCTGCGTCAAGATCGGTGCAACGGCCTTGTCCGGAGGTGGCGTCATGTTCATTTTAGGCTCCTCGATTTCCGACGGTTCCTATCGGCTGATATTATCTCACGATATTGAAAAGAGATCAACTTCTAACGCATTACTGTCGTATATTTTGCTAACAAAATGATTAGCAAAACCGCCGAGGCACTGTAATAGCTCGCAGGTTTCTGGCTGATAGTGTCGCCGAATAGCGTTTGTAATACTTTCGTAGTAACAACATCGCCTAGCATACTTCCTCCCCGCTAGCATCTTCGTCCAACAAGTCCCGAACCTCTTTAATTTCCTCTCGAATTTCCACCTCTGTTTTCTGGTCAAAAGTTTGGAATAGGTTCTTTCTCTCCAGCCAAGATTATTTACAGAGATAGAAAACACGCAGTTTTGCGTGTTTTCTTTATGTCTCGTAATCCTCATCTGTTAAAGGGGTTCGAATCCCTTTAACCATCTCCGGGTTGCGCCGTTTACTCGAGTCTTCCAGCCCCTTACGGTCGGGCTCCTAAACATATAAGACACTAATATCCAGTGTAGCACTCTCAAAGCCTGGAATACTTTGCAAGTATTCCACGGGCGTCAGCATGCGGAGCATGCTGTGCGGCCGGTAGAAATT
>Ga0207667_10000759_pt1 | contig 41962 bp, 43 predicted proteins | sample KBSCornC52_FD_184301 | JGI IMG/M metagenome (GOLD analysis project Ga0207667, IMG submission 184301) | Corn rhizosphere microbial communities from Kellogg Biological Station, Michigan, USA - KBS Corn C5-2 (SPAdes) (version 2) | ecosystem: Host-associated > Plants > Roots > Rhizosphere > Soil ...
CAGAATCCCGCAATGCCGGAGAGGAAGTCCTCGTGTGCCGCTACAGCAGCCCCGGCAACTATCGCGGCGAGCGGCCGTTCTGAACTGAACGACCGACGGCCGGATCCCACAGCCGAGCCCGCAACAAGGGCGGGCCAGCGGATACCATCCAGCCCAGCGGCGCTCCCGTTCACCAATAACTAAAGGTGATCCGCTACAAGTCCTTCGAATCGAACGGTAATTCGACGGAGAGTGGGACAATATGGCGAGCCCCGAGTGCACGGACAGCGGACGCGGTCGCGCGCTGTCCGTGCGCGTGATCCCTCTGCTCGCCGCCACAGCCCTTGCCGGTTGCGGCAGTGACGGCGGCTCGGTCGCCAGCACTCCGGCCCCGGTCGCCACGAGCACGCCGACGCCCACTCCCACGGCTACCAGCACGCCAGCGGCGGCGACCACCCTGATCCCCGCCAGCACCTTCCAGACCGCCGAATACAGCCGCTCCAGCGGCCCCGCCTTCCACCAGGCGATCCCCGCTTGGCAAACCGGCGCCAGCGGCAACAACGTGACGCTGGGCATCGTCGATTCCGGGATCGACACCGCCAATACCGAGTTCGCCGGACGCATCTCACCCGCCTCGCGCGACGTGGTCTCCACGCGCTCGCTGATCCCCGACGACGATCACGGCACCCAGGTTGCCCTCACCGCCGCCGCGGCCCGCAACAATTCCGGCATCATGGGCATCGCCTGGGGCGCGACCATCCTCATGGCCCGGGCCGATGCAGTCGGCAGCTGCAATACCAGCGCCGGCTGCAATTTCCCCGATTCCGCCATCGCTTCCGGGATCAACCTCGCCGTCAGCAACGGCGCGAAGGTGATCAACCTCTCGCTCGGAGGTTCGCCCCCCTCGGCCAGCGTTACCCAGGCGGTCGCCCAGGCCGCCGCAGCGGGCGTCGTGGTCGTCGTCTCCGCCGGCAACGAGGGCGGCTCGACCACGCCGGGCGTCGATCCGAGCAATCCCGAGGTCTTCGCCACCGGGCTGCGCCAGGCCGGCAATGGCAATGTCATCATCGCCGGATCGGTCAACGCCCAGGGGGCGATCTCCAGCTTCAGCAACCGCGCCGGCACCGAGGCCAACTGGTACCTCGGCGCGCTCGGCGAGGACGTCTGCTGCGTCTATTCCGGCAGCCAGATCAAGATCACCACCAGCGGCGGCCAGCAGTTCCAGACCGTGGTCTCGGGCACCAGCTACGCCGCGCCGCAGATTTCCGGGGCGGCGGCCCTGCTGCTGGAGGCCTTCCCCAACCTCACCGCCACCCAGGTCGTCAACCTCCTCCTTTCCAGCGCCACCGATGCGGGCGCGACGGGGACCGATCCGGTCTACGGCCGCGGCATTCTCAACATCGCCAATGCCTTCGCGCCCAAGGGCCAGACCACGCTCGCCGGGTCGACCAGCCTCGTGCCCCTCGGCGCCGTCACCACCACCACCTCGCCGGCCATGGGCGATGCCGCCCAGACGGCCCAGAACAGCGCCTCACTCCAGGCCGTAGTCCTCGACAGCTACGCCCGCGCCTACCGCGCCGATCTCGGCCGCGGCCTGCGCGAGGCGGCGGTCGCCCCGCGCCTGGCCACCACCCTCCTCGACAACACGCGCGGCGTCACCGCCCAGGCCGGCGGCGCAGCCCTCGCCTTCACCCTGGGCCGCGACCGCGCCCCAGCGCCGTGGAGCGTAAGCCTGCGCCTCTCCCGCGATCCGAACGACCGCCAAGAGGTCACCGCCGCAACCATGCTCGCGCCGGTCGGCCGCCACACCACCATGGGCTTCGGCCTCGCCCAGGGGGCCGACGGCCTCGCCACCCAGCTCGCCGGACAAGACCGGCCCTCGTTCCTCATCGCCCGCGACCCTTCCGACGATCTCGGCTTCGTCAGCACGGGCCTTGCTGCCGTGGCCGTCCACCGCCAGGTCGGCCGCACCGGCCTCTCCGTCTCGGCCGAAAGCGGCCGGGTCGACGACGGCACCTCCTTTCGCTCACCCAGCGATTTCCTCTTCGGCGAGCTGCCGGGCAAGCGCGCGCCCTTCGCCCGCTTCGGTGTCACCGCCGACCGCCGCCTCGGCCCCGTCGCAGCCACTGCGGGCGTGTCATGGCTGCGCGAGGACCGCACGGTCCTTGGCGCCACGCTGCACCCCGGCCTCGCCCCCCACGGCGCGGACAGCGTGATCTTCGACCTCGCCGGCCAGTGGTCTCCCGAGGCCAACTGGAGTGTCGCCGCCGCCTGGCGCCACGGCGTCACCCACGCCCGCACGGGCCCGGTAATCGCCGAAGGCTCTACCCTCATCACCAGCGGCTGGCGGCTCGATCTCGCCCGCCGCAACCTGTTCACGTCGGGCGACAGCCTGGCCCTGCGCCTGTCGCAGCCGCTGCGGGTCGATTCCGGCGGCCTGCAACTGCTCCTCCCCGCCAGCTGGGACTATGCCACCAGCACGGCGACCATGGCCCGCCGCCAGCTCGGCCTCGCTCCCTCCGGCCGCGAGCTGGACGCCGAATTGCGCTGGCAGGGCGCCCTCGCCGGCGGCCAGGCCAGCGCCAGCGTCTACGCCCGCCGCAACCCGGGCCACATCGCTTCCCTCCCCACCGAACGCGGCGTCGCGATTGCCTGGCGGACCGGATTCTGATCCAGGGCGTTGACCGCCCGATGCCAGCCCACGTCCTTCCCGCCCACTTCCTCACCACCCTCGTCCACCGCCTCGGCCCAGCCGGTGTCGGACTCGGCGCGGCGCTGGAGGGAGAGACGGCCGTCGTCATCGGCGGCGCGGCGGCGCGTCATGGCCTGTTCAGCCCCGTGGCCGCAGGTCTCGCCGCATGGGCCGGATCCTTCCTTGCCGACCAGCTGGTGTTCTGGCTCGCCCGCGAGCAGCGCCACCGATCCTTCGTAGAGCGCCTCGCCGCCCAGCCAAAAGTCGGCCGCGCCCTTGCCCTGATCGACCGTCATCCCGTGCCGTTCTGCTGCCTGTTCCGCTTCGTCTACGGCTTCCGCATCGCCGGCCCCGCCGCAGTGGGCTTCTCCCGCGTTGCAGGACGCTTGTTCGTCCTTTGCAATGCGGTTTCAGCGGCCGTCTGGGCGGCCCTGTTCACCTTCGCCGGCTACCGCTTCGGCCCCGCGCTGCTCTCCGCCTTGCGCCCGCTGCTCCACCTGCCCCACATCTGGGTGGAACTCGCCGTCTTCGCCCTGGCGCTGGCCGCTATCTGGTTCACCCGCGCCCGGCGCTGAAGACCGGTGGAAAACCGCCCCTCCGCCCTGGTGGAGCCCGCCGCCGCGCCTGCTAAGCCCCTTCCGCGTCACCCTCTCGAGGCCCAGATCCTTGTCCAAGTTCCTGACTGCCGCCCTCGCCCTCCTGCTCTGCTCCGCAGCGCCTGCCCAAGCGGGTGAAGTGGCGCTCACCTTCGACGATCTTCCCGGCATCAACCTGCCCAGCGAACCCTATGTGGAAGAGGCCAACCGCGATCTCCTTGCCGGCCTGCGCCGCCACCACGTTCCCGCGATCGGCTTCGTCAACGAAGGCAAGCTCGACACGCTCAACCGCCGCCGCGAAACCGCGATCCTTGGCCAATGGCTGCGCGAGGGCATGGACCTCGGCAACCACACCTTTTCGCACGAATCGCTGAACGAGCTCGGCGCCGACAAGTTCATTGCCGACATCGCCAAGGGCGAGCCCGTCACCCGCGCCCTGCTCGCCAAGCGCGGCAAGGCCCTGCGCTGGTTCCGCTATCCCAACCTCGAAACGGGCCCCGACGCCGCGACCAAGACCAGGGTCGCCGACTGGCTCACCGCCCATGGCTACCGCTCGGCCCCGGTCACCATCGACGCCGACGACTGGGAGTTCGCCGTCCCCTACGACGATGCCATCCGCGGCCACGATCGCGCCAAGGCCCGCGCAATCCGCGAGTCCTACCTCGCCCACTCCGCCGCCGTCGTCGACTGGGCGCGGCGGGGGGCCAAGGCCCTGTTCGGGCGCGACATCGCCTATGTCATGCTGCTCCACGACACCCGCCTCAACGCCGACTCCATCGACGCCCTTGCGGGCCTGCTCCAGGCGCGCGACCTGAAGTTCGTCTCGCTCGACACGGCCATGCGCGACCCCGCCTATGCCACGCCCGACCCCTATGTCGGCCCCGACGGGATCGAGTGGCTCGAACGCTGGTCGAAGGCGCTCGGCCGCGACCTCCACTGGGACGACTACCCCGATGTCCCCGCCGACATCGTCGCCAGCTACGACGCGCTGGAGAGCGACCGGCATTAGACCCTGACGACCAGTGGAAGGGTGACACAGGTTACACCGTGTCACCCACCCTTTTTGGGCGCTTATTCATGTGAGATCAGGTGTTTACGCGGGTTAGTGCATGGGTGACACTTTTGCGCGCGATTTTTCCGATCTGCTGTCAAAGAGCGTGCGAACAAAGGCTCGCGCCGGGAGGATGACAGGCAGCGGCAATGTAGGACAGCGGATTTTCCGAGGCAGACTCTTGAGAAATATCCTGCCGCGGCGGTGGCCCGGGGCGCACAGCTTGGCTATCACGTCGGCATGAGTGACGCCGAAATCCTGATGCCCGCGCCGATGCATCCCTCGGTCGCCGCGGGGCTGGATGATCGTTGCGTCGTCCACCGGCTGTGGGAGCAGGCTGATCCCGCCGCCTTTCTCGCCACTCACGGCCACGAGATCCGCGGCCTGGCCGTCAGCACGCTGGCCGGGCGGGTCGATGACAGCCTGTTCGCACAACTGCCCGCGCTCGAGATCGTCGCCAACTTCGGGGTCGGCTACGACAACGTCGACGTGGCGGCAGCGGCCGCGCGCGGCCTGGTGGTGACCAACACCCCCGGCGTGCTCGACGCCGATGTCGCCGACCTCGCCGTGGCCCTGCTGCTCGCCACGATCCGCCAGCTCCCCCAGGCCGAGCGCTACCTGCGTGAGGGCCGCTGGCGCGAGGGCAACTACCCGCTCTCCCCCACCCTGCGCGGCCGCAGGGTCGGGATTCTTGGCCTGGGCGGGATCGGCAAGCAGATCGCGCGGCGGCTGGAAGCCTTCGACGTGGCGATCGCCTACCACGGCCGCTCGCGCCAAGAGGACGTTGGCTATCCGTGGTATCCCACGCCCTTGGCCCTCGCCGAAGCCTGCGATACCCTGATCGCGATCCTCCCGGGCGGGCCGCAAACCCGCCACATCGTCGATGCCGAAGTGCTGGCCGCGCTTGGCCCGGATGGCGTGTTCATCAATGTCGCGCGCGGCTCGGTGGTGGACGAGGAGGCCCTGATCGCCGCCCTGGCCAAGGGCACGATCCTCGCCGCCGGGCTCGACGTCTATGCCCAGGAGCCGGAGGTGCCCGAGGCCCTGCTGGCCCTGCCCAACGCCGTGCTCCTGCCCCATGTCGGCTCGGCCTCCGAGCACACCCGCACGGCCATGGGACGGCTGGTGGCCGACAACCTGATCAGCTGGTTCAGCCAGGGGCTTCCGCTCACCCCCGTTCCCGAAACTCCGTTCCCCCTAGCCCGCGAGACCAGATGACCCAGCAGCACGACAGCCTCGTCCAGAGCCAGTTCGGCCCCGCCGCCGCCGACTACGTCACCAGCGCGGTCCATGCTGCCGGGGCGGACCTTGCGCGCATCGGCGAGCTCGCCGCCGCGGCCCGCCCCGTCCGCGCGATCGATCTCGGCTGCGGCGGTGGTCACGTCGCCTATGCCCTCGCGCCCCATGCCGGCGAGGTAACCGCCTGCGACCTCTCGGCCGACATGACCGCTGTGGTTGCCGCCGAGGCCGCCCGCCGGGGCTTCTCCAACTTGCGCACCCTGGTCAGCCCGGCCGAGGCCCTCGCCGCGCCGGACGCTGCCTTCGATTTCCTCGCCTGCCGCTTCTCCACCCACCACTGGCGCGATGCCGCCGCCGGCCTAAGCGAGGCGCGCCGGGTCCTGCGCTCGGGTGCGCCCGCGATCTTCGCCGATGTCATTGCCCCGGCGCTGGCCGCCGCCGATACCCACCTCCAGGCCGTCGAACTGCTGCGCGATCCCTCGCACGGGCGCGACTATCGCGAGGACGAGTGGCGCATGATCCTTGCAGCGGCGGGGTTCACGGTCGGCGCGGTCACCCGCGACCGCCTGCGCATGGATTTCGCCGACTGGACCGCCCGGATGCGCACCACCGTCGATCGCGCCGCCGCGATCCGCACCCTGCAGGGCCTCGCCGGGCGGGAAGTCGCCGACCATTTCGGGATCGAGGCTGATGGCTCCTTCACCATCGACACGATCCTGATCGAGGCGGTCGCCGCCTGAGGTCAGCCGCCGGTGAAGCAGCCCGCGTAAGTCTCACGCAGCCGCTTCTTCTGGATCTTGCCCATGGTGTTGCGCGGCAGTTCGGGCACGAACATCACCCGCCGCGGCTGCTTGAACCGGGCGAGCTGGCCCTCCAGAGCCGCCAGCACCGCGGCCTCGTCCAGACCCTTATCGCTCGCCTGGACCACGGCGACCACGCCTTCGCCCATGTCCGGGTGCGGCACGCCGATCACCGCGCTCTCGGCGATACCCGGGATCGCGTCGATCAGCGCCTCGACCTCGGCCGGATAGACGTTGAGCCCGCCGCAGATGATCAGGTCCTTGGCCCGCCCGACGATCGAGACATAGCCGCGCGTGTCGACCACGCCCATGTCGCCGGTGATGAACCAGCCGTCCGGGCGCAGGTCCTCGGCGGTTTTTTCCGGCTGGCGCCAGTAGCCCTGGAACACGTTGGGCCCGCGCACCTCGATCACCCCGACTTCGCCTTGCGGCAGGACGCGAACCTCGCCGGCGGGGCTCTCCGGATCGGTGATCCGCAGCTCCACCCCCGGCAGCGGAAAGCCGACCGAGCCGGGCACCCGCTCCCCGTCGTAGGGGTTGGAGGTGTTCATGTTGGTCTCGGTCATCCCGTAGCGTTCGAGGATCGCCTTGCCGGTGCGCGCGGAAAATTCCTTGTGCGTCTCGGCCGAGAGCGGGGCCGAGCCGGAGATGAACAGGCGCATCGGCGCGGCGAGTTCGGGGGTGAAGCCCGCCTCGCCCAAGAGGCGCGAATAGAAGGTCGGCACGCCCATCAGGGTGGTGGCGCGCGGCATCAGCCGGATCAGCTCGCGCACGTCGAAGCGGGGGAGAAACAGCATCGCGCCGCCCGCAACGATCAGCGTGTTGGTGGCGACGAACAGGCCGTGGGTGTGGAAGATCGGCAGGGCGTGGAGCAGGACGTCGTCGGCCGTGAAGCGCCAGTAGTCGACCAGCGTCACGGCATTGGAGGCGAGGTTGCGGTGGCTGAGCATGGCCCCCTTCGAGCGCCCGGTCGTCCCCGAGGTGTAGAGGATCGCGGCGAGATCGTCGGGCGCGGAATAGAAGTCCGACCCCTGCCGCGCCTCGGGCTGGGCTGCGGCCCGTTCTGACAGCGAGCCCATGCCGTCCGCCCCCAGCGTCAGGCGGGTGATCCCCGGCAGATCGGCGCAAAGCGCTGCCATCGCCCCCTCGTCCTCCGGCCGGTGGACGAACAGGCGCGGCTCGGCATCGCCGAGGAAGTAGCCGAGTTCGGCTGCCGTATAGGCGGTGTTGAGCGGCAGGTAGACCGCGCCCACCCGCAGCGCGGCAAGATAGGTCAGCAGGACCTCGGGGCTCTTCTCGACCTGCAGCGCCACCCGGTCGCCCCGCTGGACGCCGAGGTTCTCCAGCAGGTTGGCGATCCGCGCGCTCCGGGCCAGGGCATCGGCATAGGTGATGACCGAGAGGTCGGGCAGGATCAGGAACGGCGCTTGCGGATGCTCGCGAGCCTGCCGCTCGAACAGCGCAAACATCCCGTCGCTCATCTCAGGCTCCCGCATCCTCCAGCACCGCGGCCCGCAGCGCGTCGATGCCCAGCTTCACTTCCGACGAGGTGACCAGCACATCAGGGTGCGCCGCCACGTGCTTCCTCGCTTCGGCCACGGTGCGCTCGGTGAACTCGGCGAGTTCGCTGGCCTTGAGCTTGTCGGCCTTGGTCAGGACCACGCGGTAGCCCACGGCCGCCTCGTCGAGCATCTTCATGAATTCGGCGTCGACCGGCTTGATCCCGTGGCGCGCGTCGACCAGCAGGAGGGTGCGCTTCAGCACCACCCGCCCGCGCAGGTAATCGCGGATCAGCCGCCGCCACTTCTCGACTGCGGCCGGCGGGGCTTTGGCGAAGCCGTACCCCGGCATGTCGACCAGCCGGAACTGGGTCGGGCTGCCCACCTCGAAGTAGTTCAGCTCCTGCGTCCGCCCCGGGGTGACCGAGGCCCGCGCGATCGCCTTGCGGCCGGTCAGCGCATTGAGCAGCGAGCTCTTGCCCACGTTCGACCGCCCGCAGAAGGCGATTTCCGGCACCGTCGGATCGGGCAGGAACTTCAGCTGCGGGGCCGAAAGCAGGAACTCGACCCGGCCGGAAAACAGCTTTCCGGCCCGTTCGATCCGCTCGGCAAGGAGGGCTTCGTCTTCGCTCACTTGCTGCGCTTGGCTGCCGCACCCACGTCAACGCGTTCCTTGTCGACCATGGCCTTCAGCTGCGGATGCCTCGCGTAGAGATACTTCTGCTGGGCGATGGTGAGGAGGTTCGAGGTGATCCAGTAGATCAGCAGGCCCGCGGCAAAGGGCGCCATGACGAACATCATCATCCACGGCATGATCGAGAAGACCTGCTGCTGCACCGGATCGGGCGCGGCCGGATTGAGCTTGAACTGGAGCCACATGGTGAAGCCCAGCAGCAGGGCCAGCACGCCGATGGCGAGGAAACCCGGCGGGTTGAAATCGAGCAGGCCGAACAGGTTCAAGATATGCAGCGGATCGGGCGCGGAGAGGTCCTTGATCCACAGCGCGAAGGGCTGGTGGCGCATTTCGACCGCGAGTGTGAGCACCTTGTAGAGCGCGAAAAACACCGGGATCTGCAGGAAGATCGGCAGGCACCCGGCCAGCGGGTTCACGCCTTCCTCCTTGTAGAGCTTCATCGTCTCTTCCTGGAGCTTCTGCTTGTCGTCCTTGTAGCGCTCCTGGAGCACCTTCAGCTTCGGCTGGATTGCCCGCATCGAGGCCATCGAGGCGAACTGGCGCTGGGCGACCGGGAACATGATCCCGCGCACGATCAGCGTCAGCAGGATAATCGCCACGCCGAAGTTGCCGACCGTACGGAACAGGGCCTTCAGCAGCCAGAAGATCGGCTTCTCGAACCAGAAGAACCAGCCCCAGTCGATCGCATGGCCGAACTTGGCGAGGCCGGCCTGCTCGTAGCGGTCGAGCACGGCGCTTTCCTTGGCGCCGGCGAACAGCTTCGTGGTGTGGGCCAGGGTCTGGCCCGGGGCGACATCGGCCGGCGTGTAGTAGAGGTTGGCAAGGTAGATGCCGTTGCCGAGCGCGCGGAAGTCCGAACCCTGCGCGCCGGCATCGGGCGCGAGCACGCTCATCCAGTAGATATCGGTGAAGCCCACCCAATCGGGCTTGCCGGCGTTCTGGACCATGCCCGTTTCGGCCACGTCCTTGTAATTCGGCTTGAAGGTCACCGAGCCGTCGAAGGCGCCGAACGGGCCGGAATGGAGCGTCCAGGTGGACACGCTCGCGGTCTTGTCGGTGCGGTTGACCTGGGCGATCGGCTGGAGGCGGACCGGCGCGGGGCCGGCATTGGTCACCGCCTGCCTGATCGTGATCAGGTAGTCCTCGTCGATCGCATAGGTGATCGCGAAGGTCTGGCCCTGGCCGTTGGCCCAGGTCAGCGTGACCGGGGTCTTGGGCGTCAGCTTCGCCCCGGCGGGGGCGGTCCACACGGTCTGGGCGTTGGGCACGGCCACATTGGCACCGGTCCAGCCCACCTGGGCAAACTGCTGTGCGGGCGTGCCCGCGGGCGAGAAGATCCGCGCCGGGCCCGAGTTCTTCTCGATCGAGGCAGTGTGGCGGTTGGTGACGAGATCGTCGACCAGCGCGCCGGTCAGGTTGATCGAGCCCGACAGCCCCGGCGCGGCGATCGCCACCCTCCTGGCGGGGTTGAGCGCGGTCGCCAGGTCCTTGGCTTCCAGCGCCACGTCGGCCGGGTTGCTGAGGCCGCCCTCGCGTGTCGGCTTGTCGCTGCGCGCCGGATCGGCGGCAGGCGCTGCAGCCTGCGTCGCGGCGGGCTTCGGGCGATTGGCCTCGGGGTACATGTAGCGCATCGCGCTGTCCCAGCCGAAGATCAGCACGATGGTCAGCAATATGGCCAGGATCAGGTTGCGCTGGTTCTGCACGGGGTCCCGTCTCGTCTTTCAATCTGTGGCGGGGGTTCAGGGCGGGATGACATTCAGCTCAGGGCGAGTCGAAAATGGTGGTTCCGCGTGACCCGGCGCGCAGCGACCTTGTAGGTCGTGAGCACCGGAAGCACGTGGAGCCGCCATTTGCAGGCCGCCATGGGCTGAATGTCATTCCGCCCTAGGGCACGGGATCGTAGCCGTGCCCTCCCCACGGGTGGCAGCGCAATAGACGCTTCAATGCCAGCCAACCACCCCTAATCGCACCGTGCTTTTCGAGCGCCTCGATGGCGTATTGCGAGCAGCTCGGGGCATAGCGGCAAGTCGGCGGCAGCACCCGCGAAGGGCCCAGTTGCCAGCCCTTCGCGATGAGGATGAGCAGGCGTTTCATAACAGGCCCACCCCCAACCGCTCCCGCCTGCGGGAGGGGAGCAGGAAGCACCATGACCTCCCCTCCCGCAGGCGGGAGGGGCAGCGAGACTTGGGTGCGCAGCGCCCTAGCCGCAGCGGGGTGGGCAACTCGCGCAACATCAGCGCTTCCCTTTACGGCTGCGCGGCGGATCGCCCTTCCCGGCAGCCGCCCGCGCCAGCGCCGCCACCAGCTCCTCGCGCAGCTTGGCAAAGTCCCGCTCGATCCCGCCTTCGCGGCCGATCAGCACGTGGTCGCTGCCGGCGAGGCCATGCTCCGGGAGCAGCTCGCGCAGCAAGGCGCGGAACCGGCGCTTCATCCGGTTGCGGACCACGGCATTGCCGATCTTCTTGGTAACGGTGATCCCGAAACGCATTTGCCCGCCCCCATTGGGACGGGCAAGCAGGACGAAACCGGGGCGGGCCACTCTGAGGCCGCGATTCGCGGCAAGGAAGTCCGCCCGCTTCGTCAGCACCGCGAGCGCCGGGCTCGCGGTCACGGCGTCAGGCAGAGAGCTTGTTCCGGCCGCGGGCGCGACGGGCGCGCAGGACCTTGCGGCCGCCCACGGTCGCGGTGCGGGCACGGAAACCGTGACGACGCTTGCGGACGAGGTTGCTCGGCTGAAAAGTGCGCTTCATCTTAACTGACCTTCGAAATTCACATGCCGTGGCGCCCTTGCGAGCGCCCGGAAAGAAGCGGCCCGTTAAGCGAGGGAGAGATTCGAGTCAAGGCAAGAGGTGCTATTCAAACCGCACCCAGCGCCCCATCTCCGAGGCCGTCAGCCACAGCGCCGATGCATTGGGCACCGAATTGGTCATCGCATAGAACGCCCGCGCCGCTTCCGGGCTCATCCCCATCTCGCGGTAGTAGTCGAGATAGGCCCGGTTCTCCGGCGCGCTCATCGGGTAATCGGTGGCTTCGCGCCCGTCCTCGTCGGCCCAGGCGTGGACGGCGAACTCCGCGCCCCGCTCGGCGCGGTGGTGCACCCCGGCGAGGAACAGCTCGACCGCCCCGGACCGGACGGAGCCGCCCTCCGGCACGTGCGTCGCCAGCCCCCGTGCGCGGATCATCCGCCCCAGCCGCAGGTTCGCCCGGTCGTCCTCGGTGCCGGGGCATTCGACCAGTTCGAGCGTCGTGATCCCCGGATGCGCCGCCAGCATGGCGAGGAAGGCCCGCGGGCTGCGCTCGTCCGTGGCCCCGACCAGCGCCGCGCGACCATCGTCCAGCACCCGGAACGGCCCGTAGCTGGCCAGCCCCCGCGGCAGGTCCACCGGCGCGGCAGCGACGAAACGGCCCGACCCGGCCGCCGCGACGTCACTGTCATCCTCGGCACTATCCTCCACGGTGACCTCGGTCACGCTGACCATTTGGGCAGCCACCGGGCCGTCCCCCAGCGCGGCATAGGCGAGCTGCTGCGCTCCCGCGGGGGAGGCAATCAGGCCGGCCAGGCCAAGCGCAAGGGCAATGAAGCGCCGCATGGGGCCACAGTGCGGCCGCGCCCCTTGCCGGGATGCTGAAGGGATCGGTTAAGATTTCCTGACGCGCAGTTAAGCGCCAGGCCCATCAGTACGTCCAAAATGGAATCGTTTGCTCCACGCCCCCTCGACAGCACCGGACCGCTGATCCATCACGCTTCCATAGGGGCTTTTCCTTAGGTCAGCAGCGGAGGCAGGGCGCGTGGTCGCGCGGGTGGAAACGGTTGCCTATCTTGGGCTCGAAGCGCGCACGGTGGAGGTGCAATGCCAGGTTGCGCCGGGCATGCCGGGGTTTCACCTCGTCGGCCTGCCCGACAAGGCGGTGAACGAAAGCAAGCAGCGCGTCCAGGCGGCGCTCTCCGCCCTCGGCCTCGCGCTGCCGCCCAAGCGGATCACGATCAACCTCTCTCCGGCGGACCTGCCCAAGGAAGGCTCGCACTATGACCTGCCGATCGCGCTGGCCCTCCTCGCCGCCATGGGCGTCACCGATGCAGAGCAGCTGGGGGACTGGGTTGCCGTGGGCGAATTGGCGCTCGATGGCCGCATCGTCGCCTCGCCCGGGGTCCTGCTCGCCGCGCTCCACGCCAGCGGGGCGGACAAGGGGCTGGTCTGCCCGGCCCGCCAGGGCTCGGAAGCGCGCTGGGCCAGCGGCGTGCCGATCCTCGCCGCGCCCGATCTGATCACCCTGCTCAATCACCTCAAGGGCGTCCAGGTGCTGCCCCCGCCCGAACCCGGCGCGGTGCAGGAGGAAGCGGGCGGGCCCGACCTGCGGCAGGTCAAAGGCCAGGAGGTCGCCAAGCGCGCGCTGGAGATCGCGGCCGCCGGCGGGCACAACCTCCTGATGTGCGGCCCTCCTGGCGCGGGCAAGAGCCTGCTCGCCGCGTGCCTGCCCGGTATCCTCCCGCCGCTTGAACCGGCCGAGGCGCTGGAGGTCTCGATGGTCGCCTCGGTCGCCGGCACGCTGGAGGAGGGCCGGATCAGCCGCAAGCGTCCGTTCCGCGCGCCCCACCACTCCGCCTCGATCGCCGCGCTCACCGGCGGCGGGCTCAAGGTCCGGCCGGGCGAAGTCAGCCTAGCCCACCTCGGCGTGCTGTTCCTCGACGAGCTGCCCGAATTCCAGCGCCCCGCGCTCGATTCGCTGCGCCAGCCGCTGGAGACCGGCACGGTCTCGGTCGCCCGCGCCAATGCCCACGTCACCTTCCCGGCGCGGGTCCAGCTGGTCGCGGCGATGAACCCCTGCCGCTGCGGCCACCTCGGCGATCCCGCCCTCGGCTGCAGCCGCGCCCCGCGCTGCGCGGCCGATTACCAGAGCAGGATTTCCGGGCCCTTGCTCGATCGCATCGATCTCCACGTCGATGTGGACCCCGTCCGCGCCGCCGACCTCTCCCTGCCCCCGCCGGCGGAAGGCAGCGCCGAAGTCGCCGCCCGCGTCGCCGCCGCGCGGCAGCGACAACTGGCGCGCGTTGAGGGCACCGGCGCGCGCAGCAATGCCGAACTCGACGGCGAACCGCTCGAACGCTTCGCCACGCCGGACGAGCCCGGCCGCAAGCTCCTCCTCCAGGCGGCGGACGCCATGCGGCTATCGGCCCGCGGCTATACCCGCGTCCTGCGCGTGGCGCGGACGATTGCGGACCTCGCCGGGGCCGAGACCGTCGGCCGCATTCACGTTGCGGAAGCGCTGAGTTATCGCAGGCAGCCGGCGCGCAGCTGAAGCATCACGGGGTGGGGGCGCAGCAGGACTTGCCGGAGTCCTGCACCGCCGAACGCCGCACCGTCAGCACCTTGATCGGTGGCGTCAGCATCTGTCCCTTGAGCGGTCCCTCACCGGCGGTCGGCGAAATCGGCGAATCCCAGATCTTGCGGACCACGTCCATGCCCGAAACCACCTGGCCGAAGGCGGCGAAGCCCGCCTGCCGGTCGGGATCGGCCGAGCTCGGGTCGGCGTCGAGCCCGGGCTGGTCGGAGAGCAGGATCGAGAAATCTGAGGTCGCCGTCCCCGGCGCCCAGCGCGCCATGGAGAGGGTGCCGGCCTTGTGGAGGATCCCGGTCTGGCTGGTCGGCTCGTGGGCGATCGGCTTGAACAGCTTGGTCGCCACGCCGCGCAGGCCGGTCTGGATCAGGCCGTTGGGCTGGTCGCCCCACTTGAGGTGCATCGCCCGGTAGAAGGTCATCCCGTCGAACCGCCGCGTGTCGACATAGCGCACGAAGTTCTCGACCGTGATCGGGGCGCGCTTGTGATCGAGCTCCACCTCGATCGGGCCAAGCTCGGTCGTCAGGGTCACCCGGACGATATCCCCCAGCGGCGCGGGCGGCGGAACGTGGCGCACGGCGGCAGGCTTGCGGGCGGGAGCCGCCGCCAGTGGCGTGGCGAGAGCGGCGGCAGCAAGGGCGATCAGGGCGAATCGGCGGTCCATCGGCCAAGGATGCCGCCCCCGCCGGCCCGCGCAAGGCCTATCCGATCAGGCCCCGCGCCTTCAGATCCGCCTCCAGCCCAACCGCATCGCGGAAGTGGTGGCCCTGCCAGCCGCAAGCCTCGGCGGCGGCAATGTTCGCCGCGTTGTCGTCGATGAAAAGCATGGCCCCGGGCGCATGGCCGAAGCGCTCCTGCGCGATGCCGTAGATCCGCGGATCGGGCTTGGTCACCTTCTCCACCCCCGAGACGACCACGTCGCGGAACCGCCCGATCACCGGCCAGTGCGGGCGGAACCGCGCCCAGAACTCGGCCCCGAAATTGGTGATCGCATAGAGCGGCACGCCCCGCGCGTGCAGCGCCTCGACCAGTTCGAGGCTCCCCGGCACCGGCCCGGGAATGGTCTCGTTGAAGCGCGTGCCCCAGGCCTCGATCAGCTCGGCATGGTCGGGAAACTCGGCGCTGCGCTCGGCCACCATCTCGGCGGGGGAGCGGCCGGCGTCGTGCTGGAAATGCCACTGCTCGGTAACGACGTTCGCCAGGAACCAGTCGCGCTCCGCCGGATCGGGGATCAGCTTGCGGTAGAGCGCGCCAAGGTCCCACTGGACCAGCACCCGGCCCACGTCGAACACCACCGCCTCGACTTCACCCGCCATGTCCGCAAGGCTCCAAACGACTTCGGCCCGCGCTCCGGCAGGAGGCGGGCCGATGAACATGCCACCGGGCAAGCGCCCGGCGCCGGGCTTCAGCCCTGGCGCGCCTTGAAGCGGCGGTTGGTCTTGTTGATGACGTAGGTCCGGCCGCGGCGACGGATCACGCGGTTGTCCCGGTGACGGTCCTTGAGCGACTTCAGGCTGTTGCGAATCTTCATGACATTTCCTCGTGCGGGAATCCCCGCGGAAAACTGGAAGCCGGGCCGTTAGTGCGGGTGCTGCCCTGAGTCAAGGCGCAGCCATGCCTTTCGGCGAGGCCCTTGCCCGGCGGCGCTGCGGCCTTATGCTGGGAACGATGCCCACTCCCGGACAGATCGTTCGCCGCCTGCTCGGCCCCGCCTTTCCGCCCGTCGGAGAGGCCTATCGCCGCATCTTCGTCGACATGGCCCGCGTGGCGGACTGGATGGCCTCGCGCCTGCCGGAAAATGCCCGCGTCCTCGATGTCGGCGGGGGCGACGGCTATGCGGTGCAGCTCCTGCTCAATCGCCGGAACGATATCGCGGTGACGATGACCGACGTTGCCGCCAATGTCGGCTCGTTCATCCGGGCGGACTGCGCGCACCGCGTCACGCTCCAGCCCGCAACCGACGCGGCCACGCTGTCCGGGCCGTTCGATGCGATCACCCTTGCCGACGTGGTCCATCATGTGCCGGTGGCCCAGCGCGAGGGCTTCCTTGCCATGCTCGGCGAGTTGGGGACGCGCTGCGGGGCGCGGCGGATAATCGTTAAGGACATCCGCCCCAGGGCCTGCGCGCCTTGGCTTGCGCTGGTCAGCGATCTCTACGTGACGGGGGATCGCACCGTGGTCCAGCTCCCCGAGGAAGCCATGGTGCTGCCGGGCTGGACCTGCGTCGAAACAGCGATGCCCGATTTTCCGAACTACTGCCTCGCCTTCGAGCCGTCTCACCAGCGCCAGTAGAGTTCGATCCCGAGGCCGGCCATCAGCGCGAAATTGCAGGTGAGGAACAGCGGGAGCAGGCCCTTTGCCCGCGAGGCGGCGGCGGGCAGCGGTCGCATGACGCCGGCAGCGGCGGCGGCCAGCAGGACCAGCGGGGCCAGCAGGTAACGCCCCTGGACGCCCTCGATCACCATCTCGCCAAGGTTGGTGCAGCCCAGCGCCATCGAGAAGAAGATGCCGCCGACCATGGCCAGCGCGGCCACGACCAGCGCGCCGCTGGCCAGCGGATCCAACCGCAAGCGCCGCTCCCCCGCGCCAAGCCCGGCCACGCACAGCCCGAGCATGACAGCAGCCAGCGGATAGACCCAGAGCGGCAGCGGATAGAAATGCCCGGTGCGCCCGTCGCCGTAGCCCATCTCACCGACGAAGGTCGCGGCATAGTAGATGCCCCGGGCGGAGAGTGTCTCCACCAGCATCTGCGGCGCGTGGAACACGAACTGGCTGAGCTTCTCGCCGAAGGTGCCGGTCACCGGGGTGCGGGCATCGTGCATGGCCGGCATGGCGTGGGCCCACCAGCCGAGCGCCACCACGCAGGCGCCGACCACGGCCGCGATCCCGAAGCGGCTGCGACCGCGCCAGGCGGCGAGCACCAGCGGCAGGGCCAGCGCCAGCAGCGGCGGCCGCGCCCCGCCCAGCGCCAGCAGGCCCAGCGCTGCCAGCGCCCAGTGGCGTGAGCTGAATGTCCGCCCCTCGCCTTTCTGCAGCGCCGCGCAGGCAAAGCCCAGCAGCACCGCGACCAGCGCATTGTCAATCGGATCGGCCGAATTGGAGGCGAACAGCTGCAGCCACTTGGGCAGGCTGAACAGCAGCAGCACCAGCACCCCCAGCCCCTCGGGCAGCAGCACCAGGGCAAGGCCCACCAGCGCCAGCGCCGCGAGGCCATTGGCCGCGCGGGCGAGGTGGATGGTCGTCTCGACGCTGGCGCCCGCAGCCTCGCCGGCGCGGATCGCCACGATCTGCGGGAGATAGACCAGCGGCAGGTAGGTCGTCAGCGGGGTGGGGTGAAACACCTCGCGCCCCTGCCAGCGCGTCGGCTCAAGCACCGGCTTCGTGCCGAGCCGCACCGCATGGTAATTGCGCTCGATCACCCCGGGAAGCGCCGCATCGACATAGCCGCCGGAAGAGACCGCCGGATCAGGGCTGCGCACCGGTCCGAAGTGGAAATGGGCGGCGGCATAGGCGGCGCTGAAATGATCGTCGTCGTCGGCGGCGTGGAACGGGATCAGCACCGAATCGAGCACCAGCACCATGGCGGCGAGCATGACCAGCACCGCGCCCTGCACCGTCCCCAGCCGCTGCCACGGCAGCAGCCGCAAGGCGCCCAGGCGCGCCAGCACGCCGCCATCGCCGCGCCCGATCGCCGCTGTTTCCGCCATCGTTTCCCGTCCCGAGCCCAAACTGGAACTCAGGGGTAATGCGGAGCCTTGAAGAACTGGTTAACCATGTGCGGCGGCGCAGGGGCGCTCAGCTAGCCTCGCCCCTGATCTCCCCCAGCCGCCGCTCCCAGGCCAGGGCATGGCCGACGATCACGTCGAGATCGGCATATTTCGGCTGCCACGGCAGGGTCGCCTTGATCAGCCGGTTGTCGGAGACGAGGCTCGCCGGATCGCCCGCGCGGCGCGGCTCCATCCTGCGGTCGATCTTGTTGTTGGTCACCCGGTCCACCGCGTCGAGCACTTCCAGGACCGAGAAGCCCCGGCCATAGCCGCAGTTCATCGTCAGCGAGCGGGCGGGCTCGGCGATCAGGGCCTCGAGCGCCAGGACGTGGGCCGCGGCAAGGTCGGCGACGTGGATATAGTCGCGCACCCCGGTCCCGTCGGGCGTGTCGAAATCGGTGCCGAACACGCCGACATGGCTGCGCTTGCCCAGCGCCGCCTCGACCGCCACCTTGATCAGGTGCGTCGCCCCCGCGGTCGACTGGCCCGAGCGCGCCTGCGGATCGGCGCCGGCCACGTTGAAATAGCGCAGCGCGCAGTAGTTCAGCGCATGGGCCTTGGCCGTGTCGGCCAGCATGAACTCGGTCATCAGCTTCGACATGCCGTAGGGATTGATCGGCCGCTTCGGGCTGTCCTCGCTCACTGGCGAAACCTCGGGCTCGCCATAGGTCGCCGCGGTCGAGCTGAAGATGAAGTGCGGCACGCCGGCCTCCACCGCGGCCGCGATCAGCGCCCGGGTCTTGGCGGTGTTGTTGTGATAGTACTTGAGCGGGTTCTCGACCGATTCCGGCACCACGATGGAGCCGGCGAAATGCATGATCGCTTTGGTCCCCTGCTCGGCGAAGATCCGCGCCAGCAGGCCTGCGTCCTCGATATCGCCCTCGTAGAGCGGCACGCCCTCGGGAATGGCGAAGCGGAAGCCCGTGGTCAGGTTGTCGATCACCGCCACCGGCCAGCCCGCATCCTTCAGCGCGAGAACCGCATGGCTGCCGATATAGCCGGCGCCGCCGGTGACGAGGACGGGAACACGGGTAACATCCAGCATTGCGGCGAATCGCTCCTGACAGTTCAGTGGGCAACGCCTTAGCACGGCAAATGGTGCCATTTCGTGAAACCGATTGCCGCGGAAAAAGCGGCGCCCCCACCCACCGCAGCGCCACCTGCAGACACTGCCCAGCCGTTCCCCGCTTGCAAATGACCGGCGGGGCGCACAGTCTTTCGCGATGATCCGCCCGCTGCTTTCCCTGGCGCTGCTGCTGCCCCTCGCGGCCTGCGTCGCGCCGACCGGTCCGGTCGAGGTCACCCGCTTCCACCTGCCTGATACTTCCGCCCTCGGCCACGGCGCGATCGTCGTCGAAGCCGCCCCCGGCATGGATCCGGCCTCGATCGAACTGCGCACCTTCGAGGAAGCGGTCGAGCGCGAGGTCCAGCGGGTCGGCTATGCCACCCCGCCAGGCGCGGCCGCCGCTCAGGTCGCCGAGGTGCGCCTCGATCGCCGCACCTTCCAGCCCGAACGGACCCGCTCGCCGGTCGGCGTCGGCGGCTCCACCGGTTCCTATGGCTCGGGCGTCGGCCTGGGCGTGGGGATCGACCTCTCGGGCCCGCCCAAGCCCGTGGTCGAGACCCTCCTCGGCGTGGTGATCCGCGACCGGGCGAGCGGCGCAGTCCTGTGGGAAGGCCGCGCCCAGTTCAGCGTCCGCGCCGATAGCCCGCTCGCGACGACCCCGCTCGGCGCCGCGCAGATGGCCGCCGCGCTGTTCGCCGGATTCCCCGGGCGCTCCGGCGAGACCGTGCTCGTCAAGCCCACTCCCTGACCACAATTCGGGGCCAGATGAACGACATCCAGATCCACGCCGCCTTCGATTCCGGCAATATCGAAGTCCTCGGGCTATCGGGCGCCGAGGCCCGCCTCGCGATCCGCCGCGACAATGCCTCCGAGTTCTTCCAGTGGTTCCACTTCCGCGTGGCGGGCTGCGCCGGGCGCGAGCTCGTCCTGCGCCTCACCGGCCTTGCCGCCAGCGCCTATCCCGGCGGCTGGCCCGGCTACCACGCCGCCGTCTCGGAAGACCGCGCGAACTGGACCCGCGCCGCCACCACCTGGGACCGCGAGGCCGATGGCGGCACGCTCACCATCCGCTACCGCCCGCGCGCCGAGCTCGCCTGGTTCGCCTATTTCGCGCCCTATTCGCTCGAGCGCCACGAAGACCTGATCGCCCGCGCCGCCCGCGCCCCCGGCGTCAGCCACCGCGTCCTCGGCCAAAGCCTCGACGGCCGGCCGATCGATTGCCTCGATCTCGGCGAAGGCGATACCCAGGTCTGGCTCTATGCCCGCCAGCACCCCGGCGAATCCATGGCCGAATGGTGGATGGAAGGCGCGATCGACCTGCTCACCGATCCCGCCGAGGCCTGGGGCCGCACCCTGCGCGAGAAGTGCCGATTCCATCTCGTCCCCAATTGCAACCCTGATGGCTCGTTCCGCGGCCACTTGCGCACCAATGCCGTGGGCGTGAACCTCAACCGCGAATGGCACGAACCCAGCGCCGAACGCTCGCCCGAAGTCCTCGCCATCCGCAATGCCATGGACCAGACCGGCGTCCACTTCGCCATGGACGTGCACGGCGACGAGGCGATCCCCGCCGTCTTCCTCGCCGGGTTCGAGGGGATCCCCGCCTGGAGCGAGCGGCAGGGCACCGAATATGCCCGCTTCCGCCAGATCCTCGAACGCCGCACCCCCGATTTCCAGACCCGCCTCGGCTATCCGGTCGCCCGCCCCGGCCAGGCCAACTTGGCCATGAGCACCAACCAGCTCGCCCAGCGCTTCGGCCCGAGCCACGGCTGCGTCTCGATGACGCTGGAAATGCCGTTCAAGGACAACGACGACCTGCCCGATCCGGTCAACGGCTGGTCGCCCGGCCGCAGCCGCCAGCTCGCCCGCGATTGCCTCGCGGCGCTTGGCGAATGGCTGGAAACCCGCGCGGAGTAGGTCCTACTCCCGGCCGTCACCCTTGAGCATCTGCGTGCCGTAGCGCGACTTGACCTCCGGCCGCTGCATCTTGCGGTTGTCCCACGTAACGATGTTGTAGGGCTCTAGCCGGACCCAGCGCCAGGTCCCGCGCGCGGTCCCCGGCCACGGCGTTTCATTGCCCACGCCGTCCTCGCCCACCACCCGGTATTTCCGGCCCAGCTCCACCCGCGCCTCGGCCAGCAGCGGGTCCGCTTCCTCGGCCGCGGCGTCCTCGAGCACCGTGCCCCGGCAATGGAGCATCACGCCCCGCAGGTTGGCGAAGCCCTGGCCGTCGTCGACGATCACCGTACACTCCGGGTTCCGGCGCAGGTTCATCAACTTTTTGGCCGCGCGCCCACAGGTAGATGACCCGCTGCCCCGGCTCGCCACCCGTCCAGCTGAACGACATGGGCGTGAGGTTGAGCCGCGGCCCCGGTCCGTGACTGGCGATCCGGCAATAGGTGACCTCGCGCATTGTCGCGTCGATTTCCTCACCGGACATGGCGACTTTGGACGGAACTGCCACCCGCCCTCCCCTGCTGAACATCGCTGCGTCCCCGAGGCTAGCACCGGCCTCAAACAGCGGCAACGCACCGGCATGGTGCCGCCGACGGTTTGCGCCACGCGCATTTTGTGCCACCGCTGTTCGCAACAAATCGGCGACGGAGAGACCGCAGGCCATGACCAAACTCGTATTGCGCAATGACAGCGAAGGCGTCGCTACGCTCACGTTGAACCGCCCCGAAAAGCGCAATGCGCTGAGCCACGCGCTGTTTCACGAGCTCGACCGCCACGTCACCGCCCTCGCCGCCGCGGCGAAGGAGATCGGCGCGGTGATCCTGCGCGCCGAGGGCCCCACCTTCTGCGCCGGGATGGATCTCTCCGAACGTGGCCTGCCGCTGCCGCGCGCCAACTTCCAGGCGAAGATCGTCACTGCGCTGGCCACCCTGCCCCAGCCGGTGATCGTCGCCGTCCAGGGCGGCTGCTTCACCGGCGGCCTCGAGCTGGCGCTGGCCGGCGATATCATCATCGCCGCCGACAACGCCTATTTCGCCGACACCCACGGCAAGTACGGGTTCGTCCCCATCTGGGGCATGAGCCAGCGCCTGCCGCGCCGGGTCGGCCAGTGGAAGGCCCGCGAGATGAGCTTCACCGGCATTCCGGTCGCGGCCGAGGAAGCCCTGCGCATCGGCCTCGCCAACCAGGTCGTGCCGGCGGACGAGCTCGATGCCCGCGCCGCCGCCATGGCCGCGACCATCGTCGCCCAAAACCGCCGCTCGGTCCTCGCCTACAAGAAGCTCTACCAGGAACAGGCCGATCTCGCGCTCGAGCCGGGCCTCGCCCACGAAGTCTACGGCCGAGCCGACCCGGAGGCCTGAACCCGCGCGCAAACCTTCCCCCTCGAAGGGGGAAGGATACCGAAGCTTGGTCGCGAAGCGGCCTAGCGCAGGTTGGAAGGGGGTGAAAAGCGCCCCCTCAGCTCTCCAGCAGCAAGGTATAATCCTTCAGCACGTCAAGGCACCGCCCCTCGGCCAGGATCACCCGGTCGTCGCGCTCCACCCCGGTCTTGCGCTTCAGCATCCGAATCGCCGCATCCCGGTTCGGCCCGGCCAGCCCCGGCGCGCAGATCACCAGCTCAGGATTGTGCGACAGGCTACCGTCGACCATCAGGTCGAGCGCCGCCGGCGCGAAGTCGAAGCCCAGGAACACGATCCGCTGCGATCCCGCCACGGCCGAGCGCAGCGCCCCCAGCGCCGCCCGGTCCTTCAGCGCCTGCCCGGCCGTGCGGATATGGGCCGAAAGCGCCGCGATGTTCCACGCGGATTCGTTGCCCCATTCCACGTCCGGCCCGTCCCCCGTCTGCCACGGCAGGCGGCCGACCGAGCCCAGCGGGTGAAACACCTTGAGCTTGGCCGCAATCATCCGCTGGGCCTCCTGCAGGGTCATCCCATAGGCGGTGGAGAGCACATAGGGCAGGACGTGCTCGGCCGAACGGTCATAAGTGAACGAGACCAGGCTCACATCGGCCAGCCCCTGCTCCAGCCTGGATCGCGGCAGCCCCGCGCTGATCAGCCGCCCGAGTTCCAACGCCAGTAGTCGCCGGTCTGCAGTGGTAGCCCCCCCGCCACCTGCGGCGTCGCCCTGACCGACGAGCGCTGCTCCGATTGCAGCGTGAACACCGCCAGCGCCAGCTTGCCGAAAGCCTCGACCAGGGCATCGTCGTCGTTCTGGTCGATCACGCCCTCGACGGTCCGGCCCACCTTGGCCGACTGGTGGATGCGCTGCGCCGCGCGAAAGAGCTGCTCCTCGGTCCGCCCCGTGCGCTCGGCGAGTTTGCCCACATGGCGCAGGATCGCCGCCGTATCGCGGGTCATCTGGTTCGCCGTCGCCCGGCTGAAATCCAGTGCCGCCGCAATCCGCTCGAGCGTCTCCGTCGGCCCCGGAAAATGCAATTCCGCCGCGGCGCCGGCCCCGAGGACAAAGGTCGTCTTGCTGCGGATCATGGATCAGCGGCTTAGTGGAAAATCCTTAACCAAGATTTGCGGCGGGCAAGCTTGGCGAAGGTGCACCACGCGGCATTCGACTCACCACATCAGACTACCAACGGCGTCGACGCTGAACTTCGGCCACCCGCTCGCGCAGCTCCTGCTGGCGCTCGGTGGGGGTCACGGTAGGCGTGCCAGGATAAAGCGCAGAACGCACCTCGCCGATCGGCACGACCTGCGAAGACCAGGTTGGACTGCCGCACTTGTAGAACCGGCCCCTGATCCCGTTCACTTCGTAGCTGCTCTTGTCGATCCAGTTGCCGACACCCGGATCCTGCTCGGAGATGACGATCCGCACTTTGCCGTCCGGATCGACCCGCGCGTCATGACCGTTGAGGCCCGACTGGCGAAACATGAAGTCGAGCGGATTCATCGCCGAGTCCATCAGCATCACGCTCCAGTATTCGCATGTCTTCGGGATCTCGGCTGCAAGGATCAGCGCCTGGCTGCCGGTCAGCCGGACCTCGCCCATATGGTAGGCCTGCTGGGCCACATTGACCGAATTGACCTTGCCGAACTCCTTGGTCCCATCCCGCAGCGTATTCTCGCGACCCTGCATGAACCCCTGCCGCTCCTGCACCTGGAGCATGTCGCCGAGGAAGTTCTCGACGTACCGGGGAATGCTGGCGAGCCGCTCGGTGGTTTCGGCGGCGGTGCGGCGGGGCATGGCGATCGGCTGGTCGAGCCGCACTATGCTGAGCTCCGGGTCGCGCTCGTTCTTCCAGTCATAGGAGACGTAGCGCACAAACATGAACGTGTCCTTCGCCGCGGGATCGAGCGCGGCCCAGTTGCCCGTGTAGCCGGGGGGGCGCACCGGGCTGAGCAGCAGTTCGAACCGCCCATCAGGTTCGGCCTTCATGGCATTGAGATCGTACTGGCCGAGGTTTGACGCAGTCTTGCTGAACCCGAGCATGCCATCGGAGAGCCCGAGGAACGCGTTCTTCAGCTTGCCGCGGTTCCCCGCGATCCGGTAGGTCCCCGTCCCGCGCAATCGCGTCAACATGTACACGTTGTCCATGTTGCCGTTCACGCCCAGCATCCCGCTATTGAGAATGGGCACCCAGTCCGGATGGTCCGGATCGAGGCGCGAATAGCAAGCACCGCGGAGCTGAGCGCCCACATCAGCGACTGGTTGATCTCGGACTGCTGCTCAGGTGAGCGGATGCCGTCGGCGATCTGATGGATTCGCAGCCCCGCCTTGCCTAGTTCATCGGTAAAGGCCAGCCAGTCGCGCGCGGCCTGGGAATTGGGCTCCGCCGGCGCAGGTGCCGCTGCCGGAGACGGAGCCGGGGTAGCCGCTGGGGCAATCGCCGGGGCAGCAAAGGCGGCCATGGCAGCCAACACGCGACGACTCCATCCGGCGAACTGGCGCATGATCTCTCCTTTCGATCCGGCGTTTTCCGACTCGCACAGAGCAGGCGTACCGAGCCTTCGTGATGTGCCGTTGCCGACCTGTCATCATAATAGTTGCGACGGTCCGCGCAGCTTGGCCATGGACGGAATCACCGGGGTGGTGGAGACTGCTCTGCACTGCGGTCATGCTGAGGGGAGCAGTCTGATGGAATTCGCCCACAGGGTGGCGCTGGTGGTCGGCGGCAGCTATGGTATCGGCGGTGCCATTTCGCAGGAACTGGCCGAACGCGGCGCAACCGTGGTGGTGAACAGCCGCGCCAGAACCGAGCCTCCGGTACTGGTCAACCAACTGGCCGCGCGCGGCCTGCCGGTGACCTGGACTCCGGCCGATATGAACGACCCTGCTGAAATGGAGCGTCTCGTCAACGAAGTGGTGGCAACGCACGGCCGGCTTGACGTGCTCGTGGTCAGCGGCGGCCCCGCGGGCGCCAAGGCGGAACTGTTCGCGGAAACAACCGCGGCGCAATCGGCTACCACCGTCAACTCCATGTTCCTGTCGCGGCTGAACTGTCTGCATCCGGCAATCGGACCGATGGCGGCGCAGGGGTATGGCAAGGTGGTCTTCGTGACCACCGACGCGGGACGCGTCCCAACACCTTCGGAATCGGTCGTCGGTGCGGCCGCTGCGGCCTTGATGTACTTCACCCGCGCCGCCGGACGCGAATTGGCGCGCAAGGGCATCAGGGTCAACTGCGTCTCCACCACCCTGACCACCCAGACCCCGGTTTACGACCGATATCACGGGCAGACCGACAGCGTGCTCGCCAAGGCCTTCGCCAAGATCGAGGCCGCAACACCCTTCGGGCTGAACACGCCAACCGACATCGCCAAACTGTGCGCGTTCCTTGCCGGGCCGGAGTCCGATCAGATCTCGGGCGCCACGATCAGCGTCAACGGCGGGTTGTCGTTTCCGTGATCTGCCTGGTGGCAGCCGGTCAGCGCATGGTGAGGACGATCTTCTGGCCTCCCCCCGCCGCCATGCGCTCCTGGGCGGTGCCCGCCTCGCTCAGATGCATGCGTGCGCTGACGGGAAGCGAGAAGCGGCCGTCGCGGACATCCTGGGCAATGCGATGGAGCGTGTCCGCCGTGGGCATGGCGTGGACGCGCGCCACGGACACATCCGGAAAGCGCTCCGCCAAGTCTTCGGCTATCCGGGAAGCATAGCCATAGTGGCCGCCCGGCCGGATCTGGGCGAGCAGGCTGGGCGCCAGCTCGCGGCCGATCATGTCCGCGACCGCATCGATCTTGCCGATCCGGGCGATCGCTTCCGGGTCATCGATCGCCACCGCGCCATCGACCTGGAGCGAGGCCGCATCGCCGAGCTGCCGGCCGCGCACGCCCGCGATGACCCGCGCGCCCAGCGTGTTGGCGACGTAAATGGCCACCCGCCCGACGCTGCCGAGCGCGCCGGTCACGAGAACCGTCTGTCCGGCGGTGACCCGGCAGACATCCCGCACCAGCTGGTCGCCGGTCAGCGCCACGGTCGGCAAGGCAGCGGCGTCCACGGGATCGAGTCCCTCGGGCAGGCGGGCGACGGTCGCTGCCGGCACTGCGACCAGCTCGGCATATGTGTGCTCCGCCATGGCGAGCACCCGCTCGCCGATCCGAAACCCCCGAACGTCCTCGCCGAATGCGCGGACGATGCCGCTCACGTCAAACCCGGGCGTGTGGGGAAATTCCAGAGGGAACACCGCCTGAAGGATGCCCGAGCGGGACTTCCAGTCGTGCGGATTCACGCTCGTCGCATCGGCTTCGATCAGCACCGCATCCCGGCCAAGCACCGGCTCAGGCGCATCCTCGTAGTGCAGCACTTCGGGGCCGCCATACTCATGGAACCGGACTGCCTTCATCGCAGAGAATCCTTCAATTTACGCACTGACCACTTTGTCGAATGGCTGCTCGATTTGTCGACAAACAGATGATGCGTCTGGTTAGCAATTGTCGGGAAAGCCAGATTCAGGTCATGGCCGCGCCGCTCACGGTCCAGGAATCGACATCCAGATCGTCGCCGATCGGGATCAGAAGGACTCTGACCGGCCCCCCGACCGTTTCGGTGCGGTGCCCGTCTCCGGTCCCTTTATCTGTTGCCAGGAAGACGTCGCCACTGCGGAAGGACTTGCTCACGCCATGGGACAGCGTAACCCTGAGGACGCCAGACAGGACGACTACGAACTGCTGCTCGGGCGCGGGGTGAGGCGGCGAATTGAGCCCTGCGGGCATATCCCAGATCTGCACATTGTTGGACTGGATCGGCACCGTCATGTTGATGCCGCTCGTGCCACGGGGGCTGACCCAGGGAGACATCGGAACCCGGCACTTCAGCCAGTACGTCTCTCCATTTGGACCGATCTTGAACCTGTCGATCACCAGCCCGGATGTCGCCGGTTTCGCGCCGCTCGGTCTGGAGGCCGATACTGCGGCACGGGCATCGTCATTGCGTGCTGAGAACAAGGTTAAACCGGAAAGCGTCAATGAGCCTATCGCCGACCTGCGCGTTAGCGACATCGCATGCTCTCCTGTTCTCTCCCGCCGTCCAGCGTAACAAGCCGGGCAGGCGCTTCAAGCGAGGAAAATTGGATCAGGACTTTCGCGGATATGCGGTGAATGGCGGGCTCCGACGGTCACTCCCGCTCCCGGCAGGTTGCAGACCGCCGCAGGATCCCGCCTCCCCTACCCCAAACTCCCCGGGCCGAACCCGTGCGGCAGCAATTCCGACAGCCGCGTCTCCAGCACTTCCTCGTCGGAAACGCACCACACCACCGGATCCGTCCCGCCGAGCCCCGCCAGTTCGCTCAGCACCTGCCGGCACCGTCCGCACGGTGTGACCGGCTCCGGCCCGGGCGCGGCCTCGCCGTCTGGCCCGGCCGCGCCGCCGATCACCGCCACGGCGACCAGCCCGCCGCGCGCGCCGGCGCTCATCGCCGCGGCGGCGGCGACGGTCTCGGCGCAGAGCGACAGGCCGTAGCTGGCGTTCTCGACATTGGCCCCGGTCACCACCCGCCCGTCGGCGAAGCCCAGCGCCGCGCCGACGTGAAAGCCCGAATAGGGCGCATAGGCCCCGGCCGAGGCGGTGCGGGCGGCGGCGATCAGGGCGGCGCGTGTGGGAGCGGTCATGCCCCCTTATGCGCCAATCCTCAGGGCTGGACCACTACCCAGCGCAGCGGCTCGGGGCTGGCATCGGTGACGAGGCGGGTGTTGGCCGTCCATAGCATCCACGGCCGGCCGGCATAGTCGGGCTGGATCCGCTCGCCGGCCAGCCACAGGTTGCGGTCGAGCGTCGCGGCGACATGGTAGCGGCGCTCGAACCGGCGCGAGAGCTTGAGGATCGCGGGCTTGCCGGTGTGGTTCTCGATCTGGTTGAGGAAGGTTGTCAACTCGCTCTCCACCGCCGCATCGCTGACCGGCACCGGGCAATCGTCGGCGAGGCGATCGAGGTCCACCGCAGGGGGGAGCATCTTGGCATCGCGCGGGATGACGGTGACGAAGTTCGCCGCCTGCTTCTCCGCCGGCTGGCACGGATCGTAGAGGTGCACCGCCCCCACCTGCAGCTTCGCCGCCCGGGCGTCTTCCAGGTTCTTCACGAAGGCCGGGTCGCGGGCGAAGGCGCTGGCCGAGGCATCGAGATAGACGAAGTCCGCCCCGACCGCGTTCAGCGCCTTCCAGTCGACCTCGCCTTCCATGGTGCCGACCTCGGCGCCCTGGTCGGGAAATCGGTCGCGCGGCGGGGTCCAGCCGCGCAGGTGCCACCACAGGGCAACGACGCCGATCACGCCGACCAGCAGGGCCAGTGCGGCCAGTCGCAGGCGCCAGTTGCCGCGGGGCCGGCCGCCACCTCTCCTCGCCATCTTGCTCTAGTCCCGTTGCCAAGCCGCATGTCCGATGCCGCGGCCTTGTAGTGCCGTTGCAGTGCGGTTGCAGCGCGCGTCCCGTCAGATCCTGATATGCAGCACGCAGATCAGCGTAAAGAGCCGTCGTGCCGTGAGAAAGTCGGTCTCCACCTTGCCGTTCAGCGCCTCGAGCAGCAGTTCGGCAGCCTCGTTGTGGACCCCGCGCCGGGCCATGTCGATCGTCTCGATCTCGGTGGTCGAGGCCCTGCGAACAGCTTGGTAGTAGCTGTCGCAGATCGCGAAGTAGTCCTTGATATGGCGGCGAAATCTGCCCAGCCCAAGGATGATCGACTCCAGCGGCTTGCCCGCCTCGTCGCCGATCTCCAGCACCAGCCGCCCATCGTGCACCGCCAGGCGCAGCCGGTAAGGCCCTGAATTACCAGCCGAAAAAGATCGGACCGGAGTAAAGCTGTTGTCCTCGATCAGGTCGAACAGCGCCACCCGCCGCTCCTGCTCGATATCGGCATTCCGCGCGACGATCGTCGCCTCGTCGAGCTCGATATGACAGATGCGCTGCTGGCCCATGGGCGGCGCTTGTTGCAAATGCGAAGAGCACCCGCAAGTTCGCCGTGCAATCCACAAGCTGTGGAAAGAAAGTGACCCGCCCGCCGCCTTGCGGCGCGGGCCGGAGAGGCAGATAAGGCGGCGCTCCATGTCCGAAGATCTCCTTATCCCCGCGCTCGACGTCGCGCCCATCCAGACCGCCGCCCCCGTGCGCCAGCTGCCCGCGAACATCGAGGCCGAGGCCGCCTTCCTCGGCGCCGTGCTGATCGACAACCGGGTGATCGAGGAACTCAACACGCCCTTGAAACCGGCCCATTTCTTCGAGCCGGTCCACGCCCGCATCTACGAGCGGGTGACCCAGCTGCTCGACCGCAAGGCCATCGTCACCCCGGTCACCCTCAAGCCCTATTTCGAGGCCGACGAGGCGCTGAAGGCGCTCGGCGGGGTGACCTACCTCGCCCGGCTCACCGCCGACGGCCAGGGCCTCCTCGCCCCGCGCGAACTGGCCGAGCAGATCTACGAGCTGGCCCTGCTGCGCGAACTGGTCAGCGTCGGCCGCAACCTCGTCGAGAGCGCGCTCGACACCAGCGAATCGGTCGAGCCGCTCAAGCAGATCGAGAACGCCGAGGCCGCGCTTTACCAGGTGGCCGAAGGGGCCTCGACCAACAACGAGGCCAAGGACTTCTCCACCGCGACCAAGACCGCGCTCGGCATGATCGAGCAGGCGCTGCTTTCGGGCGGGCACGTCTCGGGCAAGACCACCGGGCTTACCAGCGTCAACGAGAAGGTCGGCGGGCTTCACGATTCCGACCTCATCATCCTCGCCGGCCGCCCGGGCATGGGCAAGACCTCGCTCGCCACCAACATCGCCTTCAACGCCGCCGACCGCCTGCGCCGCGACCGGCTCGACGGCATTCCCGACGAGAAGTCGGTCGGCGCGGCGACGGCCTTCTTCAGCCTGGAAATGAGCGCCGACCAGCTGGCGACCCGTATCCTCGCCGAGCAGTCGGGAATCAGCTCGGAAGCCCTGCGCATGGGCAAGATCAGCCGCGACGACTTCCAGTCGCTGTCCTTCGCCAGCCAGCGCCTCGCCGAACTGCCGCTCTATATCGACGACACCCCGGCGCTGACCATCGCCGGCCTGCGCGCCCGGGCGCGCCGGCTGAAGCGGCGGCATGGGCTTGGCCTGGTGGTGGTCGACTATCTCCAGCTGCTCCAAGGCACCGGCCGCGCCAACGACAATCGCGTCAACGAGATTTCGGAAATCTCGCGCGGGCTCAAGACCCTGGCCAAGGAGCTCTCGGTCCCGGTGATCGCGCTGTCCCAGCTCAGCCGTGCGGTCGAGCAGCGCGAGGACAAGCGCCCGCAGCTTTCGGACCTGCGCGAATCCGGCTCGATCGAGCAGGACGCCGACATGGTGTGGTTCGTCTACCGCGAGGACTACTACGTCGCCGCCAAGGAACCCAAGCGCCCGACCGAGAGCGACGACGCCAAGACCCACGAGGCCCACGGCGCCTGGGCCGCGGAGATGGAGCGGGTCTATGGCCTTGCCGAACTGATCGTCGCCAAGCAGCGCCACGGCGCCACCGGCAAGGTGCGCATGCGCTTCGAGCCGCGGATCACCCGGTTCTCGGACCTGGCCGACGATGCGCTGGGGCAGAGCTACGGGGACGACTGATCCGGCCGGGACAGGGTTACACGGATGACACCGTGTCACCCACCCATTTTCCCGCCTTTCTGCAGCAAAAACATGAACTTGTGCGCGCAAGTGCATGGGTGACACTTTTGCGGGGCATTTTCATATTTGCGGGTTCAAAGAGCGGGCGGACAAACGTCGGCCCGCGCAGCATGGCAGATTGCGGCGATGTAGGAAAATAGCCGCCCCGACCCTGCTCGCACGGGCTTCAAGCCGCGGCTCACGTGCATTCCGGACCGGCCAGGGGAGCGCTGGCTGCGAGCTGCGGAGACGACGGAGTTCGCTTTCAATTAATTGAAATTCATGGCAAACTTCTCACTCGGGTAGGTCAACAGGGGAGACCAGCCATGCGCCGCTCGCACTTCGTCGCTGCAGCCATTTCGATACTTGCGCTCGCCGCCGGACCAGCTTCCGCCAATCACTGGTGGGGCGGGTATCGCTGGGCAATCCTTGCCGCCCCGCTGGATGTGCGGGTGAACGCCGCGCTGACCGGGTCCGGAAACTGGACGGAATACGTCAATCGAGCCGTGACGCAGGACTGGGAAGCCTCGGACGTGCTTACGCTCGGCACGGTCCACCCCTCGTCGACCAGCCCGAAGAAGTGCAGCCCGATCGCCAAGCAGATCCTTGTCTGCAATGAGGCTTACGGCCTGCGAGGCTGGCTCGGCATTGCGGCGATCTGGACCGACAACAACGGCCGCATCAACCAGGCCACGACCAAGCTCAACGACAGCTACTTCAGCCTTTCAACCTACAACACTCCGGCTTGGAAGAACCTCGTCTCTTGCCAGGAGATCGGCCATGACTTCGGTCTCGCTCACCAGGACGAGAACTTCAACAACGTCAATCTTGGCTCCTGCATGGACTACACCAACGTGCCAAGCGGCGGCACGGTGAATGGCTTCAACTATGGCCCCAGCAACGAGTACCCCAATCAGCACGACTACGACGAACTGGACATCATCTACACCGGAAGGGCGGACGGCTACACCACGGCGACGAGTTCCACCGCTGCAGCACCAACCAACTTCGGCGTGCGCGACCTGACGAAGCCGCAGCCCGCGCCCGCACAACCGGGCGCCGGATCAGGCGACTCGCCTGCAGAATGGGGGGCCGCCGTGCACCATGACGGAAATGGCCGGCCCGACCTGTTCGCCCGCCCACTGGCCAACGGCGGCACGATGCTCACCCACGTGTTCTGGGCGCCCGACACGCGTGCCGAGGACATCCACTAGCCGCCAGGACGGGCGGCGCCGCGCCATTTCCTTGACTTTCGCCGCCCCTCCCCCTAGCTGCCAGCCCTTCCCATAGATTCTGGCCGACAGATTCTGACCATTCGGAGTGCTTGATGGCACGCGTTACCGTTGAAGATTGCGTCGACAAGGTTCCCAACCGCTTCGACCTCGTCCTGCTCGCCGCCCAGCGCGCGCGCGAGATTTCGGGTGGGGCCGAGCTCACGATCGATCGCGACCGCGACAAGAACCCGGTCGTGGCGCTCCGCGAGATCGCCGACGAGACCGTGCGTCCGGCGAACCTCAAGGAAAGCATGATCGGCGCCCTCCAGCGCGTCCAGCCCGAGGACGACGACGAGGTCGACGAAATCGGCTCGCTCTCTCAGCAGGCCGAAGCCCTGCGCATCACGGCCGCAGCGCCGGTGCGCAACACCTCGCTGGGCGGTGACTACGACGGCTGATTGCCGGCGCAGCTCTCGCCAGACAAGAAAAGGCCCGGGTAACCCCGGGCCTTTTCTTTTTTATGGCCTGATACGGCGTCTCACGCCCCCTGCGGCGCCGCCTCCCCGCCGTAGCGCTTGCCGGCCTTGGGGATGGCCGAGCCGCGCACCGGAGCGGGGGAATTGCCGCTGGCGGGGCGGTCTGGCCGATCGATCCGGCCGTCCTTGAGGAGCGCGGCGATCTCGTCGCCGGTGAGGGTTTCGTATTCGAGCAGGGCCTGGGCGAGCAGGTGCAGCTTGTCCTCGTTGTCCTTGAGGATCGAGGTCGCGCGGGCATGGGCGCTGTCGACCAGGCCGCGGATTTCGCTGTCGATGACCTTATTGGTCTCGTCCGAGGCGAACAGGCGGGCCGTGCCGCCCATGCCGAGGTAGCCTTCCTGCTGGTCTTCGTACTGCAGGGGCCCGAGCTTGTCGGACATGCCCCACTTGGTGACCATGTTGCGGGCCAGCGAAGTTGCGTACTGGATGTCGGAGCTGGCGCCGGACGAGACCTTGTCGTGCCCGAAGATCAGCTCTTCCGCCACGCGCCCGCCCATCGAGACCGACAGGTTCGCGTGCATCTTGTCGCGGTGGTAGGAGTAGCTGTCGCGCTCCGGCAGGCGCATGACCATGCCGAGGGCGCGGCCGCGCGGGATGATCGTGGCCTTGTGGATCGGGTCAGAGGCGGTCTCGTTGACCGAGACGATGGCGTGACCGGCCTCGTGATAGGCGGTCATCTTCTTCTCGTCCTCGGTCATGACCATGGAGCGGCGTTCCGCGCCCATCATGACCTTGTCCTTGGCGTCCTCGAACTCCTGCATGGCGACGAGGCGCTTGTTGCGGCGGGCGGCGAGGAGCGCCGCCTCGTTGCAGAGGTTGGCCAGGTCGGCGCCGGAGAAGCCGGGGGTGCCGCGGGCGATGGTGCGCGGGTTGACGTCGGGCGCGAGCGGCAACTTCTTCATGTGGACGCCGAGGATCTTCTCGCGGCCCTCGATGTCGGGGATCGGGACGACCACCTGGCGGTCGAACCGGCCCGGGCGCAGCAGCGCGGGGTCGAGCACGTCGGGGCGGTTGGTCGCCGCGATGATGATGATGCCTTCGTTGGCCTCGAAGCCGTCCATCTCGACCAGTAGCTGGTTGAGGGTCTGCTCGCGCTCGTCGTTCGAGTTGCCTAGGCCATGGCCGCGATGACGGCCGACGGCGTCGATTTCGTCGATGAAGACGATGCAGGGGGCGTTCTTCTTGGCCTGCTCGAACATGTCGCGCACGCGGCTGGCGCCGACGCCGACGAACATCTCGACGAAGTCGGAGCCCGAGATGGTGAAGAAGGGCACGCCCGCCTCACCCGCGATGGCGCGGGCGAGCAGGGTCTTGCCGGTGCCGGGCGAGCCGACCAGCAGGGCGCCCTTGGGAATCTGGCCGCCGAGCTTGGCGAACCGCGAAGGATCGCGCAGGAACTCAACGATCTCCTCCAGCTCCTCGCGCGCCTCGTCGATGCCGGCGACATCGTTGAAGGTGACGCGGCCCGAGCGCTCAGTCAGCAGCTTGGCCTTGGACTTGCCAAAGCCCATCGCGCCCGAGCCGCCGCCCTTCTGGACCTGGCGCAGGGCAAAGAAGGCCACGCCGAGAATCAGCATGAACGGCAGGGCCTGGACGAGGATGTACAACAGCACGTTCGGTTCTTCCGGCGACTTGCCCGCATATTTCACGCCGTTGTCCTGCAGGAGCTGCGGGAGGGTCGTGTCGTTGGGGATCGGCACGGTATTGAACGCATCGCCGTTCTTGTAGTGCCCGCTGATCCGGTCGGACCCGACCTGGACGTCGGACACGCTGCCTTCGGCGACCTTGGCGCGGAAATCGGAATAGGGCACCGGCGTCCCGCCGCCATCGGAGCGGGCGCTGAACATCGAGACGACCAGCAGCAGGGCCATGAAGATTCCGCCCCAGACGAGCAGGCTCTTGAGCCAGGGATTACCGGAGGGCTGGTCGTCGTTCATGGGGAGGGAGATCCTTTCGCCGCCCAATGTAGGACGGGAGGTCTGAATGACAAGCTAACCGCGAGGTCTAACCGCGGCGGGCGGCGCGAGCGTACTGCCGAACCGTCTGATCGGAATTTCGTTGCATTCCAAGGGGCGGCAGGCCCGCCAGCCAGGGATCGACCTGGGCGAAATGACCTTGCCAGTCGGGCCCGCGGTAGTCGCGCATCAGGCGCTTCTGGCGCTCGCGCTCGGGGCAGTCCTCGACGAAGGAGAGCACGGCGCGTTCCCAGGCCTTGCCGTCGAGAGGATCGAGGAACAGCGGGATATCGCCGGCGATCTCGCGGAAGGCGGGCAGGTCGGAGCAGATCACCGGCGTGCCGAGCTGCAGGGCCTCGACGATCGGCAGGCCGAAGCCCTCGGCGAAACTGGGCATGAGCAGGGCGCGGGCGCCGGCGATCAGGCGGGCAAGCTCGGCGTCGTCGGTATTGCCCAGTTCGCGCACGTGGCCGCGGATCACCGGGTTGCGATCGAGCATGGCGTGGGCATGCTCGGCCTCCCAGCCACGCTGCCCGACGATCAGCAGGCGCGGCGCGGCGGAGCCCATGCGCTCGATCAGGCTGCGCCACAGCTGGAGCAGCAGGACGTGGTTCTTGCGGCCCTCGATGGTGCCGACGATAATGTAGTAGGGCCGGTCGAGCGCGGCGGCAGGGGCTGCGCGGGGGACGTCGTTGCCGGAGATCCAGGCCGGCAGGTAGGGCGGCACCGCCACCTCCTCGCGTCGGGCGAAGTCTTCCAGATCGGTGAGTGTCGCCTGCGAGTTGCCGATGATCCCGGCGGCGCAGGCGAGCACGTTGCGCATCCGCTGGATGTGGCGCTCATCCTCGCCGGCGCGGCAGAACTCCGGATGGGTGATCGGGATCAGGTCGTGGACGAGGAACACTGCGCGCAGGCCGCAGCGCTCCACCCATTCGGGCAGTCCGGGTTCTTCGAGGCCAGTGTGGCCGATGTTGAGATAGACCGCGCCGCGGCCATCGGCCCGCGAGACCGAGGTGGCGAGCATCGCCGGAAGGAGCGAGGCCAGACCGCGGCGGAAGCGGGGGGCGCCGGAGCGAATCAGCCCGAACAGCCGGTCAGACTCGCGCGGGGCGAGGATGCGGAAGACGCCGTTGCGCTGGACCACGGCCTGGGCTCGCGAACCGTAGCGGTCAAGATAGGCAAGGCAGACCCGATCGATGCCCGTGGGCAAGCGCCCGGTCCACACGCGCCAGATCAACCGGCTGACGTCGATCAGAAATTCACGTTCAACCAGAAAACCGATCCCTGCACCTGCCGCCTGCCCCGTGCCCCCGGGAGGCGGACCTTATCATTCTGCTCCGCCTATTTCCCTGCGGCGGCGCAAATCGTCTTTGTCTCTGCCGCCGTTCCCTATAGGAGCACGTCAGGCCCGCACAGGGTTAAGTATCGATTGACGACGATGGGTGGTTTACATGCGGCAGAATGAGGCCGGTCTGTCGTGGCGGCAAGCCCTGCTGGCGGTGTTCTTTGCCTCGAGCGTGGCCAATCTGGCGGGACTGGCGCTCCATCCGAGCTGGTGGATCGCGCCCGGAATGATAGCCGGGTGGTATGTGGCGGACCTCGCATCGGGCCTGGTCCACATGTACATGGACTACCGTCCCTGCCCGCCGGGCAAGCGCCTCAACGACCTGTTTTTCTACACCGGTTCGCGCGAGTCTGACGAATACCAGACAATGCTGCGCGAGCGCATGGCTTCGATCAACGCCTTCGAGCGACTGGTCTACGACTTCAAGAACCACCACCCCCGCCCGCTGGCCCTGGGCCGCCGCGGGCTGTGGCGGCTGATCGGATCAACGCTGATCGTCGCCGGCCTGCCGCTGTCGATGGCGCTGAACCTGTCATGGGTGGTCTGGCCGCTGCCGGCGGGGCTGGCCGCGGCTGTCTTCGCCTTTACCCTGGGGGCGAGTTTCGCCCAGTTGTTCCACGCCTCGCTCCACCGCGACCACAATCCGCCGCCGATCGGCCTGATGCGGCGGCTGGGCCTGCTGATGACGCCGGCGGCGCACCAGTTGCACCATGATACGCTGAAGCAGGACTTCGCCACCAATTGCGGCTGGTCCAACCCGCTGGTGAACCGGGTGTTCGCCCTGCTGCGCGAGCGCGGCTACCTCGACGACGCGGGCCTTGAGCCCAGTTCCTGACCTTTCTGACGCCGCGCGGCGGCGCGCAGGCGATCCTGCGGGGCCGGATCTTCGGCCAGCAGGCGCTCGACGCTCGTGGCGATCAGCGTCCGGATGGCCGAAGCGCTGGCGAGACCGCCGCGGACGAGGCAGCGGGCGTGGAGAACTTTCTTGAAAGCTTGATAAAGTCTGCTGTCGGGCAATTCGGGCCGGAGCCAGAAGGTGTCGAGCGAGCCTTGATGGGTGACCCCGGGGACGTCGTAGACCGCATCGCCGAGGACGATCACCGGAATGCCCACTTCAAGTGCGAGAGTCCCTGAGGTGCTGTTGACGCAGACCATTCCGGAGGAGGCGGCGCAAAGTTCACTAAGTTCGCCCCCATCGATGTGTCGAACTCGGTCCGCCACCCCCAGCCGCCGCGCCTCGCGCAGGACATAGCGGCGCCAGTTGCGGTAGCCGACGTCCATCGGGTGCTCCTTGACGAGGAGCATGGCCTCCGCCGGCGCGTGGCGGGCGAAGGAGCGCAGGACATAGTCGACCGCCATGCGCATCGAGCCGAAGGGCGAGTGGGCGCGGATCTGGTAATCGGCGGTCAGCTGGAGCGGAAACAGGAAGAACGGGCGGCCGGCGATCTCGTCGAGGACCACGTCGGCCTGGCGCGCGCGGCGCCAGGAGCGGGCGAAGCGCAGCAGCCAGCCGATGCCCTCGCCGACGATCGAGGCGGGGCGATGGCTGGTGTAGAACGGGAACCGCCAGCGGCCGAGCACGACGTGGTGGTAATGCCAGTAGCTGTCGCGCGCGCGGCGGCTGAAGGCGGCGGTGATCGAGGGCAGCTTCGGGACGTTCGGCAGCCATTCCGCCGTGGCGAGGATCGCCTCGGGATCGCGGTCCATCCGCGAGTGGCCGTTCACCCCATCACGCTCCAGCGTCATCCAGTCGGGCCGGATATAGCCTTCCTCGAAGACGTGGATGTGCAGGCCGCGCAGCTGGGCGAGGCGCAGGGCGGCCTGGTGGACCGGCCGGCAATCGCCATAGAGCACGACGTCGGTGATGCCGTGCTGCTGGACATATTCGTCGAAGAACAGCGGCCAATTGGCCATGCGGCCGCGGTAATTGACCGCTTCCTTGGGCCAGTCGTAGCGATCGCCGCCGCTGAGATTGATGCGGTGGACGCCGCAGCCGCGCCGGCCGAGCTCGCGGCCGAGCAGCATGAAGAACGGCCCCGGGGGACCCTGCAAAAACAGGAAGTTGCGGCGGACCACGCGCGGCGCGTTCATGCGGCGCGCCTGCGCTGGAGGAGGAGATTGGCCCGGCCCTGCAGTTCGCGCAGCCAGACGAGGGGAGAGCTGATCCGCGCCCGATCCTGCTCGAGTCGATGCACCAGAACCTCCACCGGGCAGGGCAAGCGGGTCACCGGATCCATGTAGCGGGGGTAGAGGATCAGGGTGGCGGCGACAAGCTGGTCTATGGAAAGTTTACGGTCGCGGCGGCCGGGGACCGGTCCGAGGTCGCGGGTGAGGCCCCAGCCGGCATAGAACGGGACCCCGTGGGTGGTCACCGGAATGCCCCGCATCAGGCCCTCGAAACCGGCCAGCGAGGTCAGCACGTGGAGCCCGGCGCTGCGGGCCAGCAGTGGCGCGATCGGGCCCGAGCGGTCGATCGCGTTGGCCCAGCGCAGGGCCTCGGCCTCGGGGATCGCCCCGGCGCGGTGGCCGGCCTCGACATCGGGGTGCGGCTTGTAGACCAGCCAGGCATCGGATCCTTCGAGTTCGCGCGCCCGGCGCAGGAGCACGAGGTTGGGGTTCTCCCCGGCCTCCGCGACCGGCCCGCCGGTGAGGACGGAGCGGTCGTCCGCCACCTGCCCGGTGACGAGGATCTGGCGCCGCCCGTCGGGAGCGGTCGCGCCGGCCGGATCGGCGCGGCCGTACTTGCCGATCCCGGCCGCATCGAGCCGCGCCCGCAGTGCGGCCGCGCGGGCGACCAGCCGCTCCGGAAAGTCAGCCTCCGCCAAGAGGCGCTCCAGCGCGCTCGGGCGGCTGGGATCGAAGTAGATCCCTTCGAAATCGACGATAACCGAGAGGGGCGGAACGCAATTGGCGCCAAGGCCGGTGCCGCGGATCATCCCGTCCTCGACCTCGCCCACGACCACGCCCTTGGCGGCGAGGTCCCTGGTCAGTCCGGCGGGAACGCGCGCGGTCCAGACCAGCGCGCGGCTGCCCGCGGCGAGCACGCGTTGGCGGCGACCGCCGGCGACGGCGTGGCGCGGGCCATCGCTGCCGTCCCACAGCAATGCATCCATGGTCAGCCGCTTCCACCGCGCGACGCCGAACACGGCATCGATCGTGCGGTTCGCATCGATCTGCTCGCGCCAGCCCGACAGCAGGCCGACGGCTTCGAGCGCCGACATCGGCGCGCCGGTGAAGGGATTGGCGAGACGCCACTGGGCGAGCAGGCGCGCGGCGACGGCGCGCCGATCGTGCAGATCGACCCCGCTCCACCGCCCTTCGCCAATGACCTCGACTTCGATTCCGGCAAGCGCGGCAATCGGCGCCCACTCGCCATCGGGCCCCGCCATGACCCGCGCTGCCTGGGCCACCATGTGCCACGGATCGAGCAGGCGCGCGATGACGGGAATGCCGTGGAGCGCGGCAAAGGGGCCGACCAGGCAGGCCCGCTCCGCCTCGCCCCGTTGAGCAACCAGGTCCTGCATGGCGCGCGCGCCGGCGCGATCGTCCGGGGCCAGCACGAGGTCGCGCCCCGCAGGCAGGCGCACCTGCGCGCCCCAGAAGCTGCCGCCGACGCGCGCCTCGGCAAGAGCCCGGGGCAAGCGGGCGAGGTCACCTGGAGCGGGGGCAAGCGGGCTGGGCCGCGCCTGCGCGAGAGGCGCGGCGCGATGACCCGGAAAGGGCGGAATGCGCAGGAAGGGGACCCCCGTCATCGGCTTCCTTGATAGGGCATGAAGTTGAACAGGACGTTGCTGACAAATGGCCATCCCGGCCAGCGTTTCACGCCTGCCTGATCGCGGAATGGTTATCAATGAACCACTTGTAGGCGCTGGCCACGCCTTGTTCGAGCGGGATCGTCGGCTTCCAGCCGAGCGCGGCCAGGCGGCTCACGTCCATCAGCTTGCGCGGTGCGCCGTCGGACTTGGTGGTGTCGAACGTCATCCGCCCGGTGAACCCGGCCACCTTGGCGACCAGCAAGGCCAGTTCGGCGATCGAGACGTCGCTGCCATAGCCGATGTTGATGTGGCTGAGCATGGGATCGGTCTGTTCGCGGTAGACCTCCCCGGGCAGGTCGAGCACGAACAGCGCGGCTTCGGCCATGTCGTCGACATGGAGGAATTCGCGCCGGGGCTTGCCCGTGCCCCAGACGACCACTTCGTCCCGCCCCTGCTCCACCGCTTCGTGGAAGCGGCGGATCATCGCGGGGAGCACATGCGAATTCTCCGGATGGAAGTTGTCGCCCGGGCCGTAGAGGTTGGTCGGCATGACGCTGCGGTAGTCGGTGCCGTATTGCCGGTTGTAGCTTTCGCACAGCTTGATCCCGGCGATCTTGGCAATCGCATAGGGTTCGTTGGTGGGTTCGAGCGGGCCGGTGAGCAGGGCCTGTTCGCGCATCGGCTGGGGCGCTTCGCGCGGGTAGATGCAGGACGAGCCGAGGAACAAGAGCTTGCGGACGCCAGAGGCCCAGGCCTGATGGATGACGTTGCACTCCATCATCAGGTTTTCGTAGATGAACTCTGCCGGGTAGGTGGCGTTGGCGTGGATGCCGCCGACCTTGGCGGCAGCGAGGATCACGGCATCGGGGCGTTCGGCTTCAAGGAAGGCCCGGGTGGCGGCCTGGTCGGTCAGGTCGAGCTCGGCCCGGGTGCGGGTCAGCAGTTCGGCCCCGCGCGCGGCCAGCTTGCGGCAGATCGCGCCGCCGGCCATGCCGCGATGGCCCGCCACGAAAATCCGCGCCACGTTCAGGACTCCAGCGAGACCGGCAGGGCGTAGCCGTGGGTCTTGAGCAGGGCGTAGCGCCGGGCGTGTTCGAGGTCCTGCGCGACCATTTCGGCGCACATCTCGCGCGCGGTGATCTCGGGCACCCAGCCGAGCTGCTCGCGCGCCTTGGTCGGATCGCCGAGCAGGCTATCGACCTCGGCCGGGCGGAAATAGCGCGGGTCTACCCGGACGATGACATCGCCGGGGCGCACGGAGACCGCGGCGGGATCCGCGACCTCGGCGACCAGGCCGACCTCATCGAGGCCCCTGCCCTCGAACGCGAGCGTGATTCCCAGCTCGGCCGCCGACCAGCGGACGAAATCGCGCACCGAATGCTGGACGCCGGTGGCGATGACGAAATCCTCCGCCACGTCCTGCTGGAGCATCAGCCACTGCATCCGCACATAGTCCTTCGCATGGCCCCAATCCCGCAGGCTATCGAGGTTGCCCATGTAGAGGCAAGGCTCAAGCCCCTGGCTGATATTGGCCATGCCGCGGGTGATCTTGCGGGTGACGAAGGTTTCGCCGCGGCGCGGGCTCTCATGATTGAAGAGGATGCCGTTGCAGGCATAGAGGCCATAGGCCTCGCGGTAGTTCACCGTGGTCCAGAAGGCATAAAGCTTGGCCACGCCATAGGGCGAGCGCGGGTGGAAGGGCGTGGTCTCGCGCTGGGGCGTTTCGCGGACGAGGCCGTAGAGCTCGGAGGTGGAGGCCTGGTAATAGCGGGTCTTGCGCTCCAGCCCGAGGAAACGGATCGCCTCGAGCAGGCGCAGCGCGCCGAGGCCATCGACATCGGCGGTATATTCCGGCTCCTCGAAGCTGACCGCGACGTGGCTTTGCGCGCCAAGGTTGTAGACCTCGTCGGGCTGGATCTCCTGCATCAGGCGGGTGAGGTTCGAGGTGTCTGTCAGATCGCCATAGTGGAGCTTCAGCCGGGGCGCGGGGCTGTGCGGATCCTGGTAGATGTGATCGATCCGCTGGGTGTTGAAGGACGAGGCGCGGCGCTTGATGCCGTGGACTTCATAGCCTTTGGCGAGGAGGAATTCGGCGAGGTAGGACCCGTCCTGTCCGGTGATGCCGGTAATCAGGGCAACCTTGGGCTTGTCGCCAAGCATGGACTTTCCTCGATCGCGGCTTTCACGACGCAATCGATTGCTTGGACCTGACGGAGGAAAGTTTCAAGCTCGGCCAGCGGCAGGGCGCTGGGCCCGTCGCACAGGGCGCGAGCGGGATCGGGGTGGGCTTCAAGGAACAACCCGGCGAGGCCGAGCGCCATGGCGCTGCGGGCGAGCGCGGTGGCCTGGGGGCCGCGGCCATCGGCGGAATCGGCGCGGCCGCCGGGGCGCTGGAGCGCGTGGGTGACGTCGAATACGACGGGCGCGAGGGC
>Ga0207667_10000760_pt1 | contig 41939 bp, 29 predicted proteins | sample KBSCornC52_FD_184301 | JGI IMG/M metagenome (GOLD analysis project Ga0207667, IMG submission 184301) | Corn rhizosphere microbial communities from Kellogg Biological Station, Michigan, USA - KBS Corn C5-2 (SPAdes) (version 2) | ecosystem: Host-associated > Plants > Roots > Rhizosphere > Soil ...
ATCTGGAGGATGCGGGAATCTATATGGCCAGACCTGCTCCGATCGCGCTTTCGAGCGAGGTGGAGTACGAACTGAAGAATAATGGCAAGACGACCGGGCTCTTTGTTGTGAGCACGGCCGGGCAGGAACTTGGCTCGTGGGTGGGGTTCGGCGTATGGAAGCCGCTGCCCAAGCCCAAGCCGCCCGCCATGGCGAAAATCGATAACAACAAGGACGACTGGGGTAACGAAAAGGACGAGAAACCAGTACTGCACCGGAAGCAGCATGATGACCAGCAGGCATCGGGGAAAGATTCGAGCGACGATGCAGGTACGAAGGCGCCTGCTGAGGATCCTGATCGGCCCAAGCTGCATAAGAAGACTTCTTCGAACGACTCTGACACATCGACGGCAAGTACAGGTTCATCCCCGGATCCTGACCGCCCGACGCTGCATAAGGAGCCCGCGCAGGACAAGTCGGCGAGCGGCGAGTCAACGGGCGGGAGTTCGGCGCCGCCTGATCCCGAAAGGCCGAAATTGACGAAAAAAGCCGATAAGCCGCAAGCTTCGAGTCCCTTGGCGGATGAGGGGCGGGTGGAATCGGTAAGCAGACTCAGCGATCCGGATCGGCCGAAGTTATCGCGTGGAAAGCCGGCTGAGCAGGGCGGCAAGGTATTGCCAACGTTGATGGGTTTGCCTGCCGATTTGCACCAGGCGGTTGCCGTCTCAGATGCGAAGAATCGGCCGGAACACATCTGGAGTTATAGCTGGGCGAATCCTGCGGACGAGGCCAACATGAAAGCGGCCATGGAAAACATAGCCCGCGAGGCACTTGGTTTGAACACCACGGCCAATGCTTCTGCACGGGAGCCCGTCAAGGCGAGGGCGCAGAGTGCACACGGAACCACCGGTGCACGGAAAAAGGCGAGCCCCGCGACGCCTCCACCTGCCCCGGCAGCTTTGCAGGATGAGCAGTTCCGCGTCTTTGAACTGGCATACGGATCGGGTGCGACGCTGGTTTTGTCTGCGCGGGCCGACGGAGAAGGTGCGAAGCAGAAGTTCGTCACGCTGATCTGTCAGCCGAATATTTATGGCAAGGTAACGGTGCTGCTGAAGAATGTGACCGATACGTCGCGCCTCGATGAAACACCGAGAATGCGGTTGGTTGATGCGGTAGACGTGATGGCGGACAATCGGGGCGAGCTATTGTTTGAATTGCGCGGAGCAACACAGAGACAGTTTGCGTTGTACCGGGTTCTGCGTGGGCAGGCTACGCAGCTGTTTTCGACCGCGCCCGGCAACATTGCACCTAACGTTCCCGATGCGAATGCACCGGCGGCGAACGGCAGCGCTGCCGATCATCATTCGTGAGCTGGAATCAAGGGCTGGCAGCCATTGCAGAGCGAGCGCATCAAACCTCCTATACAATTGAGGCAGGTCTCCGGCGTTGTTCATTGATGCAGGTTCCCACCGTTGCCCAGCGAGGTTTCTCCCCAACAATGTCAATAGCTCCAAGTATTCCGTCTGTCGAATCAACAACTGTTACGGCAGTTGAATCCGTCCCCGTAAACAAAGGCAATGGGCCCGCGCACCTGGTTTCTGCACGCCAGGAAGTTCGCATGGGCCGGGCCGCGACTACAAACATCGGCATGAACTGGATATCGCTGGTAACTATCGCGATTTTTCACATTGGCGCCTTGGCTGCGCTGTTCCTGTTCAGCTGGCAAAGATTTCTGGTGATGTCGATCCTATATGTACTTGCGATCAATGTGGGTATCGGCATGTGCTACCACCGGTTGTTGACACATCGCGGATATCGCACGCCAAAGTGGGTTGAGTACGTGATGTCAGTGTTTGCAACGATGTCGCTTGAAGGCGGACCGATCTTCTGGGTCTCGACGCATCGCGTCCATCATCAACTCAGCGATCACGAAGGCGATCCGCATACACCGCGCGAGGGTGCATGGTGGGCCCATGCCGGCTGGGTACTTTTTGGCGAAGCCCTGCATGCACAGACGGCCACGCTGGCGCGCTATTCACCTGATTTGAGTCGTGACCGTTTCTATGTTTGGCTCAGCAAGTACCACTGGGTTCCCATTGCGGTGAGCACAGTATTGCTACTGGCTGGCGGCTGGATATGGGGTGGATGGCTGGAAGGCGTTGCCATGGTGCTCTGGGGTGTGCTGCTACGAGTGACGCTCGGACTGCATGCTACGTGGCTTGTGAACTCCGCCACGCACATGTGGGGCAAACGGCGCTTTGAGACCCGCGACGACTCGCGCAACCTGTGGTGGGTGGCGCTGCTGACGGGCGGCGAAGGCTGGCATAATAATCATCACGCGCATCCAGTTTCAGCACGGCATGGGCTTGCGTGGTATGAGATTGACCCCAATTTCTGGGGTATCTGGCTTCTATCGAAGATAGGTTTGGCGCGCAAGATCCAGGTGGCCAAGTTCGATCCTGAAAACCCCAAGCCTGCTGGAAGCTAAAGGCTATCGACGATTCAAAACCGCGGCTTCAGGTGTGTATCACACCTGAAGCCGCAGTTTTTTGTTGCCATTGCGGATCTTGGACGAGCACCACCGTCCACGTTTTGATCTTGAGCTTCTTGCTTCCTTCATCAGCTCACGGAAAAGGATCTTCCCCTGGAAACCCTGCGCGTTGCCCTACTTTTTGGCTCTGTAGTCCTGCCAAACGTACTGCAGGGCTTCGGGTAGTGTTTGCGCCTTTGTTGGGCGGTCTACGTGGCCGGCGTTTTCTGCGAACACAAACTGATAATGATAATGCTTCGCGGCCAGCACCTTTGCCATTTGCTCATTGGCCACCACCCAGTCGTGCATGTTGTCGCGCATTGCGTTCGGGTTGAACAGGTCGCGGTCGCCGACTTCCATCCAGATGCGAATGGGTTTCTTCGGAGTCTGCGGAATCAGGTGCTCGTGGAATTCCCATGCTCCGTGCGGCGTTTCAGGATTGCTGGGCCATTGCTGATTTATGAATGTGCCGGAGTAGCTGAGCACGCGGTGATACCACTCCGGGTGATACCACGCCATGATGAGCGCGCAGGATGCGCCTGAACTGCCGCCTGTTGTGGCGCGGCCATCGGGATCGTGCGTCAGCTTTACCTTCGCTTCGGTTTCGACACGCGGCAGTACTTCGTGCTCCACGAATTCAGCATATTTGCCTGACATGGTGTCGTACTCAAGTCCGCGTTCGCTGCCCTGGGCATCGCCGCTGCCATTGCCAATGGAGATGGCGATCATGGCCGGAAGCTTGTGCTCCGCGATCAGGCCGTCCAACGCAGCGAACAGCAGGCGGTCGGGCCCATCTGCTCCAACTATGAAAGGAGCCTGAGTGCCTGGGACATAAGACTTGGGCACATACACGGCAACTTTGCGCACGTACGGCGCTGGGTGACTCGTTGTCACGACAAGCTTTGCCGGATCGTTTGGATCGGGAGTGCCGAAGGTGCCGGGGTCGCGTGCGATGCCAGGGTAGTACTTGCTGTCTCCCGAGTTCATCGTGAACTCAACAACCGTGCCGTTAGGAGTAGCCTCTCCGGACGCGATTTCGGGCGCAGGCTTGTGCGTTGGCCCGATGATGAAATTGCCGTCCGCGTTCGGCGGCGGCACTGTTCCGTCAGGCAACTCTTTTGCCGCAACGTACCCCGGCGTATGCGGGTCGCGGGTGGGAGGCGTGGGGCGCACATGCGCCTGTGCCGCGGGAGCCTGCGATGCGGGGGCAGCCTGGGCGATTGCGACCGGGCCGATTGCCAACATGTTCGGGATGAACAAAATTGCCAGAGAAGGTTTATTCCAACGCATTCAGCCATTTTCCGACATCGCTGTTCCGGAGTGAAAGCACTTTCTACCGCGCATCGAGAAGGCTCCGGAACTGGTCGTGCATAATCAAATACACGATGGCACTTTTGTGGAACCCCGAGAGCTGGCCGCAACGGCTGGCGGAGCTTGAGGCGCAGTCCGGCGAGCTGAAGGAAGCACCGCTGCGCCGTGACGTGCGCTCGCTGGGAATGCTGCTGGGCGAAGTGCTGCGCGAGCAGGCCGGTGATGAGCTGTTTTCCGAGGTCGAATCGCTGCGGCAAGGCACTATCCGGCGACGCGATGCCGAAGCGCGGGGGGATAACGAAGAGGCAAGCCATAACGCCGAGAACGCTCTTGCATTTGTTCACTCACTTCCGCCGGAGCAGGCCATCCTGCTGACGCGGGCATTTGCTTTTTATTTTGAACTGATCAATTTAGCCGAAACCAACCATCGCAAGCGCCGCCGCACGGCCCTGCGCCTGAGCGGAGGCGCGGGTCGCCAGCGCGGTTCGCTTGAGGGCACGCTGAGCGAGATGCGACGCGTGGGCATCAACGCGGAAGAAGCTCTGGACTGGCTCCGGCGCGTGCTTGTGGTCCCCGTATTTACGGCGCATCCGACCGAAGCGGCGCGTCGCTCAGTGATGTTCAAACGGCGGCGCATTGGTGAGTTTCTTGCCATGCTTGACCGCATTCCCGTTCCCGAACAGGAACTGGCGCGACTGGAACAACTGGTGTTGGCAGAGATTACCAGCCTCTGGCAGACCGATGAAGTGCGCTCGCGGCGGCCCACTGTTTACGACGAAGTGAAGATGGGGCTCGATTATTACGATGTGTCGATTTTTGAAACGCTCCCTGAGCTTTACTTCGAGATTTCTGAAGCGCTGCATGCCGCTTACGATTTGAAGGTGGACGCCCTTGAGCTGCCGCAGGTGCTCAGCTTCGGGTCCTGGATCGGCGGCGATCGTGATGGCAATCCATTTGTGACGCCCGAAGTGACGCGCGATGCCGTTCAACTTGCTCGGGGCCATCTGCTCCTTTTCTATCAGCGCCAGCTCGATCTCATCATCGATCTGCTGACCACCAGTGCGCAGCAGCGGCCGGTAAGCCATGAGCTGATGCGACGCCTGAAAGCTTATGTCGAAAAGCTACACACGCCGGAGGCGCAGGTTTTCGGCGCGCAGTATGAGTTTGAGTATTACCGGCGTTTCGTCATTTGCGTAAAGGCGCGGATTCAGCGAACTTTGGAGCGGATTGGGGAACGGATCGGCCATGGGCCATCAGGCGCTACTCTGCCGGTAATGCCATACACGCTGTCGCATTCGCAGGACAAGCTTGCGAGGGTGCTTTCAGCCTACGGATCAGTCGAGGAGTTTCTCGACGATCTTAATTCGCTGCGCTGTTCACTGGCTGCGAACGGCGGCATTCGCATTGCGCGCACGCTCATTGATCCGCTTATTCTGCAGGTGCGTACCTTTGGACTGCATCTGCATACGCTCGATATTCGCCAACATGCCCGGGTGTTGCAAGCAGCGCTGCAGGAAGCAATAAGCGATACGATGGCGCCATCGCTGCCGAGCGGGCTTTCGGCAGAAACATGCAGCGTGCTCGAAACGTTTCGCGTGGTGTCGGAAGTGAAGAACGGCTGCTCGCCTGAGGCGATTCGACAGTACGTGATCAGCGGGGCCTCAAGCGTCGACGATGTTCTTGCGGTTGTGCGGCTGGCGCGTCTTGGCGGAGTGCGAGTCGAAGGAGCAGGGCGCGACCCCGGCCTGATGCCGGTGCCATTATTTGAATCGATTGAGGACCTGCGCAATGCCCCCGTAGTTTGCCGCGATTTGTGGAGCAGACCGGATTATCGCAAGCTGATGGAAAGCTGGGGCAACTGGCAGGAGGTGATGCTCGGCTACTCCGATTCCAATAAAGACGGCGGTATGCTCACGTCGACATGGGAGATCTTTCGCGCGCATCGCGATCTGCACGTTGAAGCCCGCAACGCAGGGATCAAGCTGCGTCTCTTCCATGGCCGCGGCGGCACTGTCGGCCGTGGCGGCGGGCCCACGCATCGCGCCATCTTTGCACAACCGATGGATGCCTTCGATGGGCAGTTGCGCATTACCGAGCAGGGAGAAGTGCTGAACTTCAAGTATGCCGACGAGGTTCTGGCTGAGCGCAATCTTGAGTTGATGATTGCTGCTTCGCTGGATGCATTGGCGCGCCCAAATGCACGCGATCCCAAGGGCCACTTTACGGGCGTGCTCAAGCCGGAGTGGGAAGCAGCTCTCAACGAGCTTTCAGACATCGCTTACGGTTTTTATCGCAAGTATATTCTGGAAGATGCTGGTGTTGTGGCTTATTTTGAGCAGTCGACGCCGGTGGGCGAACTGGAAAATGCGAAGATTGGCTCGCGTCCGGCAAGACGGAATTCATCGACACGTCTTGCCGATCTGCGCGCCATCCCGTGGGTCTTTGGATGGACGCAGTCGCGACTGCTGGTGCCGGCGTGGTTCGGCGTGGGCTTCTCATTGGAACAGTTTTCTGAAAAGCCGGGCTCGCTCGTGCTGTTGCAGACGATGGCCCAGGAATTTCCTCTGTTCATTGATCTGCTGCGCAACGTGGAACTGGCGCTGGGCAAAGTGGACCTGGCGACGGCGCGGCTTTACTCCGAACTGGTAGGAGATAAACAGCTTCGCGAGCGCGTGTACGACATGTTCGACGCCGAGTTTCACCGTACGGTGCGGACGCTGCTCGTGATCACGCAGCAAAGTGAACTGCTGGAATCGAACCAGGTACTTGCGCATTCCATCAAGCTTCGCAATCCCTATGTGGATCCGATGCACCTGATCCAGGTGGATATGCTGCGCCGCAAGCGCGCTGGTGAAGACACGCCGCGGGTGAACCGCGCCATTGCGGCGACAATCAGCGGCATCTCTGCGGGGCTGAGAAACACGGGCTGAGCCGGCCAGACCCAATTCAAACTTTAGTTTTGAGATTCAGGCTGCGAGATTCGTGTTTACGGATTGCGGAAGAGCGGACTGCTGCTAAACTGATCACAATTTTCCAATCAGAAAATTAGCGAACGCTAGCGAACTTGCCGATAGGAACGACGAGGCAGCCATGGCAGAGATCTGTCAATTTCGTGATTCGACGATTCCTCAGCAACAGAACATCGGCGGAAGCCTGCACACTGGCTCGGTGCAGCCACGGGTCGATTTCGCGGCGGTGAGGTTCTGCGCTTATAACCAGACGGGCCAGAGGTTCATCAGCAACGAGGTTGAGTTGGCAGACCCGTTCTTGGGCAGCTTGGAGGATCTTTTCTCATTGCTGACTCCCGATTCGGGCGCCGGGGTGTGGATGGATGCGATTCGGACCTTGTCTGCCACGAGTTGCCGTTTCCCAGTTGACCTGGTGTACCTGGATGAGAGCTGCGCGGTCCTCGGCCGGGTACAGTCCTTTCCCATCGCGCGCGTTCCAGCGGTGGTTGGGGCTGTCAGCATACTGGTCTTGCCTGCTGGCAGCGTGGTTTCGGCGAGAATTAACGAACGGGACCAACTAATTGTCTGCAGTCCAGAACAGATGCGGAGTCGCCTGCAGCTTTCCCCTGCTCTGTCCATAATCAAACCGCAACTGGTGCAAAACGCTTCTTCGGCACCGAGCCGGCTTATCGATAATGAGGAAAACGATGGATTGCGGAGGCTTGGAGAGCAGCCGCAGCGAGTTCCGGACATGTGGGAGATGATTGCGGTCAATTCCGCTTCCGAGCGATCAAGAGTGGAAGAGGCGGAAGTCGGCCGGGCCACAAAGCCGCCGTCGCAAGAAGATCAGTCATCTGACGCGAAGAGGTGGTGGCAGAAGCTACTTCATCGTGAACCTGCCGACCCGCGGAAAGCGGAGCGCGCGGCTTTGCCGGGGCTGATCGCCTATTTCTTCACGGGCGGTGCTCCAACTCCGCACCAGGTCCGGGATATTAGCACCTCTGGCCTGTATGTTCAGACGACTGAGCGCTGGTACAGGGGCACGGTGGTGCGAATTACATTGACCGACGAGCGCGGATCAACGGCAGAACGGTCAATTACTCTGCATGCGAAGGTGATTCGGTGGACCGAGGACGGTGTGGCGCTTCAGTTCATGTTGCATGAGAAAAATGAACGGCTGCGCGGCACTGCTTCTACGCTCGACCAATTGTCGGCAGGCTCAAGCGTGGAGCATATCGAAGATTTCATCGAGCGCTACAAACTCAGCTTGTAGGCTTTGCATTGCTACTTCTGCGCTTTGCGTTTTGCCGCCTTGCGGATCCAATATTGAAACTCGTCCTCAAATAATTCTCCATTGAGGTCCATGACTCGTTGCTGCAGGCGGACTTGGGCGTCTGAAATTGCTCTGTTGTAAATTGCCGGACCGATCTCTTCCACGAAGAAGTCGAGCAATTGGCCTGCCGGCAAATTCCCGATCGGCCCCGCCAGGTTTTCTTCAAAGTAGCGTTGGATTGAGGCAATCGCCTGCGCACGGGCTTCTTTGCTCAGTTCCACCAGGTTCGTCATGGCTCGCTCCCAAGTGCGAGTTTAAGGGCGTTTCGGGTGGGTGGCGGGCTACAACAGGAGCAGCCCGGTCGCCCCTAAACCTTTATTCGTCGTCTGGTTTCCCCGATTTTGCCTTCAGGTTTCTCTTGCAAGATCCCGGCTCGCGGGTCTAGGCTATTGGCATGCGTCGATGTCGCTAACACCGCCCCGGTGCAAGTTCCGATGCAAAGTGCGCGCTTCGATAGTGCGTACAGCTCCCTATCAAAGACGACTTCACCGTTCCCGAAAATCCATCAAAAATGCAAGGCTGGGCATTTGGCCCAGAAAAGGAGATCACCATGGCGCGCATTGCCGCGAATGTAACTGAATTGATCGGCCGCACTCCCCTTGTGCGGTTGAACCGAGTGGCCGCCGGACTGCCTGCGACCGTTGCTGTCAAACTGGAAAGCCAGAATCCCGCCTCGAGTGTTAAAGACCGTATCGGTTTTTCCATGATCGATGCGGCAGAAAAGGCGGGTAAAATCTCGCCCGATAAAACCGTGCTGATTGAGGCGACCAGCGGCAATACTGGCATTGCGCTGGCGTTTGTGGCTGCAGTGAAGGGGTATAAACTTATCCTCACCATGCCAGAGACGATGAGCCTTGAGCGCCGGGTGACGCTGCTTGCTTATGGCGCCGAAATTGTGCTGACACCCGGCCCGAATGGCATGAAGGGCGCGATTGCCAAGGCTAACGAGATTCTGGATAAGACGCCAAATGGTTATATTCTGCAGCAGTTCGATAACCCCGCGAATCCCGCCATTCACCTTGCTACCACCGGGCCCGAAATTTGGGAAGATACCGATGGCAAAGTGGACATTCTGATTTCTGGTGTGGGCACGGGAGGGACGATTACCGGTGTCTCAGGCTACATCAAACCGAAGAAGCCCTCGTTCAAGGCCATCGCTGTGGAACCGACCGACAGCGCGGTGCTTTCTGGTGGCAAGCCGGGACCGCACAAGATCCAGGGACTGGGTGCCGGTTTTATACCCAGTGTTTTGGACACGAACAGCTATGACGAAGTCGTCCAAGTTACGAATGACGAGTCAGTGGAAATGGCTCGGCGCCTGGGGAAAGAAGAAGGATTGTTTGTCGGCATCAGCTCTGGTGCTGCTGTAGCCGCGGCCCTGAAAGTGGCAGCCCGTCCTGAAAATTCCGGGAAGCTGATTGTCGCCGTGCTGCCCGACTTCGGCGAGCGCTACCTGTCGAGCATTTTGTTTGAGCCGTTGCGTCAGCAGGCGCTGGCATTGCAGCCTGAGGCGATTGCAGTCACGGCGTAAGAGCAGAGGCCGAAGAACAGGGAGCAAGGGAAACGACGGGGCCAGGGACAAAGATAAGAGATCACAATTGGCGGTTGTCCGTTCCTGATTCCCTTGGTCCCTTGCTCCCTGCGTTGGAAATTTATGTTCGACCGGATCCGTGAAGATATCGATTCAGTTTTGGAGCGCGACCCCGCAGCACGATCGCGGCTTGAGGTTATGCTGTGCTATCCCGGGCTCTGGGCGGTGTGGATTTACCGCATCTCGCATCGCTTATGGAGCGCGAAGGTATATCTGCTGGCGCGCTTCCTGTCGCAAATCGGGCGCTTTCTTACGGGCGTTGATATCCATCCCGGAGCACTATTGGGCCGTAGGCTGTTTATCGATCATGCGACCGGTGTGGTGATTGGCGAAACTGCGATTCTGGGCAACGACGTGACGATGTACCAGGGCGTAACGTTGGGTGGAACCGGCAAAGGGCACGGCAAGCGCCATCCTACCCTTTGCGATGGCGTGTTTATCGGCAACAATGCGAACGTGCTGGGCAACATCACTGTGGGTGAAAACTCGCGCGTCGGCGCGGGGTCAGTTGTGCTCTCTGACGTGCCACCCAATTCGACCGTGGTTGGCGTGCCGGCGCACATTGTCTATCGCAATGGGCAGCGTGTGCTCATTACCGATCCGCACGAGGTGAAAGACCCGCTCTCAGACGCGCTTATCGCGCTTGCTTCGCGGGTCGACGAACTTGAAGAGCGGCTTGGGGGCGAGCTTATCCCCGAAGAACCATTTGCGGCGGAAGAGGCGGAGCGCACGGCTTATCGTGTGGAACTCGAACGCATGCGTATGTATGTTTCAATGGGCGAAGGGATCTGATCCAGTAGCGCGTTCCTCTACTCATCGCATCAACTCGTCAGAGCTAGTTTTATTCGAAAAAGATTATGCCAAAGCGCAGTGCCGGTTTGTTGCTTTACCGACGCAATGACGCCGGTCTGGAAGTGTTTCTGGTTCACCCCGGCGGTCCGCACTGGTCAAAAAAGGACCTGGGCGCGTGGTCGATTCCGAAAGGGGAGTACACCGACGCCGAAGATCCGTTAGCTGCCGCGAAGCGCGAATTTTCTGAAGAAACCGGCTTCACGGTGGACGGGATATTTGTTGCGCTTGGTTCAATAAAACAAACAGGCGGCAAGGTGGTTTCGGTCTGGGCACTGGAAGGGGATTGCGATCCTGCAAAACTCACCAGCAATCTGTGCCAACTGCAATGGCCGCCTCGCTCGGGCAAGACGATTGAATTTCCTGAAGTAGACCGCGGTGCATGGTTCTCGCTGCACGAGGCGCATGATCGGATTCTGCCCAGTCAAAGCCCGATGCTGATGCGCCTGGTGGATAATGTGGGTCACCAGCCGTAAGAGGCTCAGTGGACGTCAACTGATCGATCGCCTTCGTATTCCATGATGTGGAAATATGCTTCCCAGCCGCTCCACGATGCAGGAGCAGGAAGCTTCGCCATTGGATCCCTGAGGTGATTGGCGTAGTCCTGCACAAGTTCGCGAGTGCGGTATACGCCGGTGAGCCAGTCTCCGCGGTACCAGTTTTTCCATTTGCCGTATTCCGCAGCGGACATTGAAGCCCTGATTGTATCGAGCGCGCGGAGTGCCGCAGCAACTTCCGTCTCCGCTTTTGCAGTGTTGCCAGCGTCCGCATCCTTCAATGCACTGGCAATCTCGAACAACATGCGGTTGCTTTCGCGATTGATAGTGATCATGGTGAGCATCTCTGCCTGGTAATAGGGCCTGCGCGCCGGATCGACCAGAGTCTCAGCAGCTACCGCGTGCTTCCATACCGCATCCCAGCGTGTCTGAGCGTCGGCACAATCCTGGATGTCGTTTTCGATTAGCGTTTGCCGCATGTCCACGCTGGGCGTCGGCATCACACGCGGTATGGTCCACTTGGGCGACTGGCTCGGGATGTTGATTACCTGGTGTTCGCTCAGCGCATCGAGTATGAGCCGGCGTGCTTCAGTGTGGTAGTGCTGATCGCCCTCGAAAAGAGGTACGCTGCTGCGGGCCGGTGGCGGAGGTGTATTGCCGGCCGAGGTCAGGCGGGGCGGACCAGTACGCCGACGGAGCGATGGAGCCGCAAAATACTCCTTGTAGACTTTTGCGAGCGCACCGGCTGATTTGGCACCGAATTCCTCAGCGGCCCAGCGTTGATAGAACGCTGCGTCGGCGTCCCCTTGTGTGTCTGCATTGCCAACCGTCGCTGGAATTCCGCCCCATGCCATTTCCATTACCGCGCGTGTAGTCATGGCGACCGGACGAATGTCGCTCGTGTTCACCAGCATGTATGAAGTGGCCCCTGCCTTGATGTAACGTCCGAGTTCCGATTGAAGTGTGGCAACCGGAACCATCTCTGAAAGCTGATTCGCCTGGCCGTTCATCATGGCTACGTGAATATATGCACCCTGGCCCGCTGCCACCTTGCCGTCGTCCTGCATGTCGCCGTATCCGGTATCCGCCCAGACAAGAGATACCTCCGGCGGAATCTTCAAGAGTCCCTCCTGCATCAGCCGTGCACCTTCCTGCCATAGATCGGTGACAAATTGCGCATGCGGATATTTGGCGCGCACAATCTTCAACTGCTCGGCGATGGCATCGCTGATGCGCTTGCCAAGCAGCGGATCGTTATCGCGCACGCTGGGGTCGAGTGCTGCGTAGCTCGAGTCCGACAGGCCGCGCAAACCAACGCTCCACAGGATCTCATCGCTAGGCTTATAAGTCGCAACCGCGTTCGTCCAGGCGCGATCCAAAATTTCGGGATGGGTTGAAAAATTGTACGGGACATTGTTTGGCCACCGCGCCACGTTCACGCCCAGGGGAATGGCGTGATGCTGGTTGATGATCAAGCCGCGCTCTGCTGCTGCATGCACCTGCGCGTCGTCGGGAAAGATCCATGTTCCGGGAACGATGATGTTGCCCTTCAACCGCAGGGTCGTCTCGAAAATGTTGTCCCAAACCTTGAGAGAGATGCCGGTGCGCTCGCCTTTTGCCGCAGGAATCCAGCCGCTGAGCAGGTCTTCGTCATTCGGAAAGAATCCTCGGTACCGAAACACCGGGCTGGGGTACGTGTGGGTAAAGTCAGCAGGCAGCGCGATGGAAACACGCTTGGCAGGTAGCTTGTCAGTCCACAGATACATAGGATCAACACCGAGCACCTTTTGCGAGAATTCGTAGATCGCGAAAATGGTGCCGCGCATATCCGCGCCGGTCAGGCAGACTACGCGCCGACCCGTTTGCCCCTCGCCACCGCGCGCGATGGAGAAGGCGAACGCCTCAGTGTTGGATGTCGTCGCGCAGTCCATCCCTGCAGGGAGGTTCTCACGCTGCGCAATCAGAATCGCAATCGGGCCGGAGGAATCGATACTGTTCAGCATTCGCGGGGACCGGCCAAAGACTTTCGAAAAATCGGAGAGCAGATCCTGGGTTGCGCTGCGGACAGGGCCGGGCTCAGTTGCGCTTTCGACGATTGTGACCGAACTACTGATCGCTAGCGGCGACGATGCGCTGACCGGTTCTTGCGCGTCGGCGTTAGTGGCAGATGCTGCGCTAAAAAGCGCGCTCACAACTACGATCAGCAATTTGGAATGGAAGCAATCGGAAATCACTTGGGTCTCCTTTGGCGAAAAACGTCAGGGGCCACCCTGGTTCGCTCGAGCAGGTGGAAAGATTGCGGCAATCTTCTATTTGCAGCAAATTGATTTGGTCGATGGGAGAGGGTAGGCTCCGCACGACACGACCGGAGACTTGCCGTAATGACGAACGGAAGCAAAAGCCGAGCAGCAACTCAAAGGCTCCGCCGCGCCCGGCTTTTGTTTGCACCACGAATTATACATAGACAGTTGCCCTGCTGTCGTTGATCAGAGCCGCCGATGCTACAGTGGATTCGATCAACTTCACATACGGAGCGCTTCTCGTTGGCCTGTTTTCGTTCGCTGCTTGTGGTGGCTTTCCTCGCGTTGAATGCTGCCGCCCATGCGGCGTCCCGAGTGCAGGCGGCCGCAGTTCCTTCAGAGATGCTTTCAGACGCGTTCTCGGTCAAAGTGAACGGTCACCCGGTGGATGTGGCTCATGCGGCGGCGAGCTACGGCTTCGTCAGCTTCGACGTGAACGGGCCCGTAACGGTGGAAGTGACAGCGGCGGAGCCGGGGTTCTGGGATAAGGGCGTGGAGGTTGAGCCTTGGCGGCTCGGATTGCGACCAACTCGCCAGGGGCAAACGATACGTTTCAAGCTCGACGGTCCAGCTAAAATTTCAATTTCGCGGCCGGGGGATTTTCTCAATCATGCCAGCATGCTTTTTCTTTTTGCCGGCACTCCGCCGCTTGATTCGCCGAGCGGGCCGAACGTACACATTGTTCCCGCGGGAGTGCATCACGGAAGCTTGAATCCGAAGAGCGGAGAGATGTGGTATCTCGAGCCGGGAGCTTTTATCTTCGGGAGCTTGAATCTTTGGAAGGTCCACGATGTGAAGGTTCTGGGCCGCGGGACGATTGTTTACCAGGGACCGCAGGATCCGAATACGGACGAAGGCTGGATGCAGAAACCCGACTGGCACTGCATTGGCGCGCTCGAAGCACGGAATGTTGAGATCGATGGTCTGACTTGCATTGTGCGTTCGAGAACATGGTCGATCCAGATGAAGGATTCGATCGGTTTCGTCTACAACGATTTGCGCGTTGTTGGTGGCAATCCAGGCAATGCCAACCAGGACGGGATGGACTGGCTGGGCGGAGGCGAAACGCAGGTACACGATGCATTTCTCCGCGCATCCGACGACGTGTTTGCAATGCAGGGTAACTGGGATGGCTATACGCAGGATGACTTGCTGCGTCCCGGCCACGATGTTCGCAACATCTTGATTGATCACAGCGTGCTCTCCACGAGCATTTCGAATGTGGTTCGGGTTGCGTGGCCGCAGAAAACCTTCAACTCGCAAAGCTTTACGTTGCGCGACAGCGATGTGCTGCACGCAGGCATGGGAGCGTGTGGTCAGACATTTGGATTGCTTGGTTTGTGGGGTGCAAAAAACGCGAAAGGGAACCACAGCGGGTTCACTTTCGAAAACATCTTTCTTGACCACTGGTATTCGCTGGTGCAGATGGAGCAGTCCAACCCATCGCTGCGCGATTTTACGTTCCACAACATCTGGGCGCTCGATCAACCGCCGCTTGCAGGCTCAAGCATTACGGGAGATGTTGATGGCGTCACGTTCGACAATGTGAAGTATGGACAGGTGCGCACGACGGGTAACGCCGACCTTCCGCTTGCGGTGAACTCCGGAGCTAAGGCTGCGGAGTTTGCGCCAGCGCCGAGCACAGAGGCTCAGTTTGTGGTGGATCCTCCGTTCGTGGAACCGGGCCAGCTAGCCAGCTTTACTGCAAAGGAGGTACGCGGCGCGAAATACACATGGCTGTTCGGCGATGGCACGAAAGCGCGTGGGCGTCGCGTCTTCCACCGCTTTCCTGATGCGGACGGGACGGAATTCGATGGCAGCAATGGCGCTGGCCGATTCAGAGTGCTGTTGAATGTCGAGGACAAAGCCGGCCATCAGGATTGGGCTGCGCAGGGGGTGGTGGCTGTTGCCAAGTGGCACGATGCACTTGACCGTGCGGGAGTGAATTCGAGCGGTCTCGCGTGGAAGATTTATCCCGGTACATGGACCGAACTTCCCGATCTGACGAAAGAGAACGCGGTGTTGAGCGGAGAGGACGCCGGATTTCAGGCGAACGCGCATGGCTATACGCATTATGCCGTAACCTGGGATGGCTTGATCGATATTCCAGTAGATGGCGGATTCACGTTTCATCTGATCGATCGCGATGGCGCGCGTCTGGTGATCGACGGAATGGAGATTGCAAAGACGGGGCCGCCGTTTGCGCAGGTTTGCGGCTCTCCGGGAAATGCGCAGCGATATGCGCGCGGCTCAGTTGGGCTGCGTGCAGGTTTGCATCAGCTGCACGTTGAGGGATTGCATTCTGCGAGCAATGAATCACCGCGACTACTTTGGGAAGGCCCCGCGCTTCCGCTTGGTGAGGTGCCCGCAGTAGCGCTCAGTCATCCCCGCCTGCAAGCGGTGGGGGCGCACGGCAACTAGTTGTGCAATTACGGCAGCTTTGTTGCGTCCCATCCGCCGCCCAAGGACCGGATCAGTCCCACGCTCGACAAAAAGCGGCGCGTTTCCAGATCGATCGCGGTTCGCTGATTCTGTATCAGAGTGCTCTCTGCCGTTAGCACTTCAAGATAGCTGGCAACGCCGCCTTTGTAGCGCTGGTTTGAAAGGTCGAATGAGCGCTGCGCGGCCTCGACTGCCCGCTGTTCTACGCCCGCTTCCTGCTCAAGGATGCGCAAACCGGAGAGCTGATCTTCAACATCCTCAAACGCAAGCAGCACGGTGTTTCGATAGCCTGCCACTTGAGCTTCGTAGTTGTGCTTTGCTTCGCTGGTAAAGGAGCGGCGCTGGCCAGCGTCGAAGAGCAATTGCGCGGCCTGCGCACCCAGAGACCACAATGAGCTCGGACCCTGCAGCCATGTGCCGGGGTTTGCGCTTTCAAAACCACCTGCCGCACCAAGGCTGATGGTGGGATAAAACGCGCTGACTGCGACTCCGATCTGCGCGTTGGCAGCAGCGGTGCGGCGTTCAGCGGCCGCAATGTCCGGCCGACGTTCCAACAGCTGCGAAGGCACTCCCGTGGGAACGTTCGGCAGCGGTAAATCGAGCGGCGAGGGCGGGATGCTGAAGTCAGGAAGATTGTAGTTGGCGATGGTGCCAATGGCGTGCTCATACTGCGCGCGAGCCACACCAAGGTCCACCAGCGCGGCGCGCACTGTCTCAAGCTGCGTGTGGGCCTGCTCCACGTCCACTGCAGTGACCACTCCACCGGAGAAGCGCTGCTGAGTTAGATCAAGTTGATGCTCCAGGTCTCCTACAGATGCGGTAAGCAATTTTGCTTGTGCATCCACCCCCCGCAGAGCGAAATAGTCGGCTGCGAGTTCAGCGTGGAGACTAAGGTCAACAGCTGCCATGACCGCAGCGTCGGCCTGCGCGTTGTCACGAGCGGCTTCAACCTGGCGGCGCACGCGGCCCCACAGGTCCGGCTCCCAGCTTGCCTGTCCGCCGATCACGAAATCGCCGGTAGCCGAGGTGGGCGCTCCAGAGCCCTGAGGCCGATGCGAAGATACGCGCCCGCGCGTTATGGAAGCATTGCCGGAAAGAAATGGATAGAAGTTGGCGCGAATGACGTTTGTCGCATCGCGTGCGGCGAGATAGGTTTCAAACGCCTGCCGGAGGTTCGGATTGTTGGAGGCTACCCGGTCTTCGAGGCGGTTGAGTTGCGGGTCGTGATAAATCTCCCACCAGTTGCCGCGCAGCATTCCATCGGAAGGATCGGCTGGGTGCCATCCTCCTCCTGCTGGATTCGGAGGCGGCGCAGTAACCGCGGATGCCCCGATCTCCTTGTATAAAGCAGGTGCTTGAGCCTCGGGGCGCTTGTAATCCGGGCCCACCGGCTTGCAGCCAGTAGCCATCACGAGGAGAAGCGAAGCAGCCAGCAGCACGAATTGCGTAGCGGTCGATCCGGTTCTTCGATTTCTACCGACGTGCCCGGAGATCCACATCGTTACTGTCCTCCCGCTTTGGAGGAGTTACCGGGATTCACGACCGTTACCTTTTCGCCTTCGATCAGCGAGTCAGGCGGGTCTTGAATGATACGGTCGTTTGCGTTCAGCCCACCGGTGATCTGAACGGTGGCGCCATCGTCTTCGCCGATTATGACCGGCACCAGATGTGCTTTCGTAACTGAGCCATCATTTACCACCACTGCTACACGCATGCCTTCTCTGCGGAACATGAGCGCAGCGATCGGTATGACGTAACTCTGGCCCATGAACGCCGTTTTGAAGTGAACCTGCGCAAGCGAACCGGGAAGGAGTTCACCTTTGCGATTGTCCAGATCGACTTCCGTCAGCAGCGTGCGGGTTGTTGGGTCGATTGCATCGGCAGTACGCACAATCGTGCCCTGGTAAACTTTGCCCGGCTGCTCGGCGAAGGTGACGTCAAGCTTGTTTCCACGTTTTACACCATTGGAATAGGCTTGGGGCACGTTGGTGTAAATGCGAAGGGTTTGATCGGCCTGCACTCGGAACAGTTCTTTGGCTACCCCGGTGTCGATTAACTGTCCGGTGTCGATGGTGCGCGCCGTTACGACGCCGTCAAAAGGCGCAAAGACTTTTTCGAATGACTGCATTTCGCGCAGACGTTGTACGTTGGCCTGTGAGGCCCGAACAGCAGCAGCGGTCGCTGCTGCCTGATTCACAAAGGTGTCGGTATCCTGTTGGGAAACGGCATTCGTCTTTACGAGTCCGGTGTAACGCTCGGCCTGGATGCGCGCGTTATTGGCGCTCGCCTGGGCGTTCAGCAGATCGCCTTCAGCCTGTGCAAGTTGCTGATCGAGCTCAGGCGTTGAAATCTCGGCCAGCAGTTGGCCCTTCTTCACCCGTGCGCCAATGTCGAAGTACCACTTCTTGAGGTAGCCTGATGTGCGCGCATAGATTGGAGCATCCGTAAAAGCCGTCACGTTGCCGGGCAGCATAAAAGTATTGATCGGTGCGCCGGGCGTAGGAGGAGCTGTAAGCACGGTGGGCGCAGCGGTCTGCTCAGTGCGATCAGCAAGGACAGCATCAGCAGATTTACGGCTCATAATGCCGAGCACTGCAATAACTACAGCCAAAACGATCAATACGAGCGCACCAATTGCTGCGAACTTTGGCGAGATCGGCTTTTGCTCAGGAGCGTCGATATCTTCGTGGGCAGCCTGATGCGGGTTAGGTGTTGATGGATCGTTCATAAATTAGCTACTCCGAAAGCTCGTCGAATTCGTCGAATGTGGCGGCGCGTTGTGAACCACGAGCCAGTTTGCGGCGCTGAAGACGCCCATGGATGAGCGAAAAGAATGCCGGCACAAAAAGCAGCGTAGCGACCGTGGCTAACAATAATCCCCCGATTACAGCGCGTCCAAGCGGGGCATTTTGCTCACCGCCCTCGCCCATACCCAGCGCCATCGGCATCATGCCGATGATCATGGCCAGGGCCGTCATGAGTACGGGACGCAAACGCACAAACCCGGCGTTCAAGGCGGCGCGCCGGGCATCACCAACTAGAGCTTCCATCTGTTCGCGGGCAAAGCTGACTACCAGGATGGAGTTGGCTGTGGCCACGCCCATGCACATAATCGCACCGGTCAGAGCTGGAACGCTCAAACGAGTATGCGTAAGGAAAAGAAACCAGACGATGCCTGCCAATGCCGCAGGCAATGCAGAGATGATGAGAAATGGATCGAGCCAGGACTGGAAGTTGACCACAATGAGCAGGTAAACGAGCAGGATGGAAATTACCAGGCCGGCGAGCAAGCCAATATACGACTTGCGCATAGTGTCGCTCTGGCCGCGTAGTGTGAAGTGGGAACCGCGCGGCAGGTCCTTCTGGTGCCTGTCAATGATCGTCTGCATTGCACGCGTCACGCTGCCCAGGTCTGTGCCATCCACATTTGCAAAGATGTCCAGGACCGGCATTACGTCGTAATGGCTCACCGTGCCCAACTCTGCTCCCGGAGTGATGGAGGCGACATTGCCCAGAATATTCTGCGGCTGCGGAATTCCGGGAACCGCGGTTGAAGGTGCGCTGGTGCTTGTTACTCCGGGAGGTGCATTTACGCTTTGCGGTTGCGCGCTCGCGTTTGGTACAGGGATACTCCTCAAAGCCCCGATTGAATCCAGCCTGTATTGCGGGGTCATGGTGGCCACGTTGTAAGTGACGCCGTTGCGCGGATCGAGATAGAAGCTGGGACTGGTCTGAAAACTCCCGCTCAATGACACCAGGAGGCTGGTAGCAACATCTTTTTGCGTGAGCCCCATTGACTGAGCGCGCGTGCGATCCACGTTAACCGTCAGCATAGGCGCATCAAAGGGTTGCTGAATGCGCGTGTCGGCTGCTCCCGGAACATTGCGCACCTCGTCGAGCATCTTCTCGGCCAGGTCTCGATTAGCGGCAAGATTTGAACCGACGATCTGAATGTCGATCGGAGCCGTGAGCCCGAAATTCAAAATCTGCGTCACGATGTCGACGGGCAGCATATAGAACGAGACGCCCGGATACTCGCGAGCCAGTACGGCCCGAAGCTTATCAACGTAGTCGGCAGTGGGGTGGTGGTCCCTTGTCAGTTCAACCTGGATGTCGGCATCTGCCGGCCCAATGGGCGCTGATGTTGAGTAAGAGAGGTTCAAGGCCGAGTACGGCAGTCCGATGTTATCTACGACGGTGACGATCTCGCTGGCAGGAATTACCTGGCGGATGGTCTTGTCGACGTGATCGCAGATCGCGGCAGTCTCCTCAATTCGCGTCCCGGTGTGAGCACGAACGTGAATCTTAAACTGGCCGGAGTCGACCGAGGGAAAGAAGTCCTCACCGAGCCAGGGAATCAGGATGACAAGAGAAGCGACGGCGAACAGCATGAATGCGGTGAGGAATACTTTGGCGTGGTCGACGCAAAGGGTAAGCGCCTGCATATAGCCGTTGCGGAATCTCTCAAAACCGGAGTCGAATGCAAGTTGGAATCGCGTGAATGGATTGCGGCTGGCGTGCTTGCGAGCGATCTGCGCATCGTCGTGCTCGTGGAGCATGTACTTGGCCATGGTGGGCACAAGCGTTCTCGAAAGCAGGTAGCTGGCCAGCATGGCAAAAACAACGGCTTCGGCCAATGGCACGAAAAGGTACCGTGCCACGCCGCTTAAGAAGAACATCGGCACAAACACAATGCAGATCGAGATAGTGGAAACGAAGGCTGGCACGGCAATCTGCGCGGAGCCGTCAAGAATGGATTGCTCAAGCTCCTTGCCCGCCTCAAGATTGCGATTGATGTTCTCGATGGCAACAGTGGCGTCGTCCACGAGGATGCCGACAGCGAGCGCCAGACCACCAAGAGTCATGATGTTGATGGTCTCGTGTAGCGCGTACAGCATGATCAGCGAGCAGAGAATCGATAGCGGAATGGAGACCGCAATAATGACGGTTGAACGCCAGCTGCCCAGAAAGACGAGGATCATGAAAGCCGTGAGGCAGGCAGCAATGATGGCCTCGCGCACCACACCCGTGATTGCGGCTTTGACAAATACCGACTGATCCGAGAGCGCTTCGATCTGCAGTTGCGGAGGCAACTGACCCTTGATGCTCGCCAATTTCGCGTAGACATTCTTGATGATGTCCAGCGTCGATGAAGAGCCGGTCTTCATGATGCTCATGACCGCGGCTCGCTGACCGTCGACGCGCACGATGTTGGTCTGCGGCGGATTGCCATCGCGCACGTGCGCAACATCGCGGACGTAAATGATGGCGCCATTCGCCGCCCGGATTGGGATGTTGTTCAACTGCGCCACAATGCCGGGCGCTGAGTTGGTCTCCACCTGGTACTCAAAGCGGTCCACCTTCATGGTGCCCGCGGGCGCAACCAGGTTCTGTGCGCTTACTGCATTCACCACGTCTACCGGCGAAAGCCCGCGCGCCTGCAGCGCGTGCAGATCGAGGTCCACCATGATCTGCCGTTGCCGGCCGCCGTAAGGGAATGGTGTTTGTGCTCCCTCGATTTCGGCCAGCTGGATGCGGATGCTGTTCTGCCCCAGATCAAAGAGTTGTTGCTCCGTGAGTCCCTGGCCTGACAGACCCAATTGCAGTACCGGCACACTGGAAGCGCTGTATTGAAGAACGAAAGGCGGATTGGTGCCTTGCGGCAATGATCGCAATTGCGCCTGATTGACGGCCGCTATCTCGGCAACCGCGACGCCGAGGTTTACGTTGGGCTGAAAGAAAACCTTGATGATGGTTAAGCCCGTTAGCGACTGCGATTCAATGTGTTCGATGTCGCTTACGGTCGTCGTCATGGACCGTTCGCTGGGCGAGGCAATGCGCTCAGCGACCTGTTGCGGCGAAAGTCCGTTATAACTCCACACGACTGTGACAACGGGAATATTGATATTGGGGAAGATATCCGTGGGCATCGAAAGGATACTGAAGACGCCAAGGATGAGAATCAAAAGCGCGAAGACAACGAAAGTATATGGCCGCCTAAGCGCAAGCCGAACAATCCACATAGAGCTGCTACCCGCTCCCGAGTCAATTTGGCGATTCTTCGCTGTCCCTCACCGATTCGTCGCTTGTCGAAGGAACTAGAACAGGGACATATCGTGTCTTGGGATCGAGATTATTCCGCGACCCGATCAAAATAACAGTCGAGAATTCTATGGTATCTGATGAAACAGGTGAATAGACGTCGAGGGGTGACGTGCAATTCACTCACTATTTGGTTTGACGTTTGGCTGTTGCGATCGGACGCAGGCTGGGCGCTCGTCCACCCTCGCTGACGCGTCGGTAACGTCACGCGTACGGTAGCCCAATTGTCAGACCAATTTAGGCCTGTTACGAGCCTAGCAGCCGTTCGATTTCTCCCGCCAGCTTTTCGGGTTTCCGGGCCGGTCCGAATCTTGCCGCCACTACGCCACTTCTATGCACAAGAAATTTCGTAAAGTTCCAGCGGATGGCCCCCGAACCGAACATACCGAGCAGGCCGGGTTTTTCGCGCCTGAGAAATCGATACAGAGGATGAGCCCCAGGGCCGTTGACGTCGATCTTGGCGAATAACGGAAAGGTGACCCCGAAGCGCGTCTCGCAAAAAGCGGCGATCTCCTCAGCCGATCCTGGCTCCTGTGCGCCGAACTGATTTGATGGAAAGCCGAGGACGGCAAAGCCGCGATTTCGGTAGGTCTGATAAAGCGACTCGAGTGCGGCATACTGCGGAGTGAAGCCGCACTTGCTCGCCGTGTTCACAATCAGCAACACCTGCCCACTGAACTCGGCAAGAGATTGCTCCCGCCCGTTCAAAAGTGGTGCCGAAAATTCAAATACCGTCTGGTTTTCCATATCGAAAATCACCTTGCCGACTGGATGCCCTGCGCGATCTGGGTGCGTCTAAAGAGAATGCCGCCAGAAGAACATCAACTGCAAGCATCCAACCCAATCCGTTCCGGTAGACTGAGTGATGGGTAGCAGCTAGCCGGGTTCCCAGTTCAAGCCCTCTTTGAGGGGACGTGGGAGAACGCCCGGTCATTCCCGCGGGGTTTACGCGGTGGGGAAATTGGGGGAAAGACGCGATTTCCGCCCGCGCGCAGCCTGCAGTTTGGGCGGAGCCACCGCGGTCAAATATAATCAATCTTTCCTTGAGGCAGGACCAGATTTTTAACGCAATGAGGGTGTGCATATTCTTCCCGTGAAGCCGATCTTTGGAACGCACCAGCACATGTGCTCGTCGCAGGGCTCCAGCCCGGTGAGAATCAAGCACACTTCCACTTCCTGCCGCGTGCGGGCCCGGAGCCGTATTTCCCGCCTGGGTGGCATCCTGTTCGCTATGGCGCTGATGATCTGCGCTGGTACGGCCTTTGCACAAGGCACTGACACGATTCAGCAAATCCGAGTTATTGGTAACCGCCGCATTCCCAAGGAAACGATCCTTGCCCGACTGTTTACCCACGTGGGCGACACTTACGATCCAATTTCGATCGAACGAGATTTCCAATCGCTCTGGAACACGGGCTACTTCGACGATTTGCGCATCGAGCGCGAAGACACGGAGAAGGGCATCATCCTGGACGTTTTCGTTCGCGAGAAGCCGAATATCCGTGAGATCAATTACAAGGGATTGAGTACGGTATCGGTATCGGACGTTCTGGATCGATTCAAAAAGCAGAAGGTCGGGCTCTCCGTGGAAAGCCAGTACGACCCAGCCAAGATCAAGCAGGCTGAAACCTCGATCAAGCAGCTGCTCGCCGAGCATGGTCATCAGTTCGCCACCATCAAGACGGAAGTCAAGACCATTCCTCCGGCCTCGGTGCAGGTGAACTTCAATATCAAGGAAGGCCCGGTTGTTAAGGTCGGCAAGATCTCGTTCCAGGGCAACCAGCATGTGAGCGCGCGCGTTCTGCGCCGCTCTATGAAGAACCTGAAGCCGATCGGGATTCCATACTCGATAATTTTCGAGAATCTGTTCCCGCAGACCTTCGACGCAGGCAAGCTTGAGGAAGATACGGAACGTGTTCGCCAGGCCTATCGCCAGCGCGGCTATGCAAATGCAGCAGTGGAGCAGCCGAAAACGCAGATTCGCGACCAGGGTGGCCTGAATTGGTTCACCTTCCGTCCCAACACGGGCAAGCGCATCGATATCCAGATGACCGTCGAAGAAGGTCTGCGGTATCGGCTAGGCAGCATCACGTTCACAGGCAATAAGCAGATCACCAACACCAAGGCTCTGCGCGCAACCTTCCCCATCAAGGATGGAGACTGGTTCAACGTAACCGAGGTGCAGAAGGGCCTTGAGAACCTGAAAAAGGCATACGGCGGGCTCGGATACATCAACTTCGGAGCCATCCCCAAGCCGACCTACGACGACCAGAAGAAGACCGTTTCATTCGATATCGACATCGACGAAGGCAAGCAGTTCTACGTATCGCGGATCGAGTTTCAAGGCAACACGATTACACGCGACCGCGTGATTCGACGCGAATTGATGCTGGATGAAGGTCAGGTCTACAACTCCCAGCTGTGGGAGTACAGCCTGCTTCGCCTGAATCAGTTGGAATACTTCGATGCCCTGAAGGTGGACCAGGACTCTGAGGCACACCAGGATCCGGACAACGGAACGGTAGAACTCCTGCTCAAGGTCAAAGAGAAGGGCAAGAACTCAATCGGTATGAACGGCGGTTTGTCCGGCATGTCTGGCGCATTCATCGGCCTGAACTATCAGACGAACAACTTCCTTGGACTGGGCGAGACGCTCAGCTTGCAGGCTAACCTGGGCAACCTGAACCGCACGTTCCTGTTCGGATTTACACAGCCATACATCCGTAATCGCCCCATCCAACTCGGATTCCAGATTTACAACAACAAGCAGGATTTCAACGCCTCAAAGAATTACCAGGCGACAACCGGTGCCTCACTTAACCTGACTCAGGCCGAGCAATCGCTGACGCAGAACTACAACCAGGCGTCGACTGGGTTCAACGTCTCGCTGAGCTACCCGCTCAAGCGGCATGCTTTCCAGCGGATCGGCGCCACTTATTCGTTGAGCCGCTCATCCATCACAGCTTTCAGTACGGCGTCGCAAACCTTCTTCCAGACCATCAGCTTCCGGTCCGGAATCCAGGGCAACAATGCGCTGAACGGTATCGTGAGCAGCCAGCTCTCGTTTACGTACTCGTACGACACCATCAATAACCCGGTTCGTCCGCGTACGGGTAAGCAATACACGGCGGCGTTCCAACTCGCCGGTCTGTGGGGCAATGTTCGCTATTTTGCGCCGTTGGTCGCCTACAAACGGTTCCTGCCGATGCATTACCTGCTGCACTCTGAGAACGGGCACAACGTGCTGGGTATTCGTGCGCAGCTTGGTTACGTGCAGGGCTTTGGCGGCGCTGTGGCTCCGCCGCAAAACCGCTTTTACGCCGGCGGCGAAAATGAATTGCGCGGCTTCGACGTTCGTGCGGCTACGCCGTACGGCTACGTCCCGAGCCGGATCAACTTCCAACTCACGAATCCGGATGGCAGTTGCGTTCCGCGCGACCCCACGAATCCGCAGGACAACCAGTGCATCCAGGTACCGCTGCCTGTCTATGGCGTGGCATCCATCGGCGGCGACACCAGCTTTACGTCGAACCTCGAGTACCGCATCCCGATCGTCAGCACGTTGATGTTCTCGATCTTCGACGACTTTGGCATGGACGTGGTGACCAACCATGGCCAGCTGAAGCAGAGCCCGGAGGGCTTCTCTTCGCTGCTTGCACCACTGTACGGCTGCCCGGTATTCAACAACGGATCCTGCCAGGGCGGCATTCCCGGTTCGAAGGTCGGATTCCAGCGAGACATCCGGCCCATCTCGGGCACCAACGTAGTTCCGCGCATGTCGCTGGGCGGAGAGCTCTCGATCATAATGCCGATCGTCAATGCTCCATTCCGCCTTTACTACGCATACAATCCGCTGCGTCTGGATGAGTCGCCATACTGTAACAACATATTGGTTGGCGGCCGCCAGGGAAGCTGCTCTGCGCAGTTGATCACCAGGGCCATGTTCCCCCCGGGTGGCGCAGGAGATTACAGTTTCCAAGAGGCAATGCAGGCTTACGGAGCCCGTTATGTCTTCCGCGAGCCGCGCAAGACATTCCGCCTGACAGTGTCGACAACGTTCTAAAACCGTCGACAGGCCGGCGAATTGAGAAGTTTACAACTCAGCCCGCCATCAGATCCATCCAGGTGAACTTGGGGCCGTTTTCTCCCGGCCCTCAGTTCACCTGCGACTTCTCTTATTCAATCTCGTAAACCTGTCAACTTGTGAACTTCTAAACTAAATCTACCCGTTTGACGCTCCAACCGCGGCCTCCTATAATCCATCTAGTTCCTGCTGACGTCTCCATGCGCGTCTTTTCCCGCCCCTGAATAATATTGGGCGGAGATTCTGCAAGAAGGCCGGAATCCCAAGCGACATCTTTTCGTGTCGAAAAAGGGATAGAGATTGCGATGTTGCTCAGGAGGCACTGGCTTTGGTTCGCGATCTAGCGCGGACAGCCAACCAGGAATTTTGAAGGAGTTGTTGAATCAAATGAAGCGTTCGCTTGCACTTGTCCTTACGCTGGCCTCTGGCTTTGCCCTGAGCGCCGCTGCCCAAACTCCCGCTGCATCTGCGGCAACTCCTGCTTCTGCTTCGGGACCCACCAAGATCGCTGTCATTGCTTTCCAGGTGGCCGTGGCTCAAACCAATGAAGGCCAGCGCAACTTCGCCGACCTGCAGAAAAAGTTCGATCCGCGCCGTGAGCAGCTCAAGAAACTGAGCGATGAGGTCGACGCGATGACGAAGCAGCTGCAGGCCGATCAGGCCAAGCTGACCCCGGCGGAGCAACAGAGCCGCGCGACCGCTATAGACAACAAGAAGAAGCAACTGGATCGCGATGGCCAGGACGCTTCATCGGACTTCCAGCAGGAGATGCAAGACGTATACAACAGTCTGGCCTCCAAGGTTTACGATGTGCTGCAGTCCTATGCCGAACTGCATGGGTACACATTGGTGCTCGATGTCTCGCAGCAGCAGAATCCAGTGCTGTATGCCAACAACTCCAACAACATTACTAAGGAAGTTATTGACGCCTATAACGTGAAGTCCGGCATTCCGGCTCCCCCGGCCCAGCCCGCAGGCTCCACTGAAGCGCCAGCGCCTCGCCCGGCGGCACCCAGGCCAGCTGCTCCCAGGCCTGCTGCTCCACGGACGCCCCCCACGACCAAGTAGGGTAGGTTCGGCAGCCCAGATACAGCAAACGCCTCGCCAATCCGCGAGGCGTTTGCTTTTGTCTTTTTAGAAGTAAATCGGGCCTGAAAATGGTTGCCTGCGCCTAAAAATAAAGATTTCACACTCGGTCGGCTGATGTGGAAAAAAATGTGGATTACTTCCGGAACGCAGATTCGACGGGCTCAATTTTGGACCTTGCCAATCTGCATTGACTTCTGGTATGCGGGGTAAAGCCTTGCTTTTCAACGAGAAACATTATCGGAAATGGCCCGTTAGGTTGCAGTCCCCGAGTGAACCGCCGACGCATTGATTCCTGAAGGTTTCCACAATTCGAGGTGAACGCTGTGTGACTGGGGAATCCCAATGATCAACAAAAATTGCACTATTTCTGTTGCTCTTCGCCTACTCGGAGGACTGCCAGGAAGGCTTCCTGTGGAATATCCACCTTGCCGATACGCTTCATGCGCTTCTTGCCTTCTTTCTGCTTCTCAAGCAGCTTGCGTTTACGGCTGATGTCGCCGCCGTAGCACTTGGCCAAGACGTTTTTGCGCAGCGGGCTTACCGTTTCGCGTGCCACGACCTTGGCCCCGATCGCAGCCTGGATAGCCACTTCAAATTGCTGCCTTGGGATCAACTCGCGCATTTTGGACACCAACGCCCGCCCGCGTTCGTAGGCATGATCCTTATGAACGATAATTGACAGCGCGTCGACCGGTTCGCCTGAAACCAGCACATCGAGCTTGACCATGGGCGATTCCCATTCGCCGGCCAACTGGTAATCGAGAGAAGCATAACCGCGTGAAATGCTCTTGAGGCGGTCGTAAAAATCGAGCACGATCTCGTTTAGCGGCAGTTCGTATGTCAGCATCACGCGCGTCGGAGTCACGTACTCGAAATTAACCTGCCGTCCGCGCTTCTCTTCAACCAGTTTGAGGATGCCGCCGACGTACTCTTCATTGGTCAGGATTTTTGCCGTGATGACAGGCTCACGGATCACGGCGATGCTCTGCGGCTCAGGCCAGCGGGAGGGGTTATCGACCTCGATCGTGCTGCCGTCCGTCATGGTGATGTGGTAGCGAACGCCGGGCGCGGTCGTAATCAGGTCCAGTTCATACTCGCGCTCCAGCCGCTCCTGGATGATTTCCATATGAAGCAAACCTAGAAAGCCGCAACGGAAGCCGAAGCCCAGCGCCACTGAGCTCTCCGGCTCGAAAAAGAAAGACGAATCGTTGAGCCGAAGCTTTTCGAGTGCGTCCCGCAGCAGCGTGTGCTCGTGCGAGTCCACTGTATACAGGCCGGAAAAGACCATCGGCTTAATGTCTTCAAAGCCGGGCAACTGGCTGGCGGCGGGCCGCTCATTGTCGGTAACGGTATCGCCGATTTTGGTGTCACTCACCGTCTTGATAGTGGCCGCAAAAAATCCCACCTCGCCGGCGGTTAATTGAGCAATCTCGACAGGCTTCGGCATCAGAACGCCCATCGAATCGATGTCGAAGGCCTTGCCGTTCGACATCAGCCGGATGCGCTGGCCCTTACGCATTGTTCCCTGCATTACGCGTACCAGCACAATGACGCCGCGATAAGCGTCGAACCAAGAGTCGAAAATCAGTGCCTGCAGCGGTGCGTCGGGATCACCCGTAGGTGGAGGCAGACGGTGCACGATGGCTTCGAGCACCTGGTCCACGCCCTGGCCGGTCTTGGCGCTTACGGGAATCGCATCTGTCGCGTCCAACCCTACAGCCTTCTCAATCGCTTCTTGTGTACGCAGAATGTCGGCGGAGGGCAGGTCAATTTTATTAATGACAGGAATGATCTCCAGGCCGTGATTGATGGCAAGATAGGCGTTTGCCAGTGTCTGCGCTTCCACGCCCTGGCTGGCGTCGACGACCAGCAATGCGCCTTCGCATGAGGCCAGCGAACGCGAGACTTCGTAGCTAAAGTCCACGTGGCCGGGAGTATCGATCAGATTGAGTTGATATGTGTTTCCGTCCTGGGCTTTGTACATCATGCGCACGGCATGAGCTTTGATCGTGATGCCACGCTCGCGCTCCAGATCCATGTCGTCCAGGATCTGCGCCTGCATTTCACGGCCTGTCACAGAGCCGGTGTATTCAAGAAGACGGTCGCTTAACGTCGACTTTCCATGGTCGATGTGGGCGATGATTGCGAAATTTCGAAGAAAGCGGGCATCCATGAAGGGCTGACTTAAGAGGCTCCGGCGCTGGGTAGCGCGCAATGCCTACATGGCATAGCTTATCATCGCGTAAGGAAATGTTTTCGAGTCTCCGCGGGCATTCATCGGGGCCGTTGTTTTGATCGAGTTTTGCGATTCAGGAGTAAAGAGTGCTGCTAACCAGGTGTCTGGGTACGACCAGCGAACACAATCAAGAAAAAGGCAGGCTGGTTGATCCGGGTTGCAGCGACGTTCTGCGTATCTCCACGTCTCAAAACGGCCGGTGTGCAATGCGTAAATGGCTGCGCGTTTGGTTCGGTATTCTGCCCATTGTCTTATTGGCTGGGTGTGCACCATCCAATAAAAAGTCCGCACCGGCTCCTGTCAAGCCGCAAGGCTTAGCTCCAGCCGTCGTCGCAAAGCCTGAGCCGGTTGCTCCAGCTGCACCTCAGCGTACAGCCGATCAGCAGCGGGTTCACGCACTCATCCAGCAGGCTGAAGCAGCTTATTCCCGTGGCGAATCTGATTATCGCAAGGGATTATTACCTGAAGCCAAACTGGAATTCGACCGCGCAGTGGACTTGCTCCTTTCAAGTGGCCTTGACATCAAAGGCACTCCGCAGTTGCAAGATGAATTTGATCACGTCGTTGACCGGGTAAACGCGCTTGAGAGCGAGGCGTTGAAGCAAGGCAACGGCTTTGTACCGCAGGTCGAGCCTTCGCCATCCGATGTGGCCACCGATGTAACTTTCCAGGTGGATCCGAACATTGTTGCGCGCGCCAAGGCTGATCTGGCAACCACCAAGTCCGATCTTCCGCTCGTTGTGAACGATTATGTGGCGGCCTTCATCAACTTTTTCGCCAATACGCAAAAGGGACACAACACGCTGCTTCATTCGTTCCAGCGTTCAGGCCATTACCGTGCGATGATTCAGCGCGTCATGGGAGAGGAAGGCGTACCTCAGGATCTTATCTATCTTGCGGTGGCTGAGTCAGGTTTTCAGCCCACGGCGGTAAACCGCAAGTCGCGCGCCGGCGGCATGTGGCAGTTCATGCCTTACGGCAGCTATGGACTGGCCCGCAATCAATATGTGGACGAGCGATTCGATCCCGAGAAGTCCACTCGTGCCTATGCCCGGTACATGAAATTTCTTTATGACCAGTTGGGTGACTGGTACCTTGCAATGGCTGGATATGACTGGGGTGCCGGCAACGTGCAGCGCGCCGTGCAAAAGACAGGCTACGGAGATTTCTGGGAATTGTACAAGCGCAACGAATTGCCGCGCGAAACCGCGAATTACGTGCCACAGATATTGGCCGCCATCATTATTGCGAACAACCCCAAGCAGTATGGCTTTGAAGATGTCACGCTCGATCCGCCGATCCTTACAGATACCGTAACGGTCAACTATTCCGTGGATCTACGGCTGGTTTCTGATCTGGTCGGCGTGCCGGTTGACGAACTGCATGCCCTGAATCCAAGCCTGCTGCGGATGGTTACTCCTCCAGAAACGGCATTCGATCTGCACCTCCCGGCCGGAACTACGACGCTGTTCAGCGAACGAATTGCCATGGTGCCGGAGAACAAGCGAAATTCCTGGCGCTATCACCCGGTCGCAGCCGGCGACACGCTTTCCTCGGTAGCGCGCGAATACCGGGTTGAGACTTCCGCGCTAGCTGCGGCCAATCAACTTCATACGGACGATAGTCTGGCAGGCGTGCAGGCGCTGGTTGTGCCGGTTCCGCTGTCAGTTGCGCCATCTACACATACGCGGCTGTATACGGTCCGGCGCGGCGATACGCTGGTGACCATTGCTGATCGATTCGGCGTTTCACTTACGGAACTGCGGCGCTGGAACAATCTCACTGGAGTGAAGGTCGAAACAGGCCGTCGTCTGCACGTTGCCGAACCCACCGTTGTTCGAAGCACCTCGACAAAGCATCGCCGAAAATCAAAATCATCAAGCGCCGCGTCTGGCTCTAGAGCAGTTCATGCCGGCACTGCGGCAAGGTCGGCTTCGGCCAAACACAATTCTGCAAAGCCATCGAGCACGAACAGAAGCGCGGCGCAGAAGAGCATATCGAAGCACAAAACGATTGCTCGCGAATGAAAAAGCTTTCGAACGTCACTACGTGCTTGTATTTTGATGGGGTTTACGTGCAAGCTATAGCTACAGTGATTTCCGCAAGCTGAACGCAATTGTTTTCTTGTGCGAAGTGACGAGACAAATCATGGCAGCGGTGAACCGCTGGAGGCAATGGGATGGAAGATCTGGTCAGGATGTATGCGATGAGCGACGGCGATCCCAATGGAGAGCCGACAGAACTGGACCCCGACCGCGTGGAAGAGTTTGGCGACGAAGATGAGGAAGAACTCGAAACCGCAGGTGTACACACCTCTTCTGACGACGATGTCGAAGGTGAGGAAAGTGTAATTCCGGCGGAAGCAACGCCGAGTTCCAATCCCTCGGCGAAAAGGTCTGCCGCCAAGAAGACTTTTGCGAAAAGAGCCGCCAAGAAAGCTCCTGCCAAAAAGGCGCCTGCAAAGAAAGCGCCGGCGAAGGCAGCAAAGAAAGCGACGAAGAAGGTCGCAAAGAGATCCGCCGCAAAGAAGAGCAAATCCGGAGCCAGGGGCGGAAGGGTTGCAGCCAAGAAAACTGCGGCCAAGCGCGCCGGAAAACCCACTAAAAGAGGTAATACGTTGGCAGTTAAAAAGGCAGCAAAAAAGGCAACCAAGAAGGCAGTAGCCAAGAAGGCGCCTGCAAAGAAAGCAGCCAAGAAGGCAGCGAAGAAAGCGGTCAAGAAGGCTCCTGCAAAGAAGGCAGCCAAGAAAGCCGCAAAGAAGAAGTAATCAAGGCAACGTTCAAATCAAGGCAAGCAAAAGAGCCCGGCGTGAGCCGGGCTCTTTTGCGTTTGCACTCGGTATGATGTCCGCCTAACTACCGCTCGTAATTTGCCCAAGATGGTGCCGCTGATGCCGTACATAGTCCTCGATCAGAAAACGAAGCGTGACCGGCTCATCTTCGCCCACGCGACACATTGCTCCGAGCCTCTCGTCGGTGATTCGGTCTACGGCGGCTATCAGTATCTGGTGCTCAGCCGACCACCAGAGCAGGAGATCGTCCCAGCTTTGATCTGCATACCCTTGTGCCGCGACCCATGCGTCCTGCGCATATCCGGGCCCACTATACGCGCCTTCAATTGCGGCTCTCACAAATCGCTGCCGATTGTTCGTTGCTGAATCGACCAAGTGTCCAACGATCTGCTTGCGGTTCCATCCGCCCGGTCGCCACGGGATATCGGCCAGCGCGGGAGAGACCGCAAACAGCGCGGTGTGAACGTCGTCCAATTCCCGGCGGAACGTCTCTGCAATTTCAGTAGGCATGATTTTCTCCCTCAACCAGTGTAGTTGAAAGAGAAAAGGCCCCCGGCACAACGACGGCTTGCTTTTGAGGGCAAGTCGTGTTGGGCGGAGGCCCTCGATTGATCGGCTCGTGTGCTGATGCTACGGAAGCGCTGCGAGGACGTCGGAAGCAGCCGACGACGGATTCACTTTCGTCCACACCTTCACGATCTTGCCTTTCGGATCGATGAGGAAAGTATTGCGGGCCGCCATGGCATTGCCACGGAACTCAGAGAGGGAACCGTATTCGCTGACTACCTTGTGATCCGTGTCGGAGAGCAGGCGGAACGTGAGGCTGTCCTTTGCGCAGAACTGCTGATGGCTTTCTTTCGAATCCACGCTCACGCCAAGAACCACGGCGTGCTTGGCTTCAAACTGCGGCAGGCTGTCCTGGAATTTGTGAGCCTCAATGGTGCAGCCAGTAGTCATGTCTTTTGGATAGAAGTAGAGAACGACCCACTTTCCGTGAAAGTCCTTGAGTGAGACCGGGCTGCCGTCCTGTGAGGGAAGTGTGAACTTCGGTGCCGGCTGACCGGCTTCCGGCATGGTGGGGGCGGCATTGTCGGCGGCATTTGCGGTTACAAGCGAAGTCGCCAGTAGAAGTCCGGCGGCCACAGAGAAGAAACGAGTCATTTTCACTACAACCTCCTGGTGAATTGCTGAAGGTGAATCCTGCAACGGAGAACCAGTCGCTATTGAGTTGACGCTTCTCGCTGGGCTTTAGTTACACGCGCAGTGGCCGCGATAGAAATACCTGCCTGGTTGGCGCGCTCAAGTACCGACTCGCGGTCGAATAAGAGCGTACGCCCCGCCTCGACTGACAGGCAACTGGCACCAGCGCGGATCATCGTTTCGATTGTGGCCAGACCGATCACGGGTACATCAAATCGCATGTCCTGATTGGGCTTAGCCACTTTGACGACAGTGAGATGCCTGTCCAGAGTTGAGGCATCGTCACCGAGGGATTCCATCAGGAGACCGGCACGCTCGATCGTTGCGTCAGTACCTTCCATTGCCTCCACGGCAACGCAGGCTTGCGCGGCTACAACGACCGTTTGTCCAATGTCGAATCCGGCTACGGAACCTGCCACGGTGAGTCCGTACTCAATATTTTTCTGCTCATCTTCATCGGGAGAGCGGCCGGTGAGCACGCCTTCCTGAGCCAGCAACGGCTCCAGAAAGGACGTTGAACTGATCAACTCAATACCTTCGTCCCCAAGTACTTTGGCAACCGCTCCGAGCAACATGTCGGTGTTGCGCGTGCGCAGGTTCATCAGCAGCTTGGCCAGTCTCCAGTCAGGACGAATGCTGGAAAAGATCTGCTTATGCTTCACTTGCCCGGCCATAACGGCCTTCTGCACACGTTCTTTTTTGAAGGTATCGATGAGACGCGACAGCTCGCCGAGCGAAAGCCAGTGCACAGTGATGTTCGGATCGGCGGCTGCTCGCTGATCCATCTCGGGGTCAGTCTCTTCTTTGATAGCGGCGACGACGACAGAAAGCCCTTCGGCCCGTGCCGCGTCGAGCAGCAAAAACGGGAACCGCCCATTGCCGGCAATCAGGCCTAGCTTCATACGGTTTGCTCCAAGAGCATTGAGAAAATTCGGTTCAAGTTCAGCATCAACTCCGTGCGGTTATGCTAATCGCCAAGCTCCCGGAAGCACCCGCGAAAGTAGCCCAGCAGGGCAGATTCGGTCCTGCCTCAGGGGAGACATTGCAGGCAGGGTCCCTGCTACTTGATAACCCCGCGCTCGCTGCGCTCGAGGAAATTCACCAGCAGTGCTACGTCTTCACCTTGCAACTCTTTCAGCTTTTCGAGTGCTTGCGTAGTGTTCAGCTTTGCTGCGAGCAGCATCCGGAAGGCTTTTTGCAGCGTTTGCAGCCGCTCGGGCGAGAAGCCGCGCCGCTGTAGTCCAATCTTGTTGATGCCGAATGCTTTGTTTTCGCGCTTGGATGAGGTGAGCGAGAACGGCAGCACATCCTGCGTGACGATTGTGCCGCCGCCGATGAAGGCGTACTTGCCAACAATGCAATGCTGGTGCACCGGGCAGAATGCGCCCAGCGTCACATAATCCTCAATGATGACGTGCCCGGCCAAGGTGGCTGCGTTAGCCATGATGCATTGATCACCCACGATGCTATCGTGGCCAATGTGCGCGCAGGTCATCAGGAGGCAATGGGAGCCGAGGCGCGTAACGCCGCCGCCACCAACCGTTCCGCGGCTGATGGTCACATTCTCGCGAATGGTGTTGTCATCGCCGATGATGGTCTCGGTAGGCTCGCCCCGATACTTGAGATCCTGCGGAGCCACACCGATCGATGCGAATGGATAGACCGTATTCCGCGCTCCCAAGCGAGTGCGCCCGTCTACCACCACGTGCGAGATCAGATTGCAGTTTTCGCCCAGCACCACTTCAGGGCCAATCGTGCAGAAAGGGCCTACCGTACACGAGTGGGGAACGACCGCTCCCGGAGCAATGATCGCGCTGGGATGGACGTTCACTGCTGCTCCGCTTCCGGCCCCGGCTTATCGTGCGTCTCGGCGACGGCATCCTGTGCGCTCTTTTCGCGCTGCCGGGGAACCACCTGGCACGTCAGTGTAGCTTCGCAGGCCAGCTTGCCGTCAACATAGGCTTTGCCTTCGATTCGGCCAGCCCGTGAACGGAAGGCCAGCACTTCAACCTCGATGCGCAGTTGGTCGCCGGGCGTTACGGGGCGCCGGAATTTGGCGCGCTCAATACCGGAGAACACGACCAGTTTCTTCTCTCGGTCGGGCATTTCGGCAGTCATGATGATGCCGCCGGCCTGCGCCATGGCTTCAACGACCAACACGCCGGGCATGATCGGATAGCCAGGGAAGTGGCCCTGGAAAAACGGTTCGTTGAAGCTTACGCTCTTGATCGCCACCAAGCGCTTTTGCGGCTCAAACTCTATGACTCTGTCGATCAGGAGGAACGGGTAGCGGTGGGGCAGAAGACCCATGATCTCCTGGATGTCGAACTTCATTCTCTGGCTCCAGAGAGCGGGTAGGCTGAAGATGCTTTGCGCTCGTCTGGATTATAAATAAGCTCGCTGCTACTTTATCTCGCAGGGCGACAGGATCAGAAGCCGGACGCTTTATCGTGATCAACTATAAAGCCGAATTCCCGTTTGCGTTCCGGCCATGCTGCCATGAAGGCGGCAAACTCGTCGGCCGGAATCGGCCGCTGGAAGAGATAACCCTGTCCGGCTTCGCAGCCAATCTCGCGCATGACTCTGAACTCGCCCGGTGTCTCAATGCCCTCAGCCACTGTGCGCAACTTTAGTTGTCGCGCCATAGCGGCAATGGTTCTGCAGAGCGCCCGCATCTCCTGAGACCGGTCTACCCCTTGCACAAAGCAATGGTCGATCTTCATCGTTGTCAGCGGCAGTCGGTGCAGCATATTGAAGCCGGTATATCGGGTCCCGAAGTCGTCGATCGCCACGCGAATTCCAGCGGCCCGCATCTCGCGCAGGCGGCTGCCGAACAGTTCTTCGTCTTCCAGCAGCATGGTCTCGGTGACTTCCAGTTCCAGCCTGGTGGGCGCCATCTGAACTTCTTTCTGGATGGTATGAACCGTCTGAATAAAGTCATCGCGGCGCAGATTGGCAGGCGAGACATTTACAGCAATGCTGGGCAGTGCTATACCGCGGTCGCGCCACTTCTGCGCATCCCACATCGCCGTTCGCAGCGCAAAATCGAAAATCCGGTCAATCAGCTGAGTACGCTCGGCAATGGGGATAAACTCGCTCTGCGGCACTGGACCCCACTCGGGATGATTCCAACGCATCAGCGCTTCGGCACCGGTAACGTCGCCGGTTTGCAGATCGATTTTGGGCTGGTAGTGGACACAGAACTGATCCTCGTCCAGTCCCTTGCGAATCTCGACTTCAAGTTGATGGTCGCGCATCACGAGAGTGTTCATCGCCGCGTCGAAACTCATTACGATGGTGGTCTTCATGCCGCAGGCGCGTGTGGCGGCCAAGCTGGCGAACCGGATCAAGTCCTCGGCAGAAGCTGAATCGGATGGATAATATGCAACCCCGGCGGCAATCTCCGGCCTGATCTCCGTGCCGAGAACCCGCATCGGCTCAAGCGCATCCACTATCGTTTGAATCCGTGCCCGGTCTGGCCCCTCGGCCTTGGATGCCGGCAGCGCCACAAGGAAACAGCGCGCTCCAAACCGTCCCAACAGGGCATCCGAATCCACGGCCGAGCGCAGTGAATCGGCAATGTGAGCTACCAGGGCGTCTACGCCCTTTGAACCCCACCGAGCAAACTCGCGACGCAGATTCAGAACATCGATCCAGACGAGCGCGATCTCACGATCCGCCGGACAGTTGCGTAGCAAATCTGCCAATGCTGCCTGGAACGCGCGCTGATTCATCAACTTGGTCTGAAAGTCGAATCGCTGCCCGTACCACAGCATTAAATGCTGCATCTGATCGTCCAGACTGTCTTCTGGCGGCGAGTTCAAATTTCGCGCTGGCTGGACGGGTTTCTTGTCTAACTGGAGTGTTTTTTCTTGCTGGGCGGAGAGAATTTCGGCCTGATCAGTCTTTCCCGTCTCGTACCAGATCTCAGGCCGCCTGATCTTTCCGATAAAATCCGAGAATTCAAAACGCATGCCGGTCCCCTGGTTTGGCCGGCTCGGTTCTGCAGACCACACCCTTCCCACTGGAGATTGCAGTTGGCGTGCCAAATGTAAGCAACTGAAAATGCAACGGAAATGATTTTGGGCGCGCGTGCACAGGTGTGGATTCCTTGCACGATGGCGGGTAAAAACTGCTCGGCGCCCCAGGCTCCAGTGTTTACAAAGTGGTCGGGTGGTAGTTACTTCTTGATGCGCTTTGCGGCTCCGTTCACATCCCAGAAATCAGCCTGCAGCTCTTGATTGAACACTACCTTGCTGACGTAGTACTGGCGGACCATTTCGTTGTTCTTATAGCGCGTTATGGAAAGGGGGGTGGGCAGTCCATCGACCGTATGGTAGTTGTCGTATTCTTCGGCGTCGAGGTTCTTGTCCTTGTAGACCGGGTCGCGCCATTCAAACGATCGCCGCAGCGGAAGGTGGCTGCTGGTATCGATGAGGATGGTAACGGCCTCATTCTGCGGGGAGATCAAGGTCACCTGTTCGGCCATGTGACGGGATGCCATGCGTTGCCCCTCGTACAGCAGGATCGTCTTGGGATCCTTGAGCCACACCTTCACGATGGTCTCTATGGAATGATCGCGGCGGCGAAGAAAGTCGTCCAGACTATCCTTTTCCATCGCCTTCTTGCCGCGAAAGGTCACCTCCCAGCCTTCGCGACCGATGATGAACTGCACCACGTCGCGATGTTTTGTGAGTTCGACGCGGTCATGGTCGGGCCACTGGTGGTATTCCCAAAATTGGGTTGTGCCAGGGTTGGGCTGGTTGTGAAAGAAGGCGGCGATGTAACCTTCGCGCATCTGGTTTTTGACGTCGAACCATGCCTGCCCGCCGAGCGCCTGCACCATCCTGTCGAGTGCCTGACGGGCCTCTTGCGCGTTCTTCGCTTCCTGGTCAGTACCCGACTGGGTCCGGGAAACCGGCGGCGCAGTCAAGGCTAGCAGGGTCAACATCATGGTTAACGTCTTTCCGATCCTCATCGTCTCCTCTTGCGCTCCAATAGCGGCTATCGTATCAACGTCGCGTCGTGCCCCCGTCCAGAAGAGGCCCTGCCCCACCAGTACTGCACCCCTGTTTACGTACGCTACTGCATCGTTCGCCGGCATGTCGAGCATTGGAGCAGTTAAATTGTGCGCGACGCAAAATATCTCTGCATCGACTTACTGCAGTCGGCATTCGTCAATTGAATACGGATTCAATTCACCGAGGACAACCTGAGAAGAAAATCGGTTTTCATGAGCTGTGTGGTACCTTCTTTGGTGGAAAAAATTCTTGTCCAAATTGCACCCTCTGTGAACGTGTGAAACCGGCAAGAGATAAAAGGAGAGGTATAAATGCCAATGAATCGACGGGAATTTGTGGCGGCGACAGCTGCGAGTACTGCCATTTTGAATCAAGGCGTAAGGGCATTCGCCGCGCCGACAGGAAACATCAATGTTGCCATTGATGCGTCGAATGTCGGTGCGCCGGTGAATCCAATGATCTTCGGCGGTTACATGGAGCCGGCCACCACGGGTGTATGGGCAGAGGTGCTTTCCGACAGAAAATTTGTGAAACCGGTAATCCCAGCTCCGGCCACAGCGCCTCCCTCACTTGGCGGTTTTCGCCGCCGTGGCGAGCCATTCCGCCCCGTCGGTCCTGCCGACACAGTTGAGATGGATACGGCAAAGCCGTTCGTGGGCAGGCACAGCCCACGCGTGAAAGTCAGCGGCTCTGAGCCTTGCGGAATCGCGCAGTCAAAACTCCGACTGGCCGGCGGCAAGCCTTATGAAGGCCGCGTTTATCTCAGCGGAGATCCCAGCGCCAAGGTTGTTGTCCGCCTGGTATGGGGTTCGGGTGCAGGCGATTCGCAGTCGATTACCATTCCCGCGCTTTCAAGCGAATACAAGAAATTCCCGTTGAAATTCACACCGGCCACCAACACTGAGGATGGACGCCTCGAGATCGTAGCGACAGGCAGCGGTACCTTCCATATTGGCTGCGCTTCGTTGATGCCTGCAGACAACGTGCAGGGCTTCCACACAAACACGGTGAAGCTTTACAAGGAAGCGGGCTTCAAGATGATGAAGTGGCCCGGCGGCAATTTTGTTTCAGCCTACGATTTCCGCGATGGACTCGGCGATCGGGACAAACGTCCGGCTCGTCTGCAGCCAATGTGGTCAGACGGCATTGAGTCCAACGATGTTGGCCTGCACGACTTCATCGCTCTCTGCAGGCTGGTCGGCGCTGAGCCAGATCTCGCGATCGATAGCGGGTTTGGTTCTCCGCGCGAAGCGGCTGAGCAGGTTGAGTACTGCAATGGCTCAGTGAACACGCGTATGGGAAAAATGCGCGCAGAAAACGGCAGCCCCGAGCCCTTTAACGTGCGCTACTGGACCATCGGAAACGAAATGTACGGCCCCTGGCAATACGGCCACATGTCGCTCGATCAGTATTGTGTGAAGCACAACTGGATCGTGGAAGCGATGAAGAAGATCGATCCAAACGTCAAGGTGACCGTTGCCGGTGCAAGCATTTGCGAGAAGGGCGTTGGCGGAGCCGAAAAGAAAGGCAACTTCTTCCCGAGCATCTGGGAGCCGGAAATTACTCAGCACCTGCCTTTCGAGTTCGGCAGCATTTACGACTGGGACGGCTGGCTGCTTAAAGAATGCGCAGACAACATCAATTTTCTTTCCGAACACACCTATGCCTATCCTGACCTCGCGTTCGATGAAGAGAAGCAGCATTTCGTAGATGTGAAGGACCCGCTGCAGTTCAGAACACGAAGGCTGGCAAACCGCATCGGCGGCGCGTTTGAGTGCTGGGACAAATACGTTGAGGCGATGCCTTCGCTCAAAAATAAGGACATCAAGTTCATCTTCGACGAATGGGGCAATCGCCTTCGCGGAGCCACCACTCAAATGCGCATGGCTTCAACCGGCATGCTGGTGCCGCTTTCTTATGCTCTTTGCTTCCACGAAATGTTCCGCCACTCTGAAATGATCCAGGCAAGCTGCGCCACCGGCGGACTTCGCCAGCTGACCGACATCAGCGGCAATGGGATTGGATTGGCTGCTGAGGGCGTGGTGATGAAACTGATGCAGACCAAATATCTCAACGCACTGCCTATTGCGGTGGATGGTGACTCGCCACAGCAACTGGTGCAGGGAACTGCGTGGGTGGACCGCGGCACAAAGCCCACCGGCAGCCCCACATATCCGCTGGATATTCTCGCGGCGTATTCAGCCGACAAGAAGAAGTTCATGATTTCGGTTGTCAATCCAACTGAAGAGGCTCACAGCTTTACGCACAAACTTAGCGGAGTTAAGCTGAGCGCGCAGGGCAAGCTGCACCAGATTGCTCCGCCGGGCCTGAACTCAACCAATGAAGCGGGCAAGGAACCGGTCGTCAAGATCGTTGAAACTGCGCAGAACGGACTTCCGGAAACCATTGAGGTTCCGCCAGTCAGCGTAAGTATCTTTGAGTTTGACGTGGCGTAATTGCGAGCATTCGTAGATTCAACCAGCAGTCACTCAGGGGCGATCCAAATCTGGATCGCCCCTGAGTTTTTTGTGCCGCCGATTCTAAATTGCGCGAAGCAGCCGTGCCGGGAGGGTGACGAGCGCCCACACCAGTTCGAGCACGCCTTCCACTGCGATTCCAACTATGCGGAACGGCAGCAGCAGCAACCAAACCAGGGGATAAAGCACCAGCGCAAGCAGCGCCAGCGGCCAGCAAAATACGAGGAGAATGCACCACAAAAGAAACTTGATCATAGTGTTGGTGCGCGAAACCGTTTTGCGCCCTCACCGTTATCTACGAATGACCGCGGCAGAATGTTCCTGCAAGACTATTTGGCGGATTTGGAACGTGCAGATGACTGCTTCTTCTTCTCGCGAACCGATTTGGTCCGCTCTTTTTCCGGCATGGCCAGCAGGGCGCGAGTGCGCTTGGGAAGCTTGTTGTAGATGAGTTCATGTGCGCGCCGCAACTCCTCTTCGATCTCACTGGGCCGCAACGCATTCCAGCGTTCTACAGCAACCCAGTGCGCGCGGGCCAAGTGTGGCGCGGCAAAAATGCCCTCCACTTCAAGCAGTTCATAAAACCGCTCCGCTCCGCAGTGGAACCACAGCACACCGCGCCCGGTGCCGTCTACGTCGGTCATGGCAAACATCTTTCCGCCAATCTCGCGATCACCGACCCAATAAACAAGGTGGTGACCCCAGTTCAGCGTTTCCGCTGCAAAGGGAAGCGATAGGCAGATCTCGCGAATGCGTTCGTTATCCATGGAAGAAAGTCTAAGCCGGACGGCAGCGAAGCAAGCGAGTTCTTGTGGCGCAAATTCGCTTTTTAAAAAAGTTAAACTCCTTCCACTTGAATACTTGACGTCGTACACTGTATGAGATACAGTATGTGTAATACAGTGTACGAGGAACAGTATGACGCTCCCCGACAGCACCTTTGAGAATCTCCGGCTCGAACTCCGACGTGGCTGCCTCACCTTGGCCGTGCTGGTTCAACTCCGGCGTGAGCATTATGGCTATACGCTCCGAAAGGATCTGGCTGAGCACGGTCTGGTGATCGACGAAAGCACACTTTACCCGTTGCTCCGACGGCTTGAGAATCAGGGCTTGCTGGTGAGCGAGTGGAGAGAAGAAGACAAGCGCAACAAAAGGTTCT
>Ga0207667_10000762_pt1 | contig 41863 bp, 43 predicted proteins | sample KBSCornC52_FD_184301 | JGI IMG/M metagenome (GOLD analysis project Ga0207667, IMG submission 184301) | Corn rhizosphere microbial communities from Kellogg Biological Station, Michigan, USA - KBS Corn C5-2 (SPAdes) (version 2) | ecosystem: Host-associated > Plants > Roots > Rhizosphere > Soil ...
GCCGGACTGATCGCGGGCACGCCCTTCTACAACGCTATGCTCGGCGTCGCGATGTGGATCGGCCGCTTCTTCATGATCGTGCCGATGCTAGCGATCGCGGGCAGTCTCGCGGCCAAGAAGTACACGCCCGAGAGCGCTGGCTCCTTCCCGACAACGGGTCCGCTTTGGGTCGGCCTATTGATCGGCGTCATCCTGATCATGGGCGGCCTCACCTTTCTCCCGAGCCTCGCGCTTGGTCCGATCGCCGATCATCTCGCGATGATCAGAGGCAAACTCTCCTGATCCGGAGCGCGCGATGGTCCGTACCGCCACCAAATCCCTGTTCACCGCCGAGCTCATTGCGCCCGCGATCCGCGACGCCTTCGTCAAGCTCGACCCGCGCCAGCTGGTGCGCAATCCGGTGATGTTCGTCACTGCCTGCGTCGCGCTGCTGCTGACCGTGCTGCTGATCGTCGGTCACGACAGTCTCGGCATCGGCTTCAAGCTTCAGCTCGTCACCTGGCTGTGGCTGACCGTGTTGTTCGGCACTTTCGCCGAGGCGCTGGCCGAAGGGCGCGGCAAGGCGCAGGCCGCGTCGCTACGTGCGACCAAGGCGGATCTCACGGCGAAGCGGCTGCGTGGCTGCGGCGACGCCCATGAACAGATCGCGGCCAGCCAGCTTCGCATGGGCGACGTCGTGCTGGTCGAGACCGGCGATCTTATCCCCGCCGATGGCGAGGTGATCGAGGGCGTCGCGTCGGTCAATGAATCGGCGATCACTGGCGAGAGCGCGCCTGTGATCCGCGAGGCGGGCGGCGACCGCTCGGCGGTGACCGCCGGCACGCGGGTGATCTCCGATCAGGTCAAGGTCAGGGTCACAGTCAATCCCGGGCAGGGCTTCCTCGACCGGATGATCGCGCTGGTCGAAGGTGCCGAGCGGCAGAAGACGCCGAACGAAATCGCGCTGACCATCCTGCTCGTTGGCCTGACGATCATCTTCCTGATCGCGGTCGGCACGATTCCGAGCTTCGCCAGCTATGCTGGCGGTGCGATCCCGGTGGCGGTGCTTGCGGCGCTGCTGATCACGCTCATCCCGACGACCATCGCTGCGCTGCTGTCGGCGATCGGCATCGCCGGCATGGACCGGCTGGTCCGCTTCAACGTGCTCGCGAAATCCGGCCGCGCGGTCGAGGCGGCGGGCGATTGCGACACGCTGCTGCTCGACAAGACCGGCACGATCACGATCGGCGATCGCCAGGCGAGCGAGTTCCGCCCGGTCGCCGGCGTCCAGGTGAACGAACTGGCCGAGGCGGCGCTGCTCGCAAGCCTCGCCGACGAGACGCCGGAAGGCCGCTCGATCGTCACCCTCGCCCGCGAGCGCTTCAATATCCCGCATCAGAGCCTGGCGGCGGATGCGGAGATCATCCCCTTCACCGCCCAGACCCGCATCTCGGGAGTGAAGACCGGTGGCTCGCTGATCCAGAAGGGCGCGGTCGATTCCGTGCTGCGCGCCAATCCCGGCCTCGGCGAGACGCCGGCCGTGGCCGAATTGCGACGTGCAACCGACGAGATCTCGCGCGGCGGCATGACCCCGCTCGCTGTCGTCCGCGACGGCCGGCTGCTCGGCGCGATTGCGCTCAAGGACATCGTCAAGGCCGGCATCCGCGAGCGTTTCGGTGAGCTGCGCAAGATGGGCATCCGCACGGTGATGATCACCGGCGACAACCCGCTCACCGCCGCCTCGATCGCGGCCGAGGCTGGGGTCGACGATTTCCTCGCCCAGGCGACGCCTGAGGACAAGCTCGCGCTGATCCGCCAGGAGCAGCAGGGCGGCAAGCTGGTCGCGATGTGCGGCGATGGCACCAATGATGCGCCTGCGCTCGCCCAGGCCGATGTCGGCGTGGCGATGAACACCGGCACCCAGGCAGCGCGCGAGGCCGGCAATATGGTCGACCTCGACAGCGACCCGACCAAGCTCATCGAGATCGTCGGCCTCGGCAAGCAAATGCTCATGACGCGCGGTGCGCTGACCACTTTCTCGGTCGCCAATGACGTCGCCAAATATTTCGCGATCATCCCGGCGATGTTCGTCGTGCTCTATCCCGGGCTGGCGGTGTTGAACGTCATGCGCCTGGGCTCGCCGACCAGCGCGATCCTGTCGGCGATCATCTTCAACGCGCTGATCATCCCGTCGCTCGTGCCGCTGGCGCTCAAGGGCGTGAAATATCGCCCGATCGGCGCGGGACCGCTCTTGCGGCGCAATCTTGCGATCTACGGCATCGGCGGAATCATTGCGCCCTTCATCGGCATCAAGGCGATCGACCTGCTCGTCAACGGCATCGGCCTGGCCTGAGGAAACTTTTCATCATGGGCAATTTCACCTCCTCGCTGCGGCCGGCATTCATGATGACGCTGCTGTTCGCGCTGCTGCTCGGCATTGCCTATCCGCTCGTCATGGTCGCGATCGGCCAGATCGCCTTTCCGTTCCAGGCGAACGGCAGCCTGCTGCGCGACGGCGACAAGGTGATCGGCTCGGCGATTCTCGCCCAGGGCTTCGCCGCGGATCGCTATTTCCACCCGCGCCCATCGGCCGCCAGCAAGGGCTATGACCCGACCGCCTCGGCCGGCTCCAACCTCGGTCCGGCCTCGCAGGCGCTGCACGATCGCGTCGCCGGTGACGTCAAGACCATGACAACTGCGACTCCAGGCCGTTCCGTTCCTGCCGACCTGGTGACGACCTCCGCCTCGGGGCTCGATCCCGACATCAGCCCCGAGGCGGCTCGCTATCAGATTCCGCGCGTCGCCAGGGCGCGCGGGCTGGACGAGGCGCAGCTGCGCAAGCTCGTCGAGACGACCACGGATCACCCGTTGCTGGGCTTGCTCGGCGAGCACAGAGTTAACGTCCTTTCGCTAAATCGACAGCTGGACCGGATCGGCGCTAAAATAGGTCGGTGACGAGCACCGACGATCGGCCCGATCCGGAGATATTCCTGCGCGAGGCGGCGCAGGAGGGGCGGGGCCGTCTCAAGGTGTTCCTTGGCGCCGCCCCGGGCGTCGGCAAGACCTATGAGATGCTGACCGAGGGGATGGCGCGTCGGCGCGAAGGCGTCGACGTCGTCATCGGCGTGGTCGAGACTCATGGCCGCGCCGAGACCGAGGCGCTGACCCGCGGCCTCGAGATCGTCCCGCGCCAGGAGGTCGAGTACCACGGTCGCGTGCTTGGCGAGATGGACGTCGATGCGGTCCTGGCGCGTCGGCCCAAGCTCGTCCTGGTCGACGAGCTCGCCCACACCAACGCACCCGGCACCCGCCATCCCAAGCGCTATCAGGACGTCGAGGAGCTGCTCGCTGCCGGCATCGACGTCTTCTCGACGGTCAACATCCAGCACATCGAGAGCCTCAACGACGTCGTCGCCTCCTTCACCCATGTCCGCGTGCGCGAGACGGTGCCCGACCGCATGCTCGAGATCGCGGAGATCGAGGTGGTCGACCTGCCACCCGACGAGCTGATCGAACGGCTGAAGAGCGGCAAGGTCTACGTCCCCGAGGAGGCAACGCGCGCGCTCGCCCATTTCTTCTCCAAGTCGAATCTCTCGGCCCTGCGCGAGCTGGCGCTGCGCCGCGCCGCCCAGGCGGTCGATGTGCAGATGCTCGACTATCTGCGCAGCCATGCGCTCGCCGGCAACTGGGCGGTCGGCGAGCGGCTGGTGGTCGCGGTCAGCGAGCTGCCGAGCTCGGAAAGCCTTGTGCGCGCAGCCAAGCGCATCGCCGATACGCTGCGCGCGCCATGGACCGCGCTGCATGTCGAGACGCCGCGCGAGCGAACCTTCACCGAGGAGGAACGCCGCAGCCTCGCGCATGCGCTGAACCTCGCCAGCCAGCTCGGCGCGGCGGTCGTCTCGGTGCCGGCCGATTCCGCGCTCAAGGGCATATTGGCCTATATCGCCGAGGCGCGCGCGACGCAGCTGATCGTCGGCAAATCGGCGCGCTCGCGCTGGTTCGAATTGCGCCATGGCTCGATCGTCGACCGGCTCGTGCGCGAGACGCCGGGCGTCGCGGTCCACGTGATGCCGATCGAGGCTCCGGAACGGAGCACGACGCGGCGCGTGCGACCGCAGCTCGGCGACAGCTCGGACTATGTCTGGACGACGGCGATGGTGGCGACGGTCACCGCGGTCGGCGTCGGCCTGTTCCACATTCTCAACCTCGGCAATGTCGCGCTGCTCTACCTCTTGCCGGTGATGGCGGCGGCAAGCTTGTTCGGCCGCTGGCCGGCCCTCTTCGCTGGGGTGCTTTCGTCGCTCGCCTATAATTATTTCTTCCTGCCGCCGACCGGCACGCTGACCGTCAGCAATCCCGAGAATGTCGTCACCATCCTCGTCCTGCTCGGCGTTGCCATCGTCACCAGCCAGCTGTCGGCGCGGGTCCGGGCGCAGGCGGATCTCGCCGCGTCGAGCGCGCGCCAGAACGCCGCGCTCGCCGGCTTCCTCCGTCAGCTCGGCGACGCCGCCAATGAGACCGAGCTGATGCAGGCGGTCTGCGCCGAGGTCGCCAGGCTGCTCGATGTCCGCACGACGATGCTGGTCGCCTCGCCGGACGGGCCGGAGCTGCGCGCCGCCTTTCCGCCCGAGGATCGCATCGAGGCGATGGAGCAGGCCGCGGCGCAATGGGCGCTCGATCGCGGCGTGCCGGCCGGGCGCGGCTCCGACACGCTCACGGCTTCCGATTGGCTGTTCTATCCGCTCCGGACCAGCGACCGGACCATCGCCGTGATCGGCCTGGCTCGCGACGATGCGCGCGACACGGTGCGACCGGATCAACTGCCGTTGCTGATGAGCCTGCTCGACCAGGCGACGCTCGCGCTCGAACGGATGCGGCTGGGCGAGGACATGCGCGAGGTCGCCGAACTGAAGGAGCGCGACCGGTTGCGCGCGGCGCTGCTGTCATCGGTCAGCCATGATTTGCGCACGCCGCTGACCGCGATCCTCGGCTCGGTCGCCGAGCTGAAGCGGGCAGGCGACAATCCGCTGGTCGAGGCGATCGACGCCGAGGCGCAGCGGCTCAAACGCTTCGTCGCCAATCTGCTCGACATGGCGCGGGTCGAAGCCGGCGCGCTCAAGCTCAATCTCGAGCCGGTCGATCTGACCGACGCCGTCGCCAGCGCGGTGCACGACACGCGCGGGACACTCGAACGTCACCCGATCGACCTTCAGGTCTCGCCCGGATTGCCGTTGGTGCGGGTTGATCCGCAGCTGTTCCATCACTGCCTGATCAACCTGCTCGACAATGCCGGCCGCTACGCCGATCCCGACACGCCGATCACGATCCTTGCCGAGCGCACGCCCAGCGCGCTCGGACTCTCGATCCTCGACCAGGGGCCAGGCTTGCCGCCGGGGCGCGAGCATGAGGTGTTCGAGACCTTCCGCCGGCTGGAGGGCTCCGACCGCTCGAAGGGCGGCACCGGGCTCGGCCTTGCCATCGTCAAGGGATTTGCCCAGGCGATGGGGCTGGAGGTCGAGGCGGCCAATCGCGGCGAGCCGCGCGGCGCGCGCTTCACCCTGCGCTTTCCCGAGGCGCTGCTCGTCCGCGACATCGAGGAGCCGGTACCGGCATGAGCAATGCAGCGACGATCCTGGTGATCGACGACGAGCCGCAGATCCGCCGGCTGCTCGATGGCACGCTCGGCCGCGCCGGTTATCGGGTCGTCGAGGCGGCGTCGGGCCGTGAGGCCCTCGGCAAGATCGAGGAAACGCAACCTGACATCGTCCTGCTCGATCTCGGCCTACCCGATCGCGACGGGCTGGAGCTGATCCCGGCGCTCATGAAACAGTCCAAGGCGGCGATCCTGATCGTCTCGGCGCGCGATGCGACCGAGCAGAAGGTCACGGCGCTCGATCTCGGCGCGGTCGACTATGTCACCAAGCCGTTCGACACCGATGAACTGCTCGCCCGCGTCCGCGCCGCGCTGCGCGGCCGGATCGGCGCCGACGGCGGCCGTGCCAACATCACCGCCGGCGGTGTCACCTTTGACCTGCTCAACCGCCGGGTCACGCGTGGCGACGAGGAAGTCCACCTCACCCCAAAGGAATTCGCCGTGGTCGCCGAGCTGGCGCGTTTTCCCGGCCGCGTCATCACCCACCAGCAGCTACTCAGCGTGGTCTGGTCGCACGACTATGAGCGGCACATCGAATATCTCCGCGTCGTCATCCGCAACATCCGCCAGAAGCTCGAAGACGATCCCGCGCGGCCGGCGATCATCGTCAACGAGCTGGGCGTCGGCTATCGGCTGATGGGCGAGCGGGTGGACGTCGGCTAGCGATCAACCGAGTATCTGCTCTCGCCCATCTGCCTCCGCTCGCCGTTACACTATTTATAGGTCGTGAAGGCGGTCATGATCTCGGCGACGGAGTGCGCCTCTCTCAGCTTTGCTAGCTGCTTGTGCTCGTCATCCAGGAATGCACGCGCATTCTCGAGGACGGTCTGGGCGAGCTCGGCCGGGAATTTGACTGCGCCATTTTCATCCATGTGGATCATCTCGCCGGGCGCGACATCCATGCCGCCGACCGACACCGGCACGTTGATCGACTGGATCGCCATTTCGCCATGGCCGGCCGTTACGCCGCCGAGCAGCAGCTGAAAGTCCATCTGCCGGATCGCGTCGATGTCGCGCGACGGGCCGTCGGACACCATGCCGACGCAACCGACCGCCTTCATGCAGGTGACCATGACCTCGCCTGCGAGCCCCGCGCGCTGCTTGATCCCCTCGGGCCATTTCTGCTGCATGACGAGGATCGTCGGCTTCTTCATGGTTTCGATCGCCGAGAGCATATCGAGCATCGAACGGCGGCCGGTGTAATTAGGATCCGGCATGCCCCAGACGCATGTCGCGGCATAGCCGACCGTCGCGCCGCGCCCGGGATAGATGCAGCGGATCGAGGTGTCGGTGTACCAGTTCTCGGTCCACGGATTGTACAGGCCGAGACAGAGCGGATTGGTCGGATAGGTCGCAACGACATTGGTGATTGTCGGCGTGTCGATCTTGCGTAGGCCCTCGATGATCTCGTCATGGGTCACAGTCTTATCTCCTTGAGAATTGGTTGGCGAAATCCGACGGCTAGGCGACGATCTCTTCCGTCACTTGTTGAGCGTCCTCGAGCAAGCGGATCGGAATATCGACGGTGCAGGAGCGCAGGAATTCGCCGATGCCCTTGCCGATCTGGTCGAGACCGATGTTGCCGGTGCCGCTGCGTCCGAAATGGCCGCGCAGGACATAAAGCTGTCCCTCGAGATTGGGCAGCGGATAGGACTCGACAACGGTGTTTTCGGAGAGGCCCAGGAGCGCATGAACGCGCTCGGGGGTGAGATAGGCGATCAGCCATTCGAGCGCTTCGGGCGACCGGCACCAGACGCCGAGCGAGGCATTGCCGCCCTTATCGCCCGAGCGCGCATAGATCATGTTGCCGAGCAGCGTGCGCGTCGTCGGACCAAAGCGTGAGAGATCGCCGCTCTGCACGATCGCCGGTGTTCCCGAGGTCGCGGCCTCGGGTGACATTTCGGGCAGCGGAATCGCGCGCCTCGAGCCATCCTCGAGCACGACGTGATGCGCGGTTTCCTTTTGATCAGCGATGCCCGGCCAGAACTCGACGCGGGGCGCGAAGATTCTGGAAAACTCGCAGGTGAACCCCGGGATGCCGCCGAGCCCGAACGAACCGAATCCGGCGCTCAGCTTCTCGAGCTCGACCTTTTCCTGCGCCGCGGCGGCCATGCGGACAACCATCGTCGCCTCGGCCTGGTTGGTCGGCGCATCGAGCGGCTGGCCGAGCGGATCGAACAGGAATTCGTCGAGGTCGAGCGTGTCGACGATGCTTTGCATCTGGCGGCGGGTCCATTCGAACTTCTCGCGCCAGTCGAGACCGGTGATGTAGATGAACATCAGCATCCGCCAGCCGTCCTGATAGAAGCAGCTGACCTTGGTCGTCGACGGCGGCGTCGACCCTTTGACCGCGCTGATCCGCACCTGGTCGGCGCCGACCTGGCTCAGGTTCAGGCTGTCGAGATGCAACACGGCATCCGGGTTGAGATAGCGCGTCCCCTGCACTTCATAGAGCAGTTGCGATTTCACCGTGTCGACGGTGACCATGCCGCCCGTGCCCGATTGCTTGGTGATCACGGTGCTGCCGTCGGCGGCGATCTCGGCGATCGGGAAGCCGAGGCGGATGACGTCGCCGAGCTCGCGGAAGCCCGAGTAGTTGCCGCCGCAGGCCATCGGGCCGCATTCGATGAGGTGGCCCGCCGCGATCGCGCCAGCAATGGCGTCGAATTCGTTCTGCGACCAGCCATGCCACCAGGCCGCGGGGCCGACCGTCAGCGATGCGTCGGTCACGCGTCCGGTGACGACGATGTCGGCGCCCGCGTTCAGCGCCTCGACGATGCCCCAGGCGCCCATATAGGCGTTCGCCGCGATGATGCGGCCGGAGAGATTGCCGAGCGGCATGCCGGTATCGAGGTTGCGCAGCTGTCCCGCCCCGGCGAGCTCCTGCACGCGATCGAGCAGATCGTCGCCGGCGACGGACGCCACCTTGAGATCGACTCCGGCGGCGGCGATCGCCTCGCGCACTTTCGCCACGAGGCCGTTCGGGTTGAGGTTGCCGGCATTGACGACGACCTTCAGGCCCCGCTCGGCGATCGCCGCCAGCTCGGGTGTCACTTGGCGCAGGAAGATGTCGTAATAGAAGTTCTTGGCCGCGGAAGGGTCGGGCGTCTGGAGATAATTCTCCAGGATGATGCCGGTCGAGATTTCGGCGAGATAATCGCCGATCAACACATCGACCGGGTCGCCGTGGACCGCATCGTGGAAAGCGCTCTCATAATCTCCGGCGGCGCCGGAAAAAGCGGCGATCTTGATCGGGGGTTTCATCAAACCTCTCCCTTATGGACAAGGCGACGCCAGAGCTGGCGACAGATGCTTGTAGGTTATGACTGAATCGTGGCGGCCATCTTCTCAGCGATCATGATCACCGGGATGTGCGTGTTGGCGCGCACCAGATAGGGCATGATCGAGGTATCGGAGACGCGCAGTCCCTCGATGCCGAAAACCTTGCCGTTGTGGTCGGTCGCCGCTTTCGGATCGTCACGCCGCCCCATGCGGACGGTGGAGCTGCCATGATGCGGCGGCCCGGACGTCATCAGCGTGAACTGCTTCAGCGCCTGCGGGTCCGAGAGGATTTCCGCCGGGTTGATGATCGACTTGCCCAGCAGATTGCGCCGCAGCGGCCCGATTTCGAACACCGAGCTGATCGCCGAGGCGCGGATCCCGTTCCAGGTGGTGCGCTGGTGCAGCGACTGCACCCAGGACTGCATCGGCAGGAAGGCTTCGTGCGTCACCGGCCGCATCTTGTCGTCGACATAGGCCTCCATGCAGAACTTCAATCCGGCCTCGACGCGCTTCAGATCGCGCTCGTCGGACAGCAGATTGAAGCGCACGTCGGGTGGCAATTCCGGATCCGGGCCGCGCAGCCGCACCTCGCCGAGCGAATGGCACTTGTGCACCTCGACCGCGAGCGCGCCGATCCGGCGGCCCAGCGCATGCCAGCCGGTCTTGTTGACCGCGATGGTGAGGATATCGAACAGGTCGTCCTCCAGCCCGGAGGCCAGCCGCACCACGCTCTGGCCCCAGCCGAGCTGCGCGCGCGACTGCACGGCGCGCCGCGGCAGGAAGATGGCGAAGCCGGCATTGACGTGGTTCATCAGATGCTGGCCGATCGCCGGCAGGTCGTGGACCACCTCGACGCCCTGCTCCTTGAGGTGCGCGGCCGGACCGATGCCCGACCGCATCAGGATCGCCGGCGTATGCAGCGCGCCGGACGTCAGGATGATCTCGCGGCCGCGCAGAACGTCCTGCTTCTGCCCGCGGCCGCCGACCGCGACGCCGACGGCCCGGCCGCCTTCCGTCTCGATCTTCCGCACAAAGGCATCGCCGCGGATCACCAGATTCGGGCGGCGACGAGCCGCCTCGTCGAGATAGGCCATGGCGGTCGAGACGCGCTGGTTCGGCAGATTCGCCATCGGCAAGGGGCCGGCGCCGGCGCGGAAATCGGCATTCAGATCGTCGATCAGCGGCATTTGCCGCGCGAGGGCGGTATCGGCGAAGGCCTTGGCGAAGAGCGCCCAGTCCTGGGGCTTGATCCGGCGGATCGGGATCGGGCCGCTGTCGCCATGCATCGGCCCGTTGAAATCCAGATCCCGCTCCAGTTTGTTGAAATAGGGCAGGACATCGTCCCAGCCCCAGCCCGCCGCGCCGGCCGCGACCCAGGCGTCGTAATCCTCCGGGATGCCCCTGAACGCGACCATGCCCTGAATGCTCGAGCCGCCGCCGACGCCGTAGCCCTGCAGATACTTGCGCGAGAACCGCGGCTTGCCGTCGCCCCTGTCGGGGCCGACCTCGGCGGTGAGGTTGGCCCAGGAGAATTCGGGATAGCCCAGCGACAGCGGGAACGGCGCCTTGACCGCGTGATGCTCGGTGCCCGGCGGATGGTCGGGACCAGCCTCCAGCAGGAGAACCTTGTTCTTTGGATTCTCGGACAGGCGCGATGCGAGGACACAGCCGGACGCCCCGGCGCCGACCACGATATAGTCAAATTCCTGATCGGCCACCGTCTATCTCTCCCTTTTTCTTGATTGCACACGCGATTGGCCCGCAGATCAAGCCTTAGCCGTGGCCGGCCTGCGCTCCAGCGTTATCGCCGCCCGGCTCGTGACGTCCCCGAGGCCGACGACCTTCCCCTAGAGACGACGGGCCGACCCGCAGTAGACATCCGGCGGCATCGGCGGCAAGCCTCGCGGCATGATCGATCATCTGGTTTCCGTTGCGGCACGGGCAGGCGCCATGCTGAAGGAGCGCGGCCAAACCGTCGCCGTGGCCGACGGTGCTACCGGCGGATTGATCTCAGCGGGGCTGATTGCCGTGCCCGGCGCAACTTCGTTCTACAGCGGTGGCGGCGTGATCTATTCGCTCAAGGGGCGATCGATCCTGCTCGACGTGACCGACGAGGAGCTGGCCGGCATGCGATCGGTCACCGAGCGTTATGCGCTTCTCCAGGCGCGCGGCATCCGCGACAGGTTCGGGGCCGATTGGGGCGTTGCGGAAACTGGATCCGCGGGCCCCGGCAAGCATCCGTTCGGCATCAAGTCCGGTATGAGCTGCATCGCTGTCGTCGGGCCTGGAGCGGCGATCGCCTCCACCGTCGAGACGAACAGTGATGACCGGATCGAAAACATGAAGGCGTTTGCATTGGCGGCGCTCTCTCTCCTGACCGACGCGCTGGAGGAGCTGGGCCAGACCGGCGGCCGATAGCGATGGGCCGGGCTATCAGCGGCGCGCTCAGCTGTAGACTGGCGCTTCGTGCGGCATCGGCCGTGGGCGGGTGGCGACGAAGGCGGGGCGCTCGTCAATGCGGGTGACATAGGCGGCAAGGTCGGGAAGGCGCGTGCGCCAGCGCTCGATCTCGATCGCTGCATCGTACCATTCGGTCAATGCGTCGACCATCTTGAGGTTGACCACGATCGCGATGTCGGCCTGGCTGAAACGGTCGCGAACGGCGAATTCGTGCCCCGCGACCGCATCGTTCAAGGCCTCGCTCGCGCGGGTGATCTTCCGGCGGAAGCGTGCCACCCAAGCCTCGTTCGACGGTGGCCGGCTCAGCTCGCGGATGACCATCGCGGCAGAATCCATGATGCCATCGGATAGCAGCATGAGCTGCTTGGCCTTGAGGATCCCGTCGTCGTCGGCCGGCAGCAGCGGTGGCTCGGGATAGCGGCGCTCGATCCATTCGAGCAGATAGTTGGATTCATAGCCCACCTCGCCATCGTCGGCGATCAGGATCGGTAGCTGAGCGAGCGGGTTATAATTACCGACGATCGTCGCTTCGTTCCACGGCTGCTCCCATATCGTCTCGAAGGGGATGTTCTTTTCACGCAGCGCAATCGCCACCTTGCGGCCGAACGGACTGGGCGGGGCATTGATCAACCGCATCGACGGTTTTCCTCTCGCTGGTGTCACGCGGACCGCGGGCGGGCGTCGCTGAACAGCCTTATGCGGCCAGCATATGGATCGCGCCACATGCCCGCAACGGTCGCCTAAATTTCGAGCTGACTGCCCAGCTCGACGACGCGGTTGGTCGGCAGGCGGAAGAATTCCATCGCGCTTTCGGCGTTGCGCACCATCCAGGCGAACAGCTTCTCGCGCCAGATCGCCATGCCGGGACGATGCGAGGCGATCAGCGTCTGCCGGGCGAGGAAATAGCTCGTATCCATCAGCTTGATCGTGCCGTTGCACGCCTCGACCTTCGCCAGCGCCGCCGGCACGTCGACCTCCTGCATGAAGCCATGGTGCAGGATCACGCGGTAGAAGCCTTCGCCGAGCGGCTGGACCTCGGCGCAATCGCGATCGTCGACATAGGGGATCTGCTCCGACCGCACCGTCAGCACGACGATCCGTTCGTGCAGCACCCGGTTGTGCTTGACGTTGTGGAGCAGGGCAGGCGGAATGTCGTCCGGGCGCGATGAGAGGAACACGGCGGTGCCCGACACGCGCTTGAGCGATTGCACCGCGGAACGGATGAACAGTTCGATCGGCATCGCCCCTTCATGCAGCCGCTCGAGCACCAGCCGGCGGCCGGTCCGCCAGGTCGTCAGCAGCGTGAAGACGATCGCCGCGACGATCAGCGGGAACCAGCCGCCATCGGGGATCTTGGTCAGGTTGGAGGCGAAGTAGAGCCCGTCGATCGTCACGAACAGGCCTGTCACCAGCGCCGCCACCGGCCACGGCCATTTCCACACCGCGAAGGTCAGCACCGCGAGCATCACCGTCGTGATGAACATCGTGCCGGTGACGGCGATGCCATAGGCCGCGGCGAGATTGCCGGAGCTCTTGAAGCCGAGCACGAGCATGACGACCAGGATCAGCAAGGCCCAGTTGACTGGCGGCACGTAGATTTGGCCCGCCGCCTTCTCGCTGGTGTAGGTGATCCTGAGCCGCGGCAGGAAGCCGAGCTGGACCGCCTGCTGCGTTACCGAAAAGGCGGCCGATATCACCGCCTGGCTGGCGATGATCGTCGCCAGTGTGGCGAGGATGACGAGCGGCAGCCGCAATGCTTCCGGCGCCATCAGAAAGAAGGGATTGGCGACGGCCGCCGGCTCGCGCAGCAGCAGCGCCGACTGGCCGAGATAATTGAGCATCAGGCAGGGGAAGGCGAGGCACAGCCAGGACAGCATGATCGCCCGCCGTCCGAAATGGCCCATGTCGGCATAGAGCGCCTCGGCACCGGTCACCGCCAGCACGACCGCGCCGAGGGCGAGGAAGGCGAGCTTCGGATCGATCAGGAAGAAGTCGACGGCATGGACCGGATTGAGCGCCAGCAGGATCTCGGGCGATGCCGCGATGCCGATGATGCCGAGCACCGCGAGGACCAGAAAATAGAAGATCATCACCGGGCCGAACAGCTTGCCGACGCTGGCCGTGCCGCGCGCCTGGATCGCGAACAGCCCGACGATGATGCCGACCGCGATCGGCAGCACCAGCGGCGTCAGCCGGCTTTCGACCACGGTCAGCCCTTCGACCGCCGACAGCACCGAGATCGCCGGAGTGATGATCGCATCGCCATAGAACAGCGCGGTCGCGGCGATCCCGGTGAGGACGAGCGCGCCGGTCCATCGCCGGTTGCCGGTCTTGCGCGTGATCAGGGCGAGCAGGGCGAGGCTGCCGCCTTCGCCGCGATTGTCGGCGCGCAGCACGACCAGGACGTATTTGATCGTGACGACGAACACCATCGTCCAGAAGATCAGCGAGAGGATGCCGAAGATATGCGCGCGGTCGGCGGCCAGAGGGTGGGCGCCGATGAAGCTTTCCTTCAGCGCATAGAGCGGCGAGGTGCCGATATCGCCGAACACCACGCCGATCGCGCCGACAGCAAGCACCGACAGCCGCTCCTGTGGGCCGCAGTGCGGTTCGGAAACATCGAGCGTTGCGGCAGTCAAAAGCTGGCATCCCTGAGGAGCTATGCTCCGCAGCCGGCAATTCGCGCGTCTCGCATTTTCTTACCAGCGTAATCGGGCCGGCACCGCATATGTTTTCCATATGGAAGCGCCGCGAGACGCCCACGGATCCTTATGAAAACTCAATGCGCCGGCGCTTCCGGCGATCTCGAATACCTACGCGGCGGCCTGTACCTCCCGGTCATGGCGACGCTGAGGCTGACGATGAACTGGCACGAGCGTGCGGGCGCCGGCTGGCTGCTGCGACTGTCCGGCCTGGGGCTGCTGGGGCTGGCGGTGGCCGGGGGCTGGGAGCTCCATCTCCGTGCCATGGCGGCGTCGGTGCGCGGCGACGCACTCGCTTACCTCCTGGCGCTGCTCACCTTCATCTGCGCCAGCGCCGGTGCCGGGCTGGCGGTGATGGGTGCGCATATCTTCGATCAGGTCGAGGTCGCGGCGCGCTGGCGCCGTCCCGATTTTGTGGACCCTAACCCAGCCACAGGTCCGGAGGAGCCCGCACCGCATCCAGCTCGAGCCAGTCCGCCATCAACGACAGCTCGGCCGCCAGTGCCGGTCGCGTCTGCGACGGCGCATCCGGCTCAAGATGAACCGACTGGACCAGCAGCTGCCCCATCCGACGATCGGCTTTGAGATCGACCCGCGCGACCAGCCGGTCGTCGAGCAGGAAGGGCAGGACATAATAGCCGTGGGTGCGCTTGGCCGCCGGCGTGTAGATCTCGATGCGGTAGCGAAAGCCGAACAGCCGCTCGGTACGGGCGCGTTCCCAGATCAGCGGATCGAATGGCGCGAGCAGCGCCTGTGCGCGGATGCGGCGCGGCCGGGCAGCGTCGCGATGGAGATAGGCATTGCGCCAGCCGTCGATCGCCACCGGGATCAGCGCGCCGTCCTCGACCAGCTCGCGCACCGCGGTCGCGGCCGAAATTAGATCGAGCCGGAAGTAATCGCGCAGATCACTCTCGCTGGCGACGCCGAGCGCCCGCGCGGCATGGGCGATCAGTGCGCGCTTGGCGTCGGCCATGGGCGGCGTCGGCAGCGCCAGGATATCGCCCGGGATGACACGCTCGGTGAGATCGTAGATCCGTTCGAAGCTGTTGCGCCGCGTGGCGGTGGTGACATGGCCCGCCCAGAACAGCCATTCGAGCGCCTGCTTGACCTCGCTCCAGCCCCACCAGCCGCCGCCGCCCCTGCCTTCGGCGAAGTCCGAGGAGGCGAGGGGGCCTTCCGCGCGGATGCGCGCGAGGATCGCCTCGGCCTTGGGGCGCTGCTCATGGGCGTAGAGGCGCAAGCCCGACCAGCCGCTCTCGCCGCGATCGGCCATCGCCATCCGCCAGCGCAGCAGCGGATGCGTGTCGAGCGGCAGCAGCGATGCCTCATGCGCCCAATATTCGAATAGCCGCCGTTCGCTCTTCCGGCCCCAGGCGGCGCGGTCGAGCAACGCCCGGTCGTAGAGGCCCAGCCGCGAGAAGGCGGGCAGGTAATGCGCCCGCACCAGCACATTGACGCTGTCGATCTGATGCAGCCCGAGCCGCTCGACGGTGCGGCGGAGCTGGCCGCGATCCACCTTCGCCGGCCGGGCCCGATCGAATCCCTGGGCAGCGAGTGCGATGCGCCGCGCCTGGGCGGGGGACAATCTCTCAGTCATCCGCCGCTTCTGCGCGAAGCCGGAGGCCGGGGAAAGCGCCCGATGATGCAACCGTTGTCGGGAGGGCGCGTTACCGCCGCGTCATAAACATAAGACAAGGTGGAGAAAGACCATGGCCGACGGTAAGACCACTGGCGGCGTAATCGCCATCGTCATCCTCATTATCGTTGTGGTTGCGGTTGCTTTCGGCTTCCTCCGGGTCAGACAAACACAGACCGCCAAGCTGCCGGAAGTTAGCGTTCAGGGCGGTCAGACGCCGAAATTCGATGTCGACGCGGCCAAGGTCGACGTCGGCACCAAACAGACCAGCATCCCGGTACCAAAGGTCGAGACCAAGCAGGAGCCGATTACGGTGCCGACAGTCTCGGTCGACAAGCCGGGTCAATAACAGCCAAAATAAACTGGCGATGACGCCGTTCGGACATCCTGCAGGATGTTCGGGCGGCGTATCGTTATCTGGGTCGTATAGGAAGACGGAATTGGCAATAATCTAAATAAATGTTGAATTCGCGGGCACGAGTATTTGGCCTGTTCGTTTATGCCGCATGGATATTTTGCGCAATCGCAAGGTGTTGAGTGGCGCAGGCCTGGCGATCGGATTCGGCCTGCTGGTCGCCTGGATGGTGCCGCCGACCGAGCCGCGGCCGATGGCGTCGAACTGGCGCGGGCAATTCAAGGCGGTCGCGCCGCCGGCGCCGGTCGATTTCGCCGGCTTCGCGCCAGCGATGGCGGCGATGCCGGCCTATCCGGTCGAGCGATATGCCTATGCCGGCGACGGGTTCGGCAATGCCGACGATGTGGCGGTTCACCGCGGGCGGTCGGATGAAGCGGCAACGCCGCCCGTTACCGATCAGCCGATGGAACGTGATGATGACGACGCCGGTCCCTCGGTCAGGGCGAACCTGCCGAACCATCGCGACGGTTATCGCTGGATCGATCGCCGGGCCGCGATGGACCGCGATATTTGCGATGCCGCGCCGAATTCCGCGGTTGCGGACCGCTGCCGCAGCTACTTCGAGGACCGTCGGGCCGAGGTCGCTACGGGTGACCAGCCGGATATCCCCGGCCAGGAGGATCGGGGCGACGATTAGCTAGTCGCGCAGGCTGATCGTGAGGACATGATCGCGCGTCAGTGGCGCAAGCTCCAGTCTGGCCGCGTCGGTGCGATCGACCCAGACCGCCTCGGCGATCTCCGCCGCCATCGCGCCCGCCTGATTGCTGCGCAGGTGGAACAGCTCGGCCTCGACGATATGGCCGGGCTCATTGGCCGCTGGTGCCGTGAAGCGGCCGAGATAGACCGCCGCTGCCGGCTCGATCGCCAGGCCGAGTTCTTCGGCCAGTTCGCGGCGCAGCGTCGCCAAGGGGGTTTCGCCCGGCTCGATCTTGCCGCCCGCCTGCATGAAGGCGCGCGTCCCTGCCTTGCGAACCAGCAGCAGGCGGCCGCGATCATCCTCGATCAGCGCCGCGGCGATGCGGATGACGGGCGCGTTAGCGGCGCCATCGCCGCTCACGGTTCGATCGCCTCGGTCCGGCCTTTGACCCATTTCAGCGGTGGCGGGGTGTAATCGCCGAAGCGGTCGATCAGCCGCTCGATCCCATCGTCGAGCAGCGCCATCTGGACATGAGCGTCGTCGACGAAACGCTCGCTTCGCATGCGCTCGATCATCGCCAGCAGCGGGTCGAAATAGCCGGCGACGTTGAGGAAGCCGCAAGGCTTGGCGTGGATGCCGAGCTGCGCCCAGGTCCATTGCTCGAAAATCTCTTCGAAGGTGCCGATGCCGCCGGGCAGGGCGAGAAAGCCATCAGCCAGCTCGGCCATGCGCAGCTTGCGTTCGTGCATGCTGCCGACGACCTCGAGCGAGGTCAGGCCGAGATGGGCGATCTCGCGCTCGAACAAGCCGCGTGAGATCACCCCATGCGCCGTGCCGCCGGCCGACAGCGTTGCGTTGGCGAGGATCCCCATCAGGCCGATATTGCCGCCGCCGTAGACCAACCCGATCTGGCGCCGGGCGAGCGCGCGTCCGACCTCCGCGGCGGCCTCGGCGTAGATCGGTGACGCACCCGGGCTCGAGCCGCAAAAGACACAGAGATTGATGGTCGCCCCCCCTTGCCGGTCGATCCGATTCCCGGACTCGAAGATAGCAGGACAGGGCCGGATCGACGCCAGGAAATAGCGGCGAGACACGACTTGATCCGGTTGCCCCGCGGAGGCATCACGCGGCCGGAAATAATGACGAGGCTGAAGTCATGAGCATTCCCTGGGACGAGGAAGCCGAGCTGCTCGGCGGCGGCCATCTGTCGGGCCTGGTCCGCAAGATGACCCTTCGCGAGGCGGTGATCGAGGCCTGGGGCTGGCCGTCGCGGCAGCGCGCGACCACCACCATCCGTCCGCCCAAGCCGTTGGCGGTCGAGCCGGGCGGTCCCGAGCTGGCGGTGCTCGACGAAGCCGCCATCGGCAAGCTCGCCGCGCAGCTCTGACGGAGCCTTAGGCAAAATTTATCGTTCTTCCTGCTAGCTCTGGCTCGCACCCCGGGCGCTTGCCGCCCCGGAGAGGCAGAAGGGAGGCCGGGCGATGATGATCAACGCAATGCTGCGGCCTTTTGTCCTGTTCATTGTGCTGGCGCTGTGGGCGCTGATCCGCGTCAGGCCGAAACTCTGGCTGATCGAAGGCTGACTGCCGCCCGGATCGGCCGGTCCGGCGCGTCGGTGGAACGAAATGGGGCGACGACGCTGCCGCATTCGGCTAGCCATGCGGCCGATCGCCGATTGCAGCACGGTTCGTGGATCAAGACCTTCGCCTCGAACGCCCAGATCTTGATGCCGCCGCCGGTGCCGCCGCGCGACCGCGAGCTCTTGAGCTGGCGCTGATCATCCCGACGCTCAACGAGCATGACAATGTCCGCCCGCTGCTCGCCGCGCTGCGCGGGACGCTGGCCGGGCTGAGCTGGGAGGCGATCTTCGTCGATGACGGCTCGACTGACGGCACCGCCGAGCTGGTCGCCGAGATCGGCCGCGAGGATCGTTCGGTCCGACTGATCCGCCGTCACCGCCGCCGCGGGCTGGCCTCGGCGCTGGTCGACGGCGCGCTGGCGACGGCCGCGCCGATCGTCGCGGTGATCGATGCCGATCGCCAGCACGACGAGGCGATCCTGCCGGCGCTGTATCGGGCGGTGGCCAGCGGCGAGGCCGAGGTCGCGGTCGGCACGCGCTATGTCGACGGCGGGTCGATGGGCGGCCTCAGCGCGGCGCGAACGCGCATCAGCCAGCTCGCCACCCGCGCTGCGGCGATCGTCACCCGCGCATCGCTGAGCGACCCGATGAGCGGCTTCTTCGTCATTCGCCAGAGCTGTCTGCTGAAGGCATTGCCGCGGCTCTCGACGACCGGCTTCAAGCTGCTGCTCGATATCTTGGTGTCGAGCCCGCAGCCGCTCCGCGTCGTCGAGCTGCCCTATCATTTCCGCTGCCGCACCGCCGGGGAGAGCAAGCTCGACAGCCTGGTCGCGCTGCAGTTCGGCGCGATGCTGGTCGAGAAGCTCGCCGGCGGCCGGGTGCCGCCCAGGCTGATCATGTTCGGCGCGGTCGGGACGCTCGGCCTGCTGGTTCACCTCGTCATTCTCAATCTCGCGCTTAACGGTCTCGGCTTCGCCTTTGCGACATCGCAGGTGATCGCGGTGGCGCTGACGATCGCGTTCAACTTCTATCTCAACAACCGCTTCACCTATCGCGACCAGCGGCTGCACGGCGCGGCCGCGATCCGCGGTCTGGTCAGCTTCTATCTCGTCTGCGGGCTTGGCGCGGTCGCCAATGTCGGCGTCGGCGATCTGGTCTTCTCAAGCGAGCATCGCTGGTGGCTGGCGGGCATCGCCGGCGCGGCGATCGGCGCGGTGTGGAACTACGCCGCCTCGTCCTTCCTCACCTGGCAGAACCGGTGAGGCCAAGCCAGGCGGAACTGCAGCAGCACCTCGCCGATATCAGGGCGATTACCGGCGCCTGGGATAGGGCGCTGGCGCCGCGCTGGCCCTGGCTGCTCCACGCCGGCTTGCTGCTGATCGCGGCCTTCGCCATCCGCCAGATCCAGTTCGGCAATCCGATCATCCAGGTCGACGACCAGTTTTACCTGCTGGTCGGCGAACGCATGCTCCACGGCGCGCTCCCGTTCGTCGACATCTGGGACCGCAAGCCGGTCGGCCTGTTCCTGCTTTATGCTGCAATCCGCCTGCTCGGCGGCGACGGCATCATCCAATATCAGCTCGTCGCGACGCTGTTCGCCGCCGCCACCGCCTTCATGATCGCGCGGCTCGCGCAGCGCATCGGCAATGGCTTCGTCGCGCTCTGCGCTGGGGCCGCCTATCTGCTGTGGATCGAATGGTTCGGCGGCGACGGCGGCCAGACGCCGGTGTTCTACAATGCGTTGATGGTCGGCGCCGCGCTTGTCGTGCTCGCCGCGATCCGGCCCGAGCTTGCGCAAGACCGGCTGCGTCGTCTCGGCTGTCGCGCAATGCTGTTGGTCGGCTTGTCGCTGCAGATCAAATACAGCTGCGTCTTCGAAGGTGTGTTCTTCGGCCTGGTCCTGCTCAACCGCAGCTGGCGGGTAGGGGACGGCGCGGGGCGGTTCCTCGCCAATGGCGCGCTGTGGATCGGCTGTGCGCTCGCGCCGACGCTGCTCGCCTGGCTGTTCTACGCCGCCATCGGGCAGAATGATGCGTTCGTCTATGCGAACTTCCTGTCGATCTTCGAGCGGATCCATGAGCCGATCGCCATCCTCCGCTTCAATCTGTCGCGTATTGTCCGCAACAGTCTGATCCTGACGATCCCCGCGATCGCGGGCGTGTGGCTCGCCCGCCAGCCGGCACCGGACAGCGAGGCGGCATGGACCCGCGCCTTTGTCTGGGGCTGGTTCGCCGCGGCCTGGGCCGGGCTGCTCGTGATGGGCAGCTATTACGACCATTATTTCCTGCCGGTCATCGTGCCGGTCGTGCTGGCGGTCGTGCCCGCGCTGACCGTCTCGGGCATCGGCCCGCTGTTCGCGATCGTCATCCTGGTCTACGGATCGGTCGCCTCCGACCGCGTTGTGAACCGCAACGTCAAGGCGCGCGGCGGCGAGACCGAGGTCAGTCGCCTGGTGGCGCTGATCCAGCCCGAGCTGCGCGGCGGTTGCCTGTTCGTCTTCGATGGCGAGCCGATCCTCTATGACCGCACCAAGGCTTGCATCCCGACGCGCTACGCTTTTCCCGGCCATCTCAACTCGATCAAGGAACAGACGGCGATCGGCGTCGATGGCGATGCCGAGCTGAAGCGCGTGCTGGCGACCAATCCAGCGGTGATTGTCGTCACGCGGCCACCCGATCGCCTGCGCGCAGCCGAACGCTATGCGATCGTCGATGCCGTGCTGGCGCGGCGTTACCGGCTGGTCGGCGGCGTGCAGGTGGGGCGGCTGATCCGCGTCGTCTATGCGCTGAAGCGCTAAGCGATGTGGGAACGGCTCAGGCGTTGGGCGCACGGCCTCAAGCGCGACATCGTCGCACTCTGGCTGGCGGCGCGCGATCCGCGCACGCCGCTGGCGGCCCGGCTCGTCGCCCTCGCGGTCGCCGGCTATGCGCTGAGCCCGATCGACCTGATCCCCGACTTCATTCCGATCCTTGGCCATCTCGACGACCTGATTATCGTCCCGCTTGGCATTGCGCTGGCGATCCGGCTGGTGCCGCCGCCGTTGATGGCCGAGTTCCGCGCCCGCGCGGTCTCCGCGCCGCGGCCGAAGAGCCGGATCGCCATGGTGCTGATCCTGTTGCTCTGGCTCGCCGCCGCCTGGCTGCTGTGGCGGGTGGTGAGCGGCTGGTGGCGTTAGCCGGGGAGGAGTGCGTCGCGGCTTTCCAATATCGCGCCGAAATGATGCCGCCACAGCCGCGCGCCGAGCGCTCCTGACGGATCGAGCGACGAGCCGATCGTTAGCCAGGCGAGCAGCGTCGGGCAGAGTCCTGCATCGAACAGCGCAAAGCCGGCGGCGAGCACGCAGGTCTCGGCCTGAACGCCGCAGACCAGCACGCGGTCGACCGCCAGCGCGCGAAGATGGTCGACCGCGGCGGCCGGCAGCAGATAGCCATGTTTGACGAACAGCCGATCGGCCGGAACGAGGCCCTGTTCCGCGGCCGGCGGCGCCCAGCCGAGCTGTCGCGCAAAGGGCGTCACGCTTTCGTCGTGACGCTCGACGGTGGCGACGCTCGGCATCAGCCGGGCGAGGGCGGCGATTTCGTCGACGATCGCGGGCGGCACCGCAAAGCTCGGCTGGACGTCGATGATGAGCAGCGCCTGCTTCATGACGCAAACGAGCATGGCCCAGCCAGTGGCGCAAGCCCGGGTATCGCGAACCCCTGTCCCGTTCGCCAATCCGCGCTATAACCGGCGCGAGGAGAAAATAGCCTTGGCCCTCGACATTCAGCCGCTCGACAATATGGGCGCTCGCATCCTGGGCCTCGACGTCTCGCGTCCGATTCCGGACGATGTCCAGGATGCGCTGCGCGCCGCCTGGGCGCGTTACGGCGTGCTGGTCTTTCCCGAGACCGGCCGGTCGAACGAGGAGCAGCTCCGTCTCAGCCATGTTTTCGGGCCGTCGCAGCCGCATGAGATGGAGCCGCTGATCGTCAAGGACGAGCGCGAGCTGATCATCGTCTCCGGCGAGCAGCCCGACGAGGTGCTGCCGCTGGTGGTCGACGGGCAGGTGCGGGGCGGCTGGCTGTTCTGGCACCAGGACGAGAGCTACACCACCAACATCCCGCTCGGCAGCCTGCTCAGGATGGTGACGCCGACCACGGTCGACGGTGAGACCGGCTTTCTCGACATTGCCCGCGCCTACGACGAGCTGCCGGCGACGGTGCGCGCGAAGCTCGACGATCTCGAAGCGGTTCATGTCCTCCATGGTCATAAGCCGGCGGATCACCGCTTCGGCCATAAATGGGCCGAGGTCCGCGGCGCCAAGCCGGAGGAATGGGATGCCGAGTTCCACGAGCTGACCGAATTCGACCAGGTCATCCACAAGATGGTGCGGCCGCATCCGGTCACCGGCCGCAAGGTGCTGCTGCTCAGCCCGTTGAGCCTGCTCGGCGTCGTCGGGATGGGCAAGGCCGAGAGCGACGATCTGCTCAACCTGATCGTCGATCACGTGCTCGACGAGAAATATGTCTACATCCACAAATGGCGCGCCAACGACATGGTGCTGTGGGACAATTGGACGGCGATGCATCACGCGCTCGGCTATCCGCCGACCGAATATCGCCTGGGCTATCGCACCACCATCGCTGGCCCGCATGATTATCTGACCGGCCGCTGGGCGCGGCCCGAGGAGGTGGTGCCATGAGCGAGGGTGAAGCCCAGCTCGGCGGGCCGCTGGTCCGCGAACTCGCCGCGCGGTTGCGCAAGCTCGAGGACATCGAGGACATCCGCAATCTCAAGATCGCCTATTGCAAGGCGCTCGACGGCGGCTGGGACCCGCAGGGCCCGAGCCATATGGGCGACCTTGCCGGGCTGTTCGTCGAGGACGGGGTCTGGGACGGCCGGCCGAGCTCGCCCATCGCCCGCGGCCGCGGCGAGATCCGTGAGATGATCAAATCCTTCAGGCCGGTGCCGTTCATTATGCACATCGTCACCAATCCGAGGATCACGGTCGATGGCGATAGCGCCCATGGCAGCTGGGACGTGGTGCTGCCGATGACCAGCCCGTCGGGCCAGCCCAACCTCGGCTTCGGTGCCTATGACGAGGTCTATGAGCGCACCGCCGAGGGCTGGAAATTTCGCAGTCTGCGCTTCTATCTCGCTGGGCTGACGCTGCCGGCCAACGGCTATGACGTGCCCGACGATACGGGCATGCGCTGAGTCACATTCTCCAGACAGCAAGACGGCGGCAGCCTGGTGAGACTGCCGCCGCCTTCGGGCTCCGCCTGACCGGCGGGAACCGCGTCGTTTAGAACTTCAGCTCGACCTGACCCATGATGATCCGCGGCGCGCCGGGGGTCGAGTACTGGGCCGTGTTCGAGGAGGTGCCGAACGCCTGATAGTGCTTGTTGAACAGGTTCTTGACCGACACATAGACGCCGAGCCGGTTGTCGCGGGTATGCGCGCCGGCGCGGACGTTGGTGATCGAATAGGCCTTCTGCTGGTTGTTCGCCGGCAGGTTCGTGTCAGTGTTGAAGAACTTGCTCGAGAAGGAATAGAGCACCGTGCCGGCGAAGTTCCAGCTGTCGGTCACCGGCAGGTCCATCTGCGCGGTGAAGCCGCCCTGCCATTTGGGCGACTGGATCATTGTGTTGCCGTCGTTGTTGAACGCCGGCGTCTGCAGCGACTTGATGCACCACGCCTGATTCGGCGGCGGCATCGAGCAATGCAAGCTGGTGTATTTGGCGTTGAGGTAGCCGATGTTGGCGCCCAGTGCGAGCCAATTGGTCGCCTGCCAGTTGACCGAGGCCTCGGCGCCGTAGGTCCGCGCCGACTTGGCATTGAACAGGACGAAGGGCAGGCCCGAGTAGCCGGTCAGGGTAAGCGCCAGGTTGGTATAGTCGTTGTAGAACGCCGCCGTGGTGAACTGCACCTTGCGATTGAACAGGCTTGCCCGCAAGCCAACCTCATAGGTCTTCACCTGCTCGGGCTTGAACGCATTGACTTGGCCGCCGGTCTGGCCCGGTGACACCACCGGATTGACGCCGCCGGTCTTGATGCCCTGCGCGTAGCGCGCATAGACCACGCCACCGTTCGGCAGGGCATAGCTGAGCGTGACCGCCGGCAGGAACTTATGCGCGCCGGTGACACCGGTAAAGGCCGGGATCGCCACGCCGTTGAACAGCTGGCCGGCACCGCCATTTGCATTGGGGTCGAACACCGAAGTTACCTGTGCCGGATAATTGCCGGTCTTCTTCTCGGTGATGTAGCGCACCGACGCGGTCAGCTTGAGCTGGTCGGTGAAGTTGTACTCGCCCTGGACATAACCCGAGAAGGAGTTGGTGATCGTCGTCGCGAGCGTCGGATTGAAGCCAATGCCCAGCACGATGCTGTTCAGCGAGTTGTTGATCTTGTCATGGTAATAGGTCGCGCCGGCCAGCCAGCGGAACGGCCCGCTGGCGTTCGAAACCATCCGGATTTCCTGATAGAAGCTGCGCCGCTGGAAGAGCGTCTGGAAGCCGGCGATCGGCACATTTCCGACGCCGATGTCGCCGCGGAACTGCGAGACATTCCAGCGGAAGGCGGTGATCGAGCTCAGCACGAAGCCGGGCATGTCGATGTCGCCGCGGGCCGAGGCGCCATAGTCCTTGGTGAAGCCGTGCGTCTCGATCGATCCCAGCGTGTCGAACTTCGTCTGGCGCTTCTTGAAGACATAGGCCTTCGGGAGCACGGCGCTGTCGCCGAAGCCGGGCGCCGGGCCATTGGCGTTCGGACCGAACAAGAGCGCGCCGGTCGAGCCGCCGAGCAGGAACTGATAGATGCCATATTGCGGCGCGGTCGGACACAGCGTGTCGGTGCCGCAATAGTTCGCCTGCCAGCCGCCGCCGTTGGAATCCGGGCTGTTCTGATAGTCAGCCGCGAGGGTGACCTTGAAGCCGTCGCCGCGGAACAGCAGCTTGCCTTGGAACGCCCAGAAATCCTGGTTGTTCATGTGGCTGACCTTGGTGCCGCTGTCGAGTGCCGGGGCAAGCGTGGGGTGGGCGATCAGCCATGCCCGCTGGCCGGTATCGCCATAGGCTGCTGCTGCTGCCGGCGAGAGGTTCTGATAAGTCTGGTACGGATTCTTGTCCGCCCGGTTCGGCGTGTAGTCGTCATGCGACTTGCGCACCGCGTTGAAGTTGAACGCGACGTTCTCGTTCAGCGGCAGGTTGATGTAGACGTTGGCGTCGAAAGTCTTCTTGGTGCCGTAGCCGACCTTCGCCTCGGCGGCGAACTTGTCGGGATTGGGCTGGCGGGTGATGATGTTGATGACGCCGCCGGTTGAGTTACGGCCGTAGAGGCCGCCCTGCGCGCCCTTCAGCACCTCGACGCGCTCGACGTTGGTGAAGTCATCGACCAGCGCGGCATAGGTGCGCGGCACGTCGTCGATGAACAGCGCGACCGACGGGTCGGCGCCGACCGAGATGCGGTTGCCGATGCCGCGCATATAGATCTGGGTGTAGCCGGTGCCCGAGACGCTCATGAAGCCGGGCGTATTGAACCTCAGCGAAGTGATGTCGGTGATGTTGGTCGCGTGAAGCGTATCGCCCTTCACCGCGGAGATCGACAGCGGCACGCTCAGCACATTCTCTGCGCGACGCTGGGCGGTCACGACGATGTCGCCGAAGCCGGCAGCGGAAGGAGCGGCCTCTGGTGCGGGGGCCGCGGCCGGTGCCGCTGCGGGCGGGTCCTGCGCGAAAGCCGGAGCGCTGGTCGCCGATGCCGTCAGCGCAACGCCCGACAGCAGAACATACTTCGAAATTCGATTGGAAATGCCGGCCATTCTCTATCCCCTCTTGGCACGGTGCTCGTCGTCGACATCGACCGGACGCTGCCTGTCAGCGCCGGCCCGACCTGACCGTGATCGCGCGCGACGCTATGGGCGGGGCGGGGGACTGTCCACGCAAATTACGTGCTATGGACATGATTGTTCTGACATGGCGCAAATTGAACACACATAATTAAGGTTGGCGGCCGGAATCCGCAGAATTCCGTGGCTTGCCACTGTGCCTTTGATGTGCGCGTGCCGTCGGGGCGGCGCCACGACTGCGTCCCGAGTTCGCCGAACTGTTCGATTCTGGCCGCCCTGCCGGGCGGGCCTGCTACGGATGCGCGACCGGCGGCGCTGTGGCTTCGGCCTCGACCGTGCTCGGCTGGCGCCGGGCCCATTGCCAGCGGAGTCGCCGGGCGCGGCGGCGCTTCACCCAAGGCAGGCTCGGATGCTGCATGCGGAACAGCTCGAGACCGATATACGCGGCCGCAATGACCAAGACCCAGATGCCGAAGGCGTAGCGCATGAACGAGCCCCTGTACGCTCATTGATGACCAAAACGGCCGGCATCCCGCAGGCTTTGCGCTGCCTGGTTCAACCGGTCTCGGGGACCCGCCATCTGACGCGGAATCGAGCCCCCAATGGGCCAATGACGAAACGGGAGTGATGCCTTACCCGAGTCGTCACCATGCCTGTTGGGCACGATAATTTATTATAAACAAACCGGAAACCGGTTTCTCGCTTACCTATGTGAGCGGCCGGTGAGGCCGGACGGCGTCAGATCGCGCGCTCCAGCAGGCTGAACAAAGGTCCCGCCGACATCAGCGTCGCGACGATGAAGATGGCGCCCCAGAGCAGCCCCGCCATCGCCTGGCCATAGCGCCCGATCGCAACGTCGCGGACGATCCCGACGCCGCAGGCAAGCGCCAGCAGCAGCAGCGTGACCGGGAGCAGCAGCGAGGCGTTCATCGGCCGCACTATTCGGCGCGACGCGGCGCCATGCCGACCCGCGACTGGATGCGGCGGGCGCGGCGCTCACGGGTCCATGACAGGCGCGGGTAGGTGAGGCGGATCAGCGCGATCGCGACATAGACGGCGACGAAGACCAGAATCCAGATGCCGACGGTATGACGCATGGCCAAACTCCCCCACCGTGACGCGTGAGCGTCAGACTGTTCGGGCCTGGTGATTGTCGCGGACCCGTAACGAAATCGACAGAGTCGATGGGCGGATCGTCAAGTCGCCGGCCATTTCAGGATAGCCAAATCCCTGCGCCGCCAAGCGCATCATCAGAGCGACTTGTCAGATTCCCCCCCGGGACTCTGCCAACTGCTCACGAATATCATGCGCGAATTAGGCATGAAACCAATTTTCGATTAACCATCAGGAGAAAATGAAGGACCAAAGACTTCGCCGATAGTTAGCTTCGCCGCTTGAATGCGGCCCTGCGAAGGTCGTCCGAAAGCAAGGGCCCTAATCGATTCGTGCCACCGCGACCCGTTGCGCGATCAGCCGCGCCGTGCCGAAGACGGTGAGGAAGCTGATGTCGGTCGCATCGCGCCCGACGCCGATGCGGACGATGCCCGCGCAAGGCGCCAGGCCGGTGGCGTCGACCAGATACCAGGCGCCGTCCAGCCAGACCTCGGCGACGGCGTGGAAATCGTTCGGGTTCAGCCGCCAGGCATAGGCTGCGACGATGCGTGCCGGGATGCCGGCGGCCCGGGTCATAGCCACCAGCAGATGGGCAAAGTCGCGGCAGACGCCCTGGCGGGCGATGAAGCAGTCGGTCGCGGTGGTGCTGGCGTCGCTGGTGCCGGCGACATAATCGACATGGCTGCGGATCCAGTCGGCGATCGCCGCGACCTGGTCACCGCCCGACAAATTGCCGAAGTCTCGGCGGACCAGCGTTTCGAACCGGTCGGACTCGCAATAGCGGCTGGGGAAGAGATAGGGCACGACCAGCGCCGGCAGAGCACGCTTGTCGCCGGCGGGAAGGCCCGCGATCGCGGCTTCCGGCCGCACGACGTCGACGGTCGCGGTATAATGCGCCGCGATCCGGCCGCTGCCGCGGGTCCAGGTGCGCCGTCCGAGATTCTCATCGGCGGCGATCGGCACGAGCGGCTCCACGCCCCACATCACGAGCTTATCGGTTATGAGATGCTGGTCGTGCATTTGCGCGACCTCGAGCGCCAGCAGCAGGTCGGCGGGCTCCGTCAGCTCATAGTCGAGGCTCGCATCGATCGTCAGGCGCATGGATCTTCCCGTCAGGTCCGGAGGGAGGCAAACGCGCTCGGCATGGGCCGTATCCCTGGTTTGTCGCCGAGGCTCGGCGACAAAGATCCTCGCCTCAGCAATTTAACACCGGATAATCCCTTGCACGGCGGTCCGCGCTTGCTATGGCGTCGAGTGATGCCGTCTGTCCCAGCCAAGCGTCCCGCGCGCCGTTCATCGGCCGACACCAAGGCACGGATCATCGAAGCGGCGCAGATCGCGTTCTCCACGCGCGGCTACGCCCAAAGTGTCCTGACCGAGATCGCCGAAAGCGCCGATGTCACGGCGCCGCTGATCATCCGCTATTTCCGCTCCAAGGAGTCCTTGTTCGAGGAAGCCTTCTCCCGATGCATCGATGCGCTGCCCGTGTTCGATGCCGACCTGGCCGATTTTGGCCGGATATCCATCGGCATGATGACGGGCGGCCATGAACCGACCCAGCGCGCGAGCGGCATGATCGCCCATTCGATCGGTGATCCGCGCTCGCGCGAGATCACCATGCGGCTGATCAAGGAGCGGGTGCTCGGCCCGCTTGCGCAGTCGATGGGCGGTGCCGATGGCGCGGCGCGCGCCGATCTACTGGTCATGATTGGGATCGGCTACACGACGATGCGGATGATAACGCCGGTGCCGGATGCTGCGGCCGGCGAGTCCCCGGTTCTGGCCGGCTGGCTGACCAATGCCGTCCAGTCGATCATCGACTGGCCTGATCCGCTGAAGCCGGTGCAGCGCGCCAATGGTTAGGCCGGCCTTGACCCTGTTCCGATAAAGCGGGAGGCTGCTGCGGTCGGTACCCGACAGGGGGAAGACCATGACAGCAGGCAAGGACGGCGAGCGCCGGACCAAGGAAGATCGCCGCAACGAAAGCGATCGGCGCCAGGACGAGAAACCGATCGACCACCCTGATCGCCGCAAGGAGGATCGCCGGACCGGCGAGCGGCGAGAGAGCTAAGCGTACGGAGCGGGGGCTCAGGCCACGCCCGGCTCGGGTTCGGGACCGCCGCTTTCCAGCCGCCGCAGCCGTTCCTCGACCGCGCTGAGCATGCGCTGCAGGCCGTCCTCATGGCTTGCCCGGCCATGGGCGACGCGCAGCGCTTCGGCGAGCGGCTCGGTGATCTCGTCCAGCGCGGCGCGCTCGTCCCGGTTGTAGCGGTTGTTGTCGCTGCGTGGGCCGAGCAGCAGCGTGCCGAGCGGCCCGTCGCCGTCCTCCAGCTCGACGACCAGCGGGAAGCGCGGATCCTCGCCTGAGACCGCCGGCGCCATCGGCGCGGCCAGCCCCCGCGGATTGGTCACGTCGACCGCGGCGACGACCTCGCGGCCGGCCGGCGTCAGCATCAGGATCGCCGCGCCCTCGGCGTGCAGCGCCTGGGTGATGATCGCCAGCGCGCGCATGCCGAGTTCGTCGGGGGCGAGCGTGTTGCGCCAGACCCGTAGCCGCTCGGGCAGCTGGCGCAGCCGGCCGGTCGCCTTGGTGAAGCGGCGTTTCGACCAGCGCAGCGCCAGGCTCTGGGTCGGGCCGAAGACGCCGGCCGCGAGGATCGCGCCGACCGCGGTCGATAGGGTGGCATGCTCCATGCCGAACATCGAGCCGATCACCAGCTTGGCGATGTCGGTCACCGCCGCGAACACCAGGCCGACGACCAGCGTGACGATCGCATAGGCGGCCGACTGGCTGATCACCTTGTCGGCTTCCCACAGCCGGTAGCGCAGCAGCGAGACGAGCAGGCCGAGCGCCATCAGCGCGAAGGACAGGCTGAACAGGCAAACGACCGACAGATAGAAGATCGTGCGCGTCATCGGCGCCCAGGCCATCGTGTCGACATAGCTCGCCAGCGCCAGCGACAGGCCGAGCAGGGCGAAGCCCGCGGCAAAGCCGAAGGCGGCCCATTTGATCTGCTGTCGCTCGATCCCGATGCCGACCCGGCGATAGCGCACCACCTGCGCCGCCAGCAGCAGGATCGGCGGGATGGTGCCGAGCATCAGCGTGAGATCATCCTGCAGATCGATCGCCAGGAAGATGCCAATGAGCGGTGCCCAGATCAGCGTCCAGCGCAGCCAGCGCGGCTCGAAGCGGCCGTCGGGGAAGGCCGCCAGCGCGATCACCATCGCCGTCCACCACAGGCCGGTGGCGACGCTGACCAGGCTGTCGAGGCGCAGCGCCATCCACATCTGCAGCGGCGGGTCGATCACCGCTGCGATTGAAAGGAAGGCGAAGGAGATCAGCACCGCCACCGGATCGCGCGGCCGGCGCAGGAACAGCAGCCCCGCCGAGACCAGCAGGGTCAGCGTCGCCAGCGCGGCGATGCCGAGCCGGATCGCCATCCGCGTGCTCAGGCGGATCGGATTGAGCACGAGCCGCTCCGCCTCATGGACCGGCGATCGGGTCAGGCGAAGCTCACGCAGTCCGCCGTCGGCATTGCGGATCCGCAGGTGAATGACGGGGCCGGGCAGGGCGCGCAGCCGTTCCGCGATCGCGGCGGCCTTGGCGAAGTGGTCGACCGGCCTTTTTTCGATCGCGAGGATCCGCGCGTCCTCGCGGAGGCCCTGGCCGTAGCTCTCCTTGCCGACCGGCGTGACGACGATGCTGCCGTCATATTCGACCGCGCTGGTCAGCCCGATCGCGACGAAGTCGCGGTTGGTCTTGAAGGCGAAGTTGAGCGCAAAGGCGGCGCCGCTGAGCTGCGCCAGCACTGCCGCCGTGAGCGCGATAAACCAGAGCGGGCGCAGCCATGCGCTCGCTCTGTGGCCGATCGCCGGCAACCGCATCGGCAGGAAGCGCGCCCGCCGTGAACCGCTCATGCTGGGCGCCTCGCCGCCATGCCCCTGTGAACTCCCGCCAAGCCGCTGGCCGGCAAGGCTAACATGGCATGCGGAGGTGGTGAAGCCGACGGCGCCCGCCGGCAGCGGCTAGGCGCCTCGTCTCATGGCATTGGATTTGGTTGGTGCCGGCGGTCGGAAACCGGGCGGAAAGAGGTCAGGGACGGGTGGTGACGAGCGGGACCTGCTCGCGGGTCGCCTTGCCGTCCAGCGGCTCGCTGAGCGCGTCGGGCAGGCGATCCTTCGGGATGATGCCCCGGTCGCGCCGCATATAGACCGCCAGTATCGAGGCGCCGACGGCGACGTCGATGACGGCCATGAGGATGCTGCGCGTAACCACTTGTGTTCCCCTGCGACGGCAAGGCCAGAACTCTCTCCGATCCACGTTAAGGAATGGTAATCATGCGATGGTTGCGCGGCACTGGCGGCGCTCGTCGTGGAAATGCAACTCTTTGGCCTGTCATGCTTTAAACCCATTCCGAAAGTGGAGCGAAGGCGATGGCAGCCACGCGGGCGCAGGCGAAAACGGCGATGCAGGCGTACAAGCTTCATTTCATCGACCGCTGGACGGGATCGATCCGCAGCTACGTCGGATTCGAGGCGGCGACCGACGAGGAAGCTTGCGATCACGCCGCGGCCTTTCTTGGCGCGGATGTAGTCGAGTTGTGGTGTGGATCGCGGCTGGTTCACCGCTTTCCCTCGCTGGCCGACGACATCTATCCGCTCGGCAATCAGCATGAGTTGCCCGAGGGCTCGGGTTAGGGACCCTGGGCATTGGACAAATGCCCGCTTAGGGCTCAGCCGTCCGTCGACGTCGACCTGTCCAGCCAGCCGAGGGGGTGCACATTCGCCGCCTTTTCGACGCATTGCAGGGCGTTGTTCGCCTGCGCCATCCTGACGAAGGCGCTGACGTCGACTACCTCGCCGAGCGTGCCGTCCTCATTATAGCCCTGGAACGGCCCGTTGCTGATCGCGAGCATGATCATTTCCTCGTCATCGCCACTGATCGGCTCGTGGACGGACGGCGCGCCCTCGATGCCATAGCCCCAGGCATGGGCAACGCCGCCCTCATAGCCGAACGACCCCTTGAGGACGAAGAATTCGACCAGTCCGTAATGCTTGTGCACCGCAAAGCGGGCGCCGGGCTCCATGCGAAACAGCGTGGTCCAGCGGCCCGACACGGGGTCGGCGCTGAGCAGCTTGAAGTAGGTCCCCTCGCTCAGCGGCGTCCACGGTATCTCGTTGGTGTCCATCGTGAAGGTCAGCGGATGATCCTTGATCCGCACATTGGGATTGGTGCTGGCGAAGCCCTCCCGCGGATGACCGAGTTCGCCGATCTTCGTCGCAAGGTCAGTCATATCGCCTCCCAACCGCCGCCGCCTGCGGATGGGTGAGAATAGGACGAAATCCGTAGCGGGCGATATGCCCCATTGACGCTCCCGCGGAACGCGGCCCATGCCGACGGCCAGGAGAGGACGAGCAGGAGCAGCGTTGATGTCCAGCGGGATCGTCGTCGACGGCGACGGCCATGTCATGGAGCCCGAGGACCTCTGGCCGCGCTTCCTCGAGCCCCAATGGCGCGACCGCGCGATCCGCATCGCCCGCGACGCGGAGGGCATCGAGAATCTGCTGATCGATGGGAAGAGTCACAAGCTGGTGCGCGGCAAGCTCGGCACGCTCGGCGGGATCGGCATGCAGGACGATCTCGAGGCGTTGTTCACCCCCGGCGCGCGCAGCTACCAGGACGGGTTGGTGCCCGGCGGCTATGACCCGGCGGCGCGGATCAAGGTGCTCGACGACGAAGGCATCGATATCGTCCTGCTCTACCCGACGATCGGCATCCATTGGGAAGGCCATGTCGCCGAGGCGGCGCTCGCCGACGCCTACGCGCGGGCCTACAACCGCTATATCGTCGACTTCTGCTTGCACGATCCGAAGCGGCTGAAGCCGATCGCGCATATCAACCTGCTCGACGTCGACCTTGCGATCGCCGAGGCCGAGCGGGCGCGCAAGGACGGCTGCGTCGGCATTTATCTTTCGCCCGATCCGGCGTCCCGTGGTGACCGCTGGCTCGGCGATCGCGACCTCGACCGCTTCTGGGCGGCGGCCGCCGACCTCGCCATGCCGATCGGCTTCCACGTCGTCTCGCGCGACAATGACGCCAATCCGCTGCACCATTATGTCAAGAAGGCCGACTGGAGCGACAGCGGCACGGTCGGCTTCATCGCCACCTTCTTCGGCCTCGAAGTGATGATGGCGTTCAGCCAGCTGCTGATGGAGGGCGTGTTCGAGCGCCATCCGAAGCTCAGGCTCGCGGTGCTGGAGACCGGCTCGAACTGGCTGGTCGCCTGGCTGGAGCGGATGGACCATAAATTCGAGAAGCTCGCCGAGGGCCGCGCCGGCGCGCTGAAGATGAAGCCGAGCGATTATTTCCAGCGGCAATGCGTCATCTCGGCCGATCCCGACGAGACCCAGACCCGCGCGGTGATCGATCGGCTCGGCGACGACAAGATCATCTGGGCGAGCGACTATCCGCATATCGACGCCGAGCTGAACGTGCTGGCGATCCTCCAGCAGCAGATCGGCGGCCTTCCGCAAGCAAGCCAGGACCGCATCCTCGGCGGCAACTGCCTTAGCTTCTACGGGTTGGACGGCTGACGGCGATGTTCCTGCCAGAAGAAGGGCTCAAGGATTTCATCACCGCACCGCCCGCCGCGGCGGGCGAGATCTTGGCCGCCGAGGAATCACTCGGGCTGACCCTGCCCGAGGATTACAAGGCGTTCCTCCGCCTCCATGACGGCGCCAGCGGCTGGATCGGCAACACCCGCCTCGAGCTGTGGCGGGCAGGGGAGCTTGCGTCGATCAATCGCGATCAATCCGCATTGGGCCTGCTGGCCTTCGGCGGCGACGGGCGCGATCTGCTGCTCGCATTCGACCTGCGTGGTCAGCCCTTTGCGGTGGTGATCGTGCCGCTGGCCGCGTTTAGCCAGGCGGCGGCGCGATTGGTGGCCACGAGCTTCTCCGGCCTGTTCTATCATTTGGCGCGGTCTGAACGCTCGCTCTTCGCACGCTAATTTGGTACGTGACATCAAGCGGTGACTCGCCGGCGGGTGCATCACGGGTGCGATAAGACGAGGAGAGAGTGATGCTCGACACGGTCATTCGCGGCGGCACGATCGTCGACGGTACCGGAGCGCCCGGCCAGGCCGGCGACATTGGTGTCGCCGACGGCAGGATCGTCGCTCTCGGCGGCAAGATCACCGAACCGGCGCGCGACGTGATCGATGCCGATGGCGCGATCGTCACGCCGGGCTTCATCGACATCCATACCCATTACGACGGGCAATATCTCTGGGACGATGTCATGGACTCGTCCTTCTCCAATGGCGTCACTACCGCCATCGCCGGCAATTGCGGCGTCGGCTTCGCCCCGGCCCGGCCGGAATACCGCCGCCAGCTGGTCGAGATGATGGAAGGGGTCGAGGACATCCCCGGCATCGTCCTCGACGCCGGGCTCGACTGGAACTGGCGCAGCTTTCCCGATTACCTCGATCGCATCGCCGCGCGGAAATACACGATGGACGTCAAGGCGGCGATCACCCATGCGCCGCTGCGCGTCTTCGTCATGGGCGAGCGTGCGCTGAAGCATGAGCAGGCGACGCCCGAGGATGTCGCCGAGATGGGCCGGTTGGTCAGCGAGGCGATGGCCGCCGGCGCCTGTGGCTTTTCCGTCGGCCGGATCATGGAACATCGCAGCAGTGTCGGCGACTTCATTCCCGGCACATTCTCCGATCGCGCCGAGATGCTCGGCATTGCCAAGGCAATGGGCGCGCACGGCACCGGCGTGCTGCAGGTCATCCCGCTTGGCGCCTCGGGCGACATCATGGGCTATGGCGTCACCGCGGAGCAGCGCGCCGCCGAGCATGCGCTGCTCGTCGAGATGGCGAAGACCGCCGGCCGGCCGCTGACCTATCTCGTCATCTCCGGCGAGGATGAGCCGCATGAATGGCGCACGATGATCGCCGCGACCGAGCGCGCGGTGGCCGAGGAAGGCGTCAACATGCGACCGCAGGTCTCGCCACGCCAGATCGGCCTGTTGCTGACGATCGACGGCTATCACATCTTCCAGTGCCGCCCGTCCTACATGGCGATCCGCCATCTGCCGCGGCTCGAGCGGATCAAGGCGATGCGCGATCCTGATGTGAAGCGCCGCATCCTGTCGGAAGAGGATTGCCCGCTCGACCAGGCGCTGACGCCGATGGTCCATCATTTCGCCGGCCGCTTCGCCAAGGTGCTGGAGACTTTCTACGCGCTGAGCGATCCGATCGACTATGAGCCCGATGAAAGCCGCCGGCTCGATAGGATCGCCGCCGCCACCGGCAAGCCGATGGACGAGGTGCTCTACGATCTGCTGACCGAGGGCGAGGGCTTCGGCATCGCCGCGCAGTTCTGCTACAACTACAATGGGGGGACGCTCGCCACGCCTTATGAGCAGATGCAGAATCCGCGCATCCTCTCCGGCCTCGGCGATGGTGGCGCGCATCTCCTGCTGAGCTGCGACGGCGCGATGCCGACCTTCCAGCTTTCGTTCTGGGCGCGCGACCGCAAGCGCGGGCCGAAGCTGCCGCTGGAGCTGATGGTCCATCGCCTCAGCGGCGATCCGGCGGCGCTCTACGAGATGCACGATCGCGGCACGCTCGCAGTCGGCAAGCGCGCGGACATCAACGTCATCGATTTCAACAAACTGTCGGTCGACATCCCGCGCATGCAGTTCGATCTGCCGGAAGGCGGCGGCCGGCTGATCCAGCGCTCGCAGGGCTATCTCGCGACGATGGTCAACGGCGCGATGACGCGCCGCTTCGACGAGGATACCGGCGCGCGGCCGGGCCGGCTGCATCGCAGCGGCGCGCCGGCGGAAACTGCGCTGGCGGCGGAGTAGCGCTGACTAGCGATCGACCATGGTCAGACCTTGCCGGACCGCGGTTGGCGCGGCGTCGAACCAGCGACGGCATGATCGCGTCAGCACCGATGGGTCGGCATAGCCGAGCTTTGCTGCAACGTCGGTCAACGGCAGGTCCGTGCAGAGCAGATAGCGCAGGGCAAGATTGCGCCTGACCTCGTCTCGTAGGCTTTCGAAGCTATGGCCGATCTCGCCGAGCCGGCGGTGCAGCGTGCTGACACTTGTGTTCAACCAGGCGGCGAGTTCGTCGCGGCTGCAGCGGTCCTCGGCCAGCAGCTCCTTGATTGCCTCGCGCACGCGGTTGGCAAAATCAGCTGTCCTCTGCGGAAAGCGTGCGGACAGCAGATCCTGCTCGCTGCGGAACACCGCCTGATCGGCAATGATCAGCCGGGCATCGATATCCGCCTCGGTGAAGAACAGCCCGTCGAATTCCTGTCCGAATTTGACGACCGCCTGGAAGTGCGCGCGATACACCGCCGGGCTGGCGATCGCCGGATGGGACAGCCAGATTTCATGGGACCGGATCAAGCCGCCCGACATGGCGACGACCGCATCCTGACTCAGCAGGAGAACCAGCTCGGCGAGCTGGCGGAACAGCGGCAGGCCCTCGCCGGGCAATTGGTAGCGCTGCGCGTAGAGTTGCCGTTCGGTATCATGGATCGTCGCGACGCGGATCGCCGTGCTGTAGATCTGATTGTGCAGGGCCGACCAGGCGAAGGCTTCGCGCAACGTCGGCGCATGGGTGTACAGCCGCTCGAACGGAGCGATCATGCGCAACGCTTCCTGACGCGCCGCGAGCCGCATCGCGAAATCGGGACAGCCGAGCGTAGCCGCGCAGCGATCGAGCAGAACCGCCAGTGCGAGCAGCGGGATCGCGCCATCGGGCTGATCGGGCGCGGCAGGGTCGATCCCGGCCTCGGCCAGCAGCGCCGCCGGGTTGCCGCCGATATCGCCGACCAGCGCGCGAAATCCGGTCAGCGCAATCGCCGGCAGGGTGGTCGCCGCCTCTGGTGCGATCGCTTCCAATGTGACCGGCGGCGTTGACGTCATCTCGCTGCTTCCTGGCGCATGCCCGCTGGAATATGACACATGAGGTCAAGCGGTGGAAAGCGCTGCTGCTAACTGGAGAACAGGCGCCGGTGCCCTTGGGCGGCCAGGCGGGAGGAGGGTGGAATGTCTGAGCGCATCGTCGTCGACGCCGACGGTCACATCATGGAGCCGGAGGATCTCTGGCCGCGCTTCCTCGAACCGCAATGGCGCGACCGCGCGATCCACATCGCCAAGGATGATGAGGGCATGGAAAACCTCATCATCGACGGCAAGCCGCATATGCTGGTGCGCGGCATCATGGGCATCATCGGCGGCGTTGGCATGCAGGCCGATCTCGAAGCGCTGATGACGCCCGGCATGCGCACGTACCAAGACGGCCTTGTTCCCGGCGGCTATGATCCCGCCGCGCGTCTCGAAGTGCTCGACGACGAGGGCATCGACATCGCGCTGCTCTACCCGACGCTCGGCATCCACTGGGAAGGCCATGTCGCCGAGGCGGCGCTCGCGGACGCTTATACCCGTGCTTACAACCGCTACATTGTCGACTTCTGTTCGCACGATCGCAAGCGGCTGGTGCCGATCGCGCATATCAACCTGCTCGACATCGATCTCGCGATCGCCGAGGCGACACGCGCGCGCAAGGATGGCTGCGTCGGCATCTATCTCTCGCCCGATCCCGCCTCGCGCGCCGGCCGCTGGCTCGGCAGTCCGGAGATGGGCCGCTTCTGGGACGCGGCCTCGGATCTCGACATGCCGATCGGATTTCACGTCGTTGCGCGCGAGAATGAGGCGAACCCGCTCTATCCCTATCTGGTCAACGCCGATCCGCGGCAGACCGGTGGCCTCGTTTCGACCTTCCTTGGCCTCGAAGTGATGATGGCGTTCAGCCAGATGCTGACCGACGGCGTCTTCGCGCGTCACCCGAAGCTCAAGCTCGCCGTGCTGGAGACCGGCTCGAACTGGCTGATCGCGTGGCTCGACCGGATGGATCACAAGTTCGAGAAGGTCGTCGAGGGCCGCGAGGGCGCGCTCAAGCTGAAGCCGAGCGAATATTTCCACCGCCAATGCGTCATCTCGGCCGATCCCGACGAGACGATGACCGATGCGGTGATCGACCGCGTCGGCGACGACAAGGTCATCTGGGCGAGCGACTATCCGCATATCGATGCGGAGATGAACGTGCTCGCCTCGCTGTCGAAGCAGATCGGCCATCTTCCCGAGGAGAGCCAGAACCGCATCCTCGGCCAGAATTGCCTGCGCTTCTACGGCATCGACGCCTGAGCATGAGCACGCGTTGCGTCGTCGATGCCGACGGCCATGTCCTTGAGCCGGAGGACATGTGGCTGCGCTTCCTCGAGCCGCAATGGCGCGACCGCGCGATCCGCATCGCGGTCGATGACGAGGGCATGGAAAATCTGCTGATCGACGGCAAGCCGCACATGCTGGTGCGCGGCATCATGGGGATGATCGGCGGGATCGGCATGCAGGACGATCTCGAGGCACTGTGGACGCCCGGCATGCGGACCTATCAGGACGGGCTGGTGCCGGGCGGTTACGACCCCGCCGCGCGGCTCGACGTGCTCGACGAAGAGGGCATCGATAAGGCGCTGCTCTATCCGACGCTCGGCATCCATTGGGAGGGACACGTCACCGACGCCAAGCTCGCCGATGCCTATGCGCGGGCGTACAATCGTTACATCGTCGATTTCTGCGCGCATGATCGCAAGCGGCTGATCCCGATCGCGCATATCAACCTGCTCGACATCGACCTCGCGATTGCCGAGGCGACACGTGCGCGCAAGGACGGCTGCGTCGGCATCTATCTCTCGCCCGACCCCGCCTCGCGCGGCGACCGCTGGCTCGGCGATCCCGAGATGGGGCGGTTCTGGGACGCGGCGTCGGATCTCGCCATGCCGATCGCCTTCCACGTCGTCGTGCGCGAGAGCCACGCCAATCCGCTCTATCCCTATCTCAAGAACGCTGATCCGAGCCGCACCGGCGGACTGATCTCGACCTTCCTCGGCCTCGAGGTGATGATGGCGTTCACCCAGATGCTGAGCGACGGCATCTTCGCCGAGCATCCGCGGCTGAAGCTCGCCGTGCTGGAGACCGGCTCCAATTGGCTGATCGCCTGGCTCGACCGAATGGATCACAAATTCGAGAAGTATATCGAGGGCCGCGACAATGCGCTGGCGATGAAGCCGAGCGACTATTTTCATCGCCAATGCGTCATCTCCGCCGATCCCGACGAGACGATGACCGATGCGGTGATTGCCCGTGTCGGCGACGACAAGGTCGTCTGGGCGAGCGACTATCCCCATCTCGACGCCGAGATGAACGTGCTCGCCTCGCTCGAAAAGCAGATCGGCCATCTGCCTGAGGCCAGCCAGAACCGGATCCTCGGCGGCAATGTCCTGAGCTTCTACGGGATCGAGGCTTAGGGCGGGCGCCCGACGGCGGCGCACTTATTGTTCGTCATTCCCGCGAAAGCGGGAATCCAGTGGGACTACGTGACCGTCCAGAGCCTATCGCAAAGTCAGACTGGATTCCCGCTTTCGCGGGAATGACAGATGAAGCGCGCGGGCTAGCGCGGATGCGTCAATCGCCGCTACCGTGCGTGCCAAGTGAGAGAGGAGCGCCCCTTGGCAACGCTGACCCATCCGATCGTCGAGACCAGAGCCGGCCCGGTCACGGGCCGCTACGACGGCGAGCTGAATCTGTTCAAGGGCGTGCCATTTGCCGCGCCACCGATCGGGCTGTTGCGCTTCCGGCCGCCGCAGCCGCTCGTGCCGTGGAGCGAACCGCGCGACTGCAGCCGTTTCGGCAACGGGCCGATGCAGCCGGCCGACGACCGCTTCGATCTCGGCGCGGCGCGTAGCGAGGACTGCCTCTACCTCAACATCTGGGCGCCGGTTTCGGGCGGGCCGCATCCCGTGCTGTTCTGGATCTATGGCGGCGCCAACACGACCGGCGCCGGCAGCCTGCCGACCTATGACGGCGCGAGCTTTGCCCGGCAGGGCGTCATCTTCATTTCCGCCAACTACCGGCTCGGCAGCTTCGGCTTCGTTGAATGGGGCGGGCTGATCCCGGAGCTGACCGGCTCGGGCGTCAACGGCTTGCGCGACCAGATCGCCGCGCTGCAATGGGTCCGCGACAATATCGCTGCCTTCGGCGGCGATCCGCGGGAGGTCACGCTGATGGGCGAGTCCGCCGGCGGCAAGGACATCTGCGCGCTGGCGACCAGCCCGGCGGCACGCGGCCTGTTTCAGCGGGTCGCGATTCAGAGCGGATCGGGCAAGACGGTTCACAAGTCGGTCGATGCGGCGACGCCGATCGCGCGAGCGATCGTCAAGGCCGCCGGGCTCGACAACCCGCGCGAGATTCTCAACCTGCCGGCCGAGGCGGTGATCGACGCGCAACTCGCGGGCCTGAAGGATTGGCCGCAGGCCTTCCCGATCCGGCCGACGATCGACGACGAGATCATGCCGCAGCGCCCGATCGACGCTGCCCGCGCCGGCGCTACGCGCCATCTCCAGATGATCATCGGCACCACCCGCGACGAATGGGCGCTGTTCACACCGCCGGGCACGCCGCTGCTGTCGCTCGACCGGCGCCAGCTCGCCAATCTCGACCTCGCCACCATGACCGAGATGGAGCGGCGCTATGCCGACGCCCTGCCGCATCTGAGCAGTGAGGACCGCCGCATTCGCCTGCTCACCGCCGAGCATTTCTGGATGCCGTCGGTGCGGTTCGCCGAAGCCCATGCCGCGGCGGGCGGCGAGGGATTCATGTACCGCTTCGATCTCGAGAGCGAATCCGGTCCGTTCAAGGGCTATGCGCCCCACGCCGCCGATCTCCAGTTCATCTTCGGCCTCGACAGCTTTGGCCTCGGCATCGTCATCGACAAGCCGGCGCTGTCGCGTGCGACCCATGCGCTCTGGGCGCTCTGGGCGCGTACGGCGATGGCCGATCTCGCCGGCGCGCCGCCCTGGCCGGCCTATCGCGCCGAGGATCGCGCCACCTTGCTGATCGACGATCCGTCGAGCATCGCCCATGATCCGCACGGTGAGGAGCGTGCGCTCTGGGACGGCGTGATCTGATCTCGATCTGATCAGCCTTCCGAAAAGCACACCGCTTCGATGTTGTGCCCGTCCGGGTCCAGGACGAAGGCGCCATAGTAATTGGGATGATAGTGGGGCCGGAGGCCAGGCGCGCCGTTGTCGCGACCGCCGGCGGCAATGGCGGCGGCATGGAACGCATCGACATCGGCCCGCGATCTTGCCTGTAAGGCGATGTGCAGCTTGCCGCTCGTCGCATCTTTCTCGGCAATCCAGAACCACGGCCGATCGTCGCCATATCCGGTCGCCTGGACGCCGCCGCTATGCTCGAGCGGAACGTCGAACAGCCGCTTGACCGCGAGCGGCGCCAGCGCCTGGTCGTAGAACGCGGTGGACCGGGCAAAGTCCGATACGCCGAATTCAATATGGTCGATCATCCCTGCCTCCTGCGCTTGCGGCTGGCCATTTTGCCAAGAAGCGCCGATAAGCGGGGTGGGGGCAAGGCTGTTTCGAGAGGGTGGGTCACCTCATGAATCGCGATTGGTCGGACCGTTCATCTCTGCGTTAGGCCGGCTTTG
>Ga0207667_10000763_pt1 | contig 41829 bp, 22 predicted proteins | sample KBSCornC52_FD_184301 | JGI IMG/M metagenome (GOLD analysis project Ga0207667, IMG submission 184301) | Corn rhizosphere microbial communities from Kellogg Biological Station, Michigan, USA - KBS Corn C5-2 (SPAdes) (version 2) | ecosystem: Host-associated > Plants > Roots > Rhizosphere > Soil ...
CGCAACAGCACTACGACAACTTCATCGACCGCCTGGCGGATTTCCCGATCAAGGTCGAATTGTTGTCGCGCTTCCGCGCGAAGAACGAGGTCGAAGGCGCGCTGAAACGCCTCGCCGACGGCAAGCTCGACATCGTGATCGGCACCCACAAGTTGCTGCAGCCGGACGTGAAATTCCGCGACCTCGGCCTCGCGATCGTGGACGAGGAGCAACGTTTCGGCGTGCGCCACAAGGAGCGCCTGAAGCAACTGCGCGCCGAGGTGGACCTGCTCACCCTCACCGCCACGCCGATCCCGCGTACCCTCAACATGGCGATGAGCGGCATGCGCGATCTTTCCATCATCGCGACACCACCGGCCGCGCGCATGGCGGTCAAGACGCTGGTCGCGCAATACGACCCAGCGCTGATCCGCGAAGCGTTCCAGCGCGAGCTGGCGCGTGGCGGCCAGGTGTATTTCCTGCACAACAGCATCGACACCATCCAGCGTACCGCGCGCGAATTGGCCGAGCTGGTGCCCGACGCGCGCATACGCGTCGCGCACGGGCAGATGGGCGCGCACGAACTGGAAAGCGTGATGCTGGATTTCCATCGCCAGCGTTTCAACGTGCTGGTGTGCACCACCATCATCGAATCCGGCATCGACGTGCCGACCGCCAACACCATCGTGATCGACCGCGCCGACCGTTTCGGGCTCGCGCAATTGCACCAGTTGCGCGGGCGCGTGGGCCGTTCGCACCACCGCGCCTACGCCTACCTGATCGTTCCCGACAGAAAGGCGATGACCGCGGATGCGGAGAAGCGCCTGATGGCACTGGAATCGCTGGAAGAGCTGGGCGCGGGTTTCACCCTGGCGACGCACGACATGGAAATCCGCGGTGCCGGTGAACTGCTGGGCGAAGCGCAATCGGGCCAGATCGAAGCCATCGGTTTCGCACTGTACAGCGAACTGCTGGAACGCGCGGTGCACGCGCTGCGCTCCGGCAAAGTGCCGGATTTCGACCTGGGCGGCGACAGCGGCACCGAAGTCGAACTGCACATGCCCGCGCTGATCCCGGACGATTACCTGCCTGACGTGCACACGCGACTGACGCTCTACAAACGCATTGCCGGTGCGCGCGACGATGCCGCGCTGGGCGACATGCAGGTGGAAATGATCGATCGCTTTGGCCTGCTGCCGCAGGCTACGAAAAACCTGTTCGCGATCGCCGCGCTGAAGGTGCGTGCCTCCGCGCTGGGCATTCGCAAACTCGATCTCGGCGCCGCCGGCGGGCGCATCCTGTTCCACGAAAAACCCGACGTCGACCCGGCCACCATCATCCGCCTGATCCAGACCCGGCCGCGCATTTACAAGCTGGATGGCCAGGACAAGCTGCGCATCAGCCTTGAGCTTCCGGAACCCGCGGATCGTCTGCGCGCTGCCGGCGAATTGCTGGAGACGCTGTCGGCGAAATCGAAGGCCGCGTGACACGGACGCGCGTGCCGAGTGCGTGGCTGCACGTCAAGCCCGGACGCGTGAAGGGATAACGCGCGCCGCGCACCCTTGATCCAGTCATGGCCGGACGTCAGCGCATTGATGCCCGTACTCGCTGGCACTTCAATGCATGGACGGCAGGATCTTCCAGGCGAAGTCGTAATCCCACTTGTCGTAGTACAGGTTGCCGCCGTCCCACTCCACTTCGCCGCGCTGCGAATCCACGGTGTCGGAACGGAAGTGCTGCTTGGCTGGAACGAAATCCTGCGAGAAATCGTCGTTGAAGGCGATGCGGTAATTGTCGAGACCGCCGAGATAAAACCATTTCAACGCCGGGTCGCTGGAAGCCAGGCGTCCGTAAGTGACGTCCACTGGAACCCACCCGTACGGCGCGAGGTAAATCTCGGCCCAGTCGTGGATATCGTTGTCATCGTGACGGGTGAAGGTCCAGCCCGATTGCCAGCGCGCCGGGATGCCGTTCATGCGCATCAGCGTGATCAGCAGCAAGGTCTGCTCGCCGCAATCGCCATGCCCTGCATGCAAGGTGTAGGCGCTGATATCGGGGATCGTGGAGTATTCGCGTGCGCCGGCCCAAGGGATCTCGTCAACCGCCGCGAAAATGCGCCGCGCAATTTCATACGGGTTGGTCGCGTCACCCACAACTTGCTTCGAGAATACCCGCAGCGGCTCGGTGAACACGACGTGCGGGGCGCGCTCGGCCACGTACGGTGCCAGTTCGGGCGTGATTTTCTCGGCCGCAACCTTCGATGGATCGATCGCGTGGTATTGCGCGTACAAGGTAACTTCGTAGGTGATCTTGAACACCGTTGGCTTGCCGGCCTGCGCGGGCTGCTCCAGGAACACCGTGCGCTGCAGCGCAGATTCCGGTGCCATCCGGTGTGCCGATGGCTCACTGGAAACGAGCCGGATGTCTTCCTGCTGGTCCCTGTCCGCACGCGGATACGGAATCCACGCATGCACGGTCTTGCCTGCGGGCACGGCATTCGCATCGACCGTCAGCGTTTGCGTCACCTGCACCCGCTGCGGCAACACGCTGTTTTTTTTGGTGGCTTTCGCTTCCGCAATCACCTTGCGGTCGTAATCGATGTAGTTTTCATTCACTTCCCTGGGCAGGCCGCTGCTGGTTCGCGTCGTCGGCTCCTTCTGCCGCGCCACCGCGGCCGCGCTCAACTGGAACAGGTTCGACGGCGAGCGCTTGAAGTACAGCCGCTGGCCGTCGATGTCCATGTGTTCGAACAGGCCGTGCGCATCCCAACGCGCGAATTCGGCGTCGCTGAGATCGGGGATCTGCTTGCGCACTTTCGCCTTGACCTGATCGGCGGTGAGGCTGAAATCGAGGCGCATGCGCTGCATCCGTTCGCGCTGGAACTCGAATGCCCGGCGCGCATCCGGCGACAAATCCGGCTGCTTCAGCGCTGCGTCGATGCGGGCATCGGCGGCCTTGAATTGCCCGTCGGTGACCAACTCGACTACCGTACCCAGCTCGCGATTGCCCGGATCGGCGGGCGGGATGCCGGTAGCCATCGCGGACAAGGACAACAGGGAGAACACCGCCATCGTCAGGGCCAAGACCGGTTTCATGCGCCGTTCCCCACAGACTTCGGTGCCAGCAACGCCTTGAGGTAATCCGGCTTGCCCTGTTCGCGCACCAAATGCGGATACTTCAACCCGCCGTCGTAGTGCACCGTGTAGGTTGTGACGGCACCATCGTTGCGCGCCTGGAACCGCAACGGCTGCCCGCTCTTTTGCGCCGCGGCGATCGAATCGTGCAATCCCTGCGTGCTGTACGCGTGTCCGCCGATGGAAACCAGCTGCATGCCGGGCGCGAGTCCGGCCTTGAACGCGGGGCCCTGCCACAACACGTCCCTGACCCTGCCGTCATTGGTAAGGAACATGCCGACGGAAAACATCGCGTTGATGCCGTGGCCTTCCAGCTCACCCATGCCGACGTCTTCCAGTGCCTTCTCGTAGACCGACGGCTTGTCGGTGTAAACCAGTTTCCAGCCGCTGGCTTCGATGCCGGACAGCAGCGGCACCTGATCGCCCGTGCCATCCATCCACGTGTGCAGGAACGTCGCCCAGTCGTAGGGCTGGACCTTGTCGAGCGCTTTCACGACATCGTCGAAATCGTAGGTGTGGGTGACGAAGCTGCCGTTGTCGATGCCGAAGAATTCGCGCGCGAAATCGTCGATGTCGCGCTTGTCGTGGCTCAAGTTGCGGATCTTCATGTCCACCGCCAACCACAGCAATTCGCCCTCGCGATAGAAATCGTTCTGGCGACGCCAGTTGGCCCAGGCTTCGGGCGCGCCGTAATCCACCGCGATGGTGGTATCGACCAGCGGCCGCCATGCGCGGCCGGTGCGGTGCGTCATCACCGCGGCCCGATACGCCAACGCATCACGCCAGGTTTCCGGCGACCACAAGCCGCTGCGCGCGGTGAGCGTGTCGCCCAGGTAAACCGTCAGCCCCTCGTACACCCACAGCAACTTCGGTTTCTCGGGCTGCTCGAAATCGGGTTGCCACAAGCCGGCCGGACGCATGAATTTGCCATTCCACGAATGCGTGTATTCGTGCGGCAACAGCGAGCCATCGAGCATGAAGTGATCGGGGTCGGCGAACATCTTCGAGCCGCCGCGCGCCTTGTCGTCGCTCGACTGATGATGCTCAAGACCGCCTTTCGCGGTGTGGTCGCTCAAGACCAGCAGCAAGTGGTAACTGTCGTAGTGGTGCGAATGGAACAGCGCCTGCGCCTGCTCGATCAGGTGGTGGAAACCCGCGCTCTGCGGGTCGGAAATCGTGATCGCCGCGGCGCTGTCGCCGACCATGTCGAGGTAGCGATGCACCGATGAACCTTTCGGTGTCAGGTCGATCTCGCGAAAATACTTGCCCGCGATCACCGGCGAATCGACCAGCGTGTTGAACGGCACCGGCTTGAAGTTGATCCGCTTGCCGTCGCGCTTGTCGGTCTGCAATGCGCTGCCGTAATGCCAATCGGCGGGAATCACCAGTGACGGCTGGAACAACTGGTCCCTGGTCGGATACCCCGCGCGGTACAGCGAAACGTGGTCCCAGGTGAGGTCGATGAGATTCGCCGTCACGCGATCGCTCGACGGGAACTGGAAACGGATGTCGAGCTGGTGCACGCCCGCGGGCACCGTCAGATGGAACGTGAACCGATCGAGCTCATCGCGCTGCCATGCAATGCGCTGCCCATTCCCCGAGAACTCCAGGCCCATGATTTCGCCGATGGGTCCGTCCGGTGAATGGTCGCCGGGAATCCACTTCGGGTAGTAAACCGTGAGCGGCCCCGGAGAAACCGGCATCACCTCGTGCACGTAAAGGATCTTCTGGCCCGGGTCGGGCAGGCTCACGGTCAAGGCGACCGGACCGGGGGCCTCTGCGGCGAGGCACGACACGGACGCGACAAGCGCGAATGCGCAAACAAGCCATGACAACCGTTTCATGTTTCCCTCCGAATGAATTGTGCCGCGCGTGAACGCGCGGCGTCACGCCGCCCGGATGCGCCTTTGGCGCCACATCCACAGGTAGTACAGGGGCAAGCCCGCCAGCGTGATCAGGATGCTGGCGATGGTGGACCAGAACTGTGCGTACAACGCGTTGGCGACGACCACGAAGGTTGCCAGCACGAACAGCGCGGGAACGATCGGATACCCGAGCGTGCGGTATTGGCGCGGGAAATCAGGCCGCGTCTTGCGCAGGATGAAAATGCCGATCACGCACAGCGCGAGGAACGGCCACACGCCCAGCACGTAACCTTCGGCGAGTTGCATGAAATCGCGCAGCAACACGTAGATCACCGCGATGACGACGATGAACGCGATCGCCACGTACGGCGTCTCGTACTTCGGATGCACCTTGCCCACGGTGCGGAAAAACAAGCCATCTTCGGCCATCGCGAAGAACACGCGCGGACTGGAAAGAATGCTGCCGTTGAGCGTGCCGAATACCGACAGCATCACCAGCGCGCCGATCAGCGAAACGCCGGCGCGCCCCAATACCACCGTGGCGGCGTCGGTGGCGACGGACTTCGACGCGGCGAGCTGCGGCACCGACAACGCGCGCACGTACGCGGTGTTGATCAGCAGGTACACAACCAGCACCACCAGCACGCCACCGATCAGCGCCAGCGGCAGGTTGCGCTGCGGGTTCTTCACTTCGCCCGACAGCGCGGTCAGATTCTGCCAGCCATCGTAGGCCCACAACGCCGCGATCAGGCCAATGCCGATGCCGGACCACTTCGCCATGCCCATGGGTTCCGCATTGAGCGGGTTGGCCGCACCGCCCGGCGCGAGAAAGAAGATCGCCGCGGACAACCCGATGATCGCGAGCACCTTGGCGCCAGCAGAGAGATTCTGGATCACCGCACCCAGTTTCACCGAACGTATGTTGGCGACCGCGACCAGCACGATCAGCGCCGCCGCAATCACGTGCTGAACCTGTTCGGGAATCGGCACGAAGAAGCCCAGGTACTCGGCGAACATCAGGCTTTGCGCCGCCCACGAGATCGGCGTCGTCAACAGCCACATCCAGCCGAACAGGAAAGCCAGCGGACGGCCGTAGGCTTCGCGCAGATAAACGTATGGGCCGCCAGCCGCGGGATACATCGCCGCCAGTTCGGCGATCGACAACGCGCCGAACAGCGCGACGATGCCGCCGAGTATCCACACCAGCGCGATGCCGGTGAGGTTGCCGGTATCCGCGGCGATGCCGGAAGGCACGCGGAAGATGCCGCTGCCGATGATCACCCCGATCACCACGGCCATGCCGGTGACGAGGCCGAGTTTGCGCGGCAGTTCGCGCGGTGATTCGGACGATGCGGTCATGGCCGAATCGTACATGGCTATCGCGTGTTCGTCGTATCGGTTGGCGCGTGATGCGGCGCAGCAACCCTGCTGCCGGCCTGCAAACACGATCGCACGGCTGCAAGCGGAATTCGATGCATTCCCGGCGTCGTCGCGGTTAACGGAACCATAACCCAAGGCTATGCCGAATGCCTGTCTTTTCATTGGTGGTTTTCGTTGGCCGATGAGTATGCTCGGGAGTGAACTGCGAGCGATGTTCGATAGCGGCTTTGACCGTCGCGCTCGCTGTGATGCTGCCGAGGGACCGATCGGCCACATCGTTGTGCGCGATGGGGGGAAGCAAAGCCGCGGCAGCACAAGACTCACTGTGCCTGCATTCAATCATTAGGAGGGTACGCATCATGACGAGCAAATCTTTGCGCGCGCCGCGTTGCAATGTTGTCAAGCATCTTGTCCGGCGCAAGGCACTGGCACTGGCAATCGGTGGAACGATTGCCCTCACTTTCGGCGGAAGCGCATTCGCGCAGGCCGTCGACGGCACCATCCAGGGCACGGTGCCGGTCGCCCCCAACGAAACAATACAGATTACGGGTGGCGCCGGATTCAACCGCACCCTCACGGTGGGGCCGTCAGGCCAGTATTCGATCACGCTGCCGGTCGGCACCTATACCGTCTCGTTGTTGCAGGACGGCAAGGTGGTGCAAAGCCAGACCGACGTGGCACCGGTTGCCGCGGGTGCGGTGACGGTCGACTTCACGTCCTCTGTCGCCAACGCACAGACTCTCAGCACCGTCGAGGTCTCGGCGAACGCGATTCCGGCGATCGACGTGACCACCACCAATCAGGTCACGACGATTACACAGCAGCAACTGCAGCAGTTGCCGTTGCAACGTACGGCGGAAGACATCGCGATGCTGGCGCCGGGCGTGCAGCCGGGCTCGGCGGTTCTGGCCGGCGGACCACTGGGCACCCCGGCGGTGACGTTCGGGGGCGCTTCGACGGCCGAGAATTCGTACTTCATCGACGGCATGCTTTCCAGCGCCGTGCTCGACGACCAAGGCGGCATCGGACTGCCCTACAACTCGATCGAGCAGCAACAGACTTTCATCTCGGGCTATGGCGCCAAGTACGGTCGCTCGATCGGCGGCGTGATCAACCAGATCGGCAGGAGCGGATCCAACGAATGGCACTTCGGCGTCCGCGCGCAGTGGTCGCCGGCGGACTGGACCAGCGATCCCGAGAATACCTATTACGCCAATCCGCTGGTCACGCGGGCGGGCCACCATGCAGGGGATTTGTACTCCTATAACCAAGACAACCACGGCATGGAGACGGTCTATGACGCCTATGTCAGTGGCCCGATCGTCAAGGACAAACTGTTCTTCTTCCTGAGCGCCGAACAGGACGATTCGACCTTCGCAAGCGTTGGTTGCAAATACTGCGGCGGATTCGAATATTTTGACCAGACCCACAAGCCCAAGATCTACACGAAGATCAACTGGAACATCAACGACAGCAATTTCCTGACCTTGACCGCAATCCAGAGCTCCTGGAAAACATGGGACTGGGCCTACAACTACGACTACGACACGCACAACGCGACGACCTTTTTCAACAGGGGCCAGTCGGCAAAGAACGTCTACCGGATGGGGGTGCTCAACTACACCTCCTACATCACCGACAATCTGACCCTGCACGCGATGTACGGCAAGTCGCACGAGCAGTACGGCAGTTTCCAGCCGCCCTATCCCGGGTATGACCCGAACATGGTTTTCGTCGGCGACATTGGCAACGAAAATCCGGCGTTCACGCCGAACGGACCCATAGGCAATACCCAGAATGCCCTGACGGTGACGCCGGACAACCACAAGGTCAACCTCACCGACTACCGGGTGGACCTGGATTACAAGTGGCGCAACCACGACTTCCAGGTGGGTATCGACAACGACATCACGACGGACCTCAACGACGGCGTTGAAGGCACCGGGCCCGGGTACGGGTGGGATTACGGACTCGTGACGGGGGCGGATATCAACAACCCGCTTATTGGCAACGATCCCAACCTCCCGCCTTACGTGGCGCCGGTAAATTCGAATCCAGCTGGCGCCAGTGGCTATTACGCAATGAAACTCTTCCAGGCCTACAACCCGTCCACGCGCGTGGTCGAACGCGCGCAATACATCCAGGACCGCTGGCAGATCACGCCGAACTTTTTGTTGACACTGGGCTTGCGCAACGACCAGTTCGTCAATTACGACGCGGCTTCCAATCCCTACATCAAGTTGACCAAACCCAACTGGTCTCCGCGCATCGGTTTCAGTTGGGATGTGCACGGCGATTCCACCTTGAAGGTATTCGGAAACGCCGGGCGCTATTACCTGACGCTGCCGGTGGGCGTCGGCACGACCGTGACCGCACCCATCGTCAACGTCACGGAATACGGCACCTATACCGGCGTCGACCCGGCCACCGGCGCACCGCTGGGTTTCCAGCCGCTGCCGCAGAATCCCGCCGGAGGGGTGTCGTGTTGCAACCAGTACGGCTTTCCGCGGAACAACCTGACCGTGGCTTCCCAGAACATCAAGGCCCCGTACTCCGACAATTTCGTGCTGGGCATGCAGCAGAAGCTTCACTTCCTGACCGCGGATTGGGTATTCGAGGCCACCGGCACGTTCGAGAAACTGGGCCAAATGATCGGCGGCACCGATGATGCCTTGTCGATGTGCGCGGAAGGCGTGCGCGAGGGCTATAGCTGGATGACCCCGGATACCTGCAGCCAATGGATCCAGAGTCCCGTCATGGTCAATCCGGGCGTGGACCAGAAGATTTACGTGGGGGCTCCGGATGGAACGTTGCGCCTGATCGACTGGACCGCGCAGGACCAAACCTTCGAGATGGGGCCCAAGCGCAACTATTACGCGCTGGACCTGTCGCTCACCCACGTGTGGGACGGCAAGTGGTTCGGGAAGATCGACTACGTGTTCTCGAGGCTGTACGGCAACGATGCCGGGCCGGTCGGACCGATGTACGAGTCGAGCGGGACCGTGGCTTACCTCACCGCGGTCTGGGCGTACCCCAGGATCATGGACAATTCGAACGGCATCCTGGGCACCGACCGCACGCACTCGCTCAAGATCTACGGCGCTTATGCGATCAATCCGGAGTGGATCGTGGGCGCCAACGTGTGGATCGCGTCGGGCACACCGCGGATGTGCCGCGGCGCCTATGGGCCGGATCAGGTGCGCCTGCACACAAGCAGTCAATACCACTGGTGCGGCGGCGTGCCCATCGCGCCGGGTTCTGGGGTTCCCCCGTACGGGGCGAAGCGCACGCCGTGGATCCACAATGTCAATCTCAGCGTGGATTACAAGCCCGGCTGGGCCCAGCACAAGCTCGATTTCAAGTTCCAGGTATTCAACGTGTTCAACAAACAGACGCCCACGTTCTACGGGAACTATTTCGTGACGACGTCCAGCCCCGGCACCAGCTACAACATGATCGAAGCGCGGATGCCGCCGCGCTCCGCCGCGCTTTCCGTCCGTTACGATTTCTGATTGGCGCAAAACCGCTTGAAATCGCCGGGCGCACAGCGTGCGTCCGGCGATTTTGCATCCGGCAGCGGCTGCCAGCGCGAGACCATTGATTGGCATCCGGCACCGCGGCACCCGGACAAGCCACGCCGAGAACACCAACGCCATGGGCGTGCGGAACGACCCTGTCGGCGGCATACTCGACCCGTGACGCGTGCATCCGTTCACGACGCCGGGCCGCTTCCCGTGACAACCCACCACGCTCCTCCAGTGTCGCCAAACCCATTCGCGGTTCCGCTGCCGTGAATGCGCGTTGACGACCACCGCGGCACGGACGGACTGAAATAAAATGACCGCGGTTCAAGACCCGCAAACATCCAGCTCGAACATCGCCGGTTTTCTGGCGCGCATTGCTGACGAGTTGCCACCCGCCTGCGTCATGGCGCAGGCGGACCAGACCCGCGCGTTCGAATGTGATGGTCTGACGCTGTACCGCGAAATACCGCCGGTGGTGCTGCTGCCGGAAAGCGAAACCCAGGTCGTCGCGATCGTCAACGCATGCAGGGAATTCGGCATCCCGATCGTGCCGCGCGGTGCCGGTACCGGACTGTCGGGCGGCGCAACCCCGCATCCGCACGGCGTCGTGGTCGGAATGACCCGGTTCAATCGCATCCTGCGTATTGATCCCGAAGCGTGCACGGCCGTCGTCCAGCCTGGCGTGCGCAACCTCGCCATCTCCGAGGCCGTCGCACCCTGCGGTCTTTACTATGCACCCGACCCCTCCAGCCAGATCGCGTGCTCGATCGGCGGCAACGTCGCGGAAAATGCGGGCGGCGTGCACTGCCTCAAATACGGGCTGACGGTCCACAACGTGTTGCGCGTGCGGGTGGTGACGATCGAAGGCGAGATCGTCGAACTCGGCGGCGAGGCGCCCGATTCGCCGGGACTGAACCTGTTGCACGTGTTCATCGGCTCGGAAGGCATGCTCGGTCTGGCGACCGAGGTCACGCTGCGACTGATCCCGCGCCCGCAGCTCGCGCGCGTGGTCATGGCCAGCTTTCCCAGCATCGAACTCGCGGGCCAGGGTGTCGCACGGATCATCGCGGATGGCGTGATCCCGGCCGGGTTGGAACTGATGGACAAGCGTTCGATCCACATGGTCGAACCCTTCGTGCACGCCGGCTACGACATGGACGCCGCAGCGATCCTGCTATGCGAATCCGACGGGGCACCCGAGGAAGTGGTGGAAGAAATTGCACGTGTCGAGGCGTTGCTGCACGACGTCGGCGCAACGCGTTTGCAAACGTCTTCATCGGAAGCGGAACGCCTGAAATTCTGGGCGGGACGCAAGAACGCGTTTCCGGCCGCGGGGCGGATTTCCCCCGATTACTACTGCATGGACGGCACGGTTCCGCGCCGGCGCCTCGCCGAGGTGCTGCGGGCGATCACCGGCATGGAAAAGCAATTCGGCCTGCGTTGCGCCAACGTCTTCCATGCCGGCGATGGCAATCTGCATCCCATGATCCTGTTCGATGGCAATCTTGCCGACGAAGTCGATCGCGCCCAGGCCTTCGGTGCCGCGATCCTGGAATTGTGCATCGAAGCAGGCGGCACCATCACCGGCGAGCACGGCGTCGGCATCGAGAAAATCGAGCAGATGTGTATCCAGTTCTCGCGTGCCGAGCTCGATGCGTTTGCGGCGGTCAAGCGCGCCTTCGATCCCTGCGGCCTGCTGAATCCGCTGAAGGTCATCCCGACGCTCGCGCGTTGCGCCGAATACGGAAAGTTGCATGTGCACCGTGGCGACGTGCCTTTCCCCGAAATCCCGCGGTTTTAGGAGTCCGCCGTGGTGAAGGATCCTGCACTCCGGCAATTGGGCGAACAGATCGCGACAGCCCGCGATGCCGGTCACTCCGTGCAGATTCGCGGCGGCGGTACGCGCATGTTTTACGGCGAGCCCGTGACCAGCGATGCGCCCTTGTCCGTGCTGGACATGTCCGGCTGGCGCGGGATCGTTGATTACGAACCCTCGGAGCTCGTGCTGACGGCACGCGCCGGAACCCCCCTGGATGAAATCGAAAACCTGCTGGCTTGCCATGGCCAGATGCTGGCGTTCGAGCCCCCACGCTTCGGCGCCGCGGACACGCTCGGTGGCTGCGTCGCCACGGGCTTGTCGGGTCCACGCCGCATGGCCGTGGGCGGCGTGGCGGATTTTGTCTTGGGGACGCGCCTGTTGAACGCGGCGGGTGAAGTGTTGCGCTTCGGCGGAACGGTGATGAAGAACGTCGCCGGCTACGACGTGTCGCGCCTGCTGGTCGGTTCGCTCGGCGTGCTGGGTGTGCTGGCGGAGGTCTCGCTGAAGATCATGCCTGTGCCGCGCTGCGAAGCCACCCGCATGTTCCCGCTCGACGAAGCTGCCGCGCTGCAACAGTGCCTCGCGTGGCGATCGTTGCCGCTGCCGATCTCGGCGACGGCCTGGATGCCGGAAGCGCAGGGTACGCGGGGATGTTTGTGGGTGCGTTTGTCGGGCAGCGAATCGGCCGTGCGCCAAGGCCTCGATCGAATCGGAGGAGAGTCGGCAGCTGAACACGATGCCGTCGCATTCTGGTCGAGCCTGCGCGACCAGACCCACGTATTCTTCCGGCAACGCCCGTTGTGGCGGATCGTGCTGCCGCCGCGGGCACCGACACTCGATTTGGGATCTTCACTGCATGAATGGGGCGGCAGCTTGCGTTGGCTCGCAGGACCACAGGATGCCGCCACCCTGCGTGCCGACGTGCGTGCCATCGGTGGTTCGGCCTGCCTGTATCGCCGCGACGAAACGATGGCCCGTGTCGCAACCTTTCATCCGATGCCGCCCGCCCTGTTGCGGATCCAGCAAAGGCTGAAACAACAGTTCGATCCCACGGGCGTGTTCAACCCGCACCGTTTGACGCAGGCGTTCTGACGTGCACCCGTACCGTCACGGCATCCGGATGAATCCGCGACACCTGCGTTGCGATCGTCAGGCAATGGCCACTTCGACGAGCGATCATGCAAACTCGACTCACTGACTGGGCACGCAACGCGGATTACGGCAGCGAGGCCGACGGGATCCTGCGCCGCTGCACGCACTGCGGTTTCTGCCTCGCGACCTGCCCAACCTTCCTGCTCACCGGGGACGAACTCGACAGCCCGCGTGGCCGCATCTACCAGATGAAGCTGGTGCTGGAAGGCGAACAGCCGACCCATGAGACCTTGCTGCATCTCGACCGCTGCCTGACTTGCAACAATTGCGAGACCACCTGCCCGTCTGGCGTCGAATACGGCGCGCTGGTGGACATCGGCCGGCAAGTGATCGGCGAACGCGTTCGCAGGCCTTGGCGCGAGCGACTGTTGCGCGGTGCCGCGCGGCGCGTGCTGATGTCCCGTGGCTTTGGCGTTTGCTACAAGCTCGCGCGCGGACTGCGGCCATTGCTGCCGCGAGCGCTGAAATCGAAGATCACCCGCCCGCGTCCCGTCGGCGTACTGCCGACGCAAACACCGCAGCACCCGCGGCAAGTCCTGTTGCTCGCCAATTGCGTGCAACCGCACATGCTGCCTTCGATCGATGCGGCGACCACGCGCGTACTGGATGCCCTCAGCATCGGAACCCGCCACGCATCGCGGTCCGGATGCTGCGGCGCCATCAATTTCCATCTGGACGCCCAGGCCGCGGCACTCGATCAGATGCGCGCGAATGTCGATGCATGGCTGCCGCTGCTGGAATCCTGCGCAGTCGAAGCGGTGGTCGTGAATGCTTCCGGATGCGGCGCAATGGTCAAGGACTACGCCCGCCACCTGCAACACGACCCTGCCTATGCGGATCGCGCCAAGCGCCTGATGCCATACGTCAAGGACATCGCGGAATTCCTCGCGCCGATGGCGATGGAGCTGCGGTCACGCATGCACTCCACGCCTGCCGGCCGTTGTGCGTTCCACCCTCCCTGCACCCTGCAGCACTGGATGGGATTGCGCGAGGAGACCGAGCGCCTGCTGCGGACCCTGGGATTCGACTTGCAACCGTTTGCCGAATCGCACCTTTGCTGCGGCTCCGCGGGCACCTACTCGATTACCCAGCCCAAATTCGCGACAGCCTTGCGGGATCGCAAGCTCGCGGCTATCCAGGCAGGGGCACCCGAGTTCATCGCATCTTCGAACATCGGCTGCATTTGCCACCTGCAAAGCGGTACCGAAACCCCGGTGCGCCATTGGGTCGAAATGGTGGATGCAGCAATGAGGGAGGGTTCCGACAGCTGACGAACCCGCGCGGATCACAACCTGTCCAGCGCCTCTGCCAGCGACGCAACCGTCCGCTCGACATTGCCAAGTTTGTCGAGTCCGAACAACCCGAGCCGGAATGTCTTGAAGTCCTCGGGTTCGTCGCACGCAAGATGCACGCCGGCCGCCACCTGCAGGCCCGCTTCGGCGAACTTGCCGCCGGACTTGATGGCATCGTCGCTGGTGTAGCTGACCACGACGGTCGGTGCCTCGAACCCCGCTGCGGCCACGCTCTTGAAGCCGCGCTCGCGCAACAGCCTTCGCACCGCATCGCCCAGGCATTGCTGCTCGACGCGCAGCTTGTCATGGCCGCGGGCCGCGGTTTCGATGATGGCGTGGTGCAGCACGACCAGCGCATCCGTGGGCAGGGTCGCGTAGTAGGCGTGACCGCCCTTTTCGTAGGCTTCCATGATCCCCAACCACGCGCGTAAATCACACGCAAAGCTGGTGGACCGCGTAAAGTCGATGCGGCGGCGCGCCTCTTCGCCCAACATCACCATGGCGCAGCAGGCCGATGCGCTCCAGCCCTTTTGCGGGGCCGATATCAACACGTCGACGTTGCAGGCGCGCATGTCGACCCAGATCGCACCGGAGGCGATGCCGTCCAGCACGAACAGGCCGCCGATGGCGTGTACCGCCTCGGCAACCGTTCGAATGTAGTCGTCAGGCAGGATGATGCCCGATGCGGTTTCGACGTGCGGCGCGAACACCACGTCGGGTTTGAATTCCCGAATGGCGGCGACCACTTCCGCAACCGGCGGCGGCGTGAAGCATGGCAGACTCCCCGCCTCGGCCGGCCGCGCCTTGAGCACCCGGACTTCAGCCGGAATCTTGCCGACGTCGAAAATCTGCGACCAGCGGTAACTGAACCAGCCATTGCGGATCACGAGGCAACGCTTGCCGGTGGCGAATTGCCGCGCCACGGCTTCCATCCCGAAAGTGCCGCTGCCGGGAACGATGATCGCCGAGCGGGCCTTGTAGACAGCCCGCAACTCGCGCGAGATGTCGCGCATCACGTGCTGGAATGCCTTCGACATATGGTTGAGGGCGCGGTCGGTATAAACGACCGAATATTCAAGCAAACCATCGGGGTCGACGTTCGGCAACAATCCTGGCATTGACTTCTCCTGCTCTGATCTTTTTGCGCAAGCGGCGAATGTAGATATGGAAATGTCCGCGACCCAGGATTCCAATGGCAGTTGGATTTTCCATCCACCCGATTCGATCGTGGCGGTCGAATCGGATTTGAACATGGTATCAACGATCACGAGAAGCGTGCTAGCATCCGGCCTTTGCAGGCCCACACGTCCCGAGCCATCGACCCACGCAACGGGTGGTTGTGCGACTGGCCGTGGGTGCGGGTTTCATTCACTTCCACGTCATTTTGACCTTGGCCATTCGTGTCAACGGCTTTCTGCGGCACGTCATGAGGTCCCCGTGATCGCTGGTTGATAACTCGATAAACACGATCCATGCAGTTTGGTTATGCAAGCCATTATCCGTTGTACCGATTCAATCCTGACGAATCCATATAAAAGATGCCTCCAATAGTGACCGTTCCCTGCAATAAGGACGTGAATCCGTGATCGATCTTGCTGTCATCGCCGTCTATCTTGTCGCGATTGCGGCGATCGGATTGCGCATCAGTGGCAAGCAGCGCTCGGCCACCGATTATTTCGTCGGCGAGCGCAACCTGTCGTGGTGGGCGGTGTGCTTCTCGATCGTCGCGACCGAAACCTCGACACTCACCGTCATCAGCGTGCCGGGCGTCGCCTACCTCGGCGCCTATGGCTTCGTCGAGCTTGCCTTCGGTTACCTGCTCGGACGCATCCTTGTCGCGATATTCCTGTTGCCGTTGTACGCGCGCGGCAACCTGGTCAGCGCGTATGAGTACCTGGGCCAACGCTTCGGTTCCACCGTGCAGGGCCTGGCATCGGTCACCTTCCTGGTCACTCGCCTGCTGGCCGAGGGCGTGCGCCTGTTTGCGTCGGCCATCCCCATCGCGCTGCTGCTTGCGGCCATGCACGTCAAAGCCAATTACTTCGAAATCATCGTGGTGTTGGCGGGCGTGACCGTGGCCTACACCTACATCGGCGGCATCCGGGCCGTCATCTGGACCGACGCGATCCAGATGATGCTTTACGTCGGCGGGGCCATCCTCAGCATCGTCGTGCTTGCCACCCACACGACCCTTGCCGACCTCAACCACGCATTCGACGCCGGCAAATTCCAGGTCTTCGAATTCCACACGCACATTCTGACCAACCCGTTCGCCTTCGTCGCGGCGATTTTCGGCGGCGCGGCGTTCACGATGGCTTCGCACGGTGCCGACCAGTTGATGGTGCAGCGCATCCTTGCATGCAAGAACCTGCGCGACAGCCGCAAGGCGATGATCGGCAGCGCGGTATTCGTGATGTTCCAGTTCGCGCTGTTCTCGCTGATCGGTACATTGCTGTGGATCAAGTTCGGCGGCCGCACGCCTGCGCAACTGGGCCTCACTTCCCCCGACCAACTGTTCCCGGAGTTCATCATCCGCGGATTGCCGCCGGGCATTTCGGGCCTGATGGTCGCCGGCATCCTCGGCGCCACGATGGGATCGTTGTCCTCAGCGATGAACTCGATGTCCAACTCGACCCTCACCGACCTGCTGCGGCTGTTCGCCCGCCGCGACTACGGCGACAAGGCGATGCTGCGCCTTTCGCGCATATCGACCCTGTTCTGGGCCGGCGCGCTGGTCGGTTTCGCATCGATGTTCAGCGACACCCACAGCCCGGTCGTGGTGCTCGGCCTCAGCATCACCGGCTACACCTACGGCGCCTTGCTGGGTGCGTTCCTGCTCGGACTGCTGGTAAAGCGCGCCAACGGGCGTGACGGCGCCATCGCTTTCATCGCCACCGTCGTCGTCATGGCCGTCGTCGTGCTCTCGGTGAAAATCCATGGCCAGGCGCTGGCGTTCCCGTGGTACGTCCCGATCGGCGTGGCGATCACGCTGCTGGTGGGCGGTACGCTGTCCCTGACCCACCCGCCGGATGCTCCCCGCACTGGGCGCGAGAAAGGCGCCCGCGAGCGCCGTACCGCCGCACAACCGGCCTTGCCGAATGAAGGATGAATGCCGCAAACATCAAGCCACATTTTTGCCCTCGTTGCGCCATGCGTGGCACCCAAAGCGTGTTGACGCGCCGATGCGGCAAACATAGGCTTGAACGATCCGGCCGCGAGAACATGAGGACGCATGGACAAATTTCTGATTGAAGGTGGCGCAACACTGAAAGGCGATGTCCAGATTGCGGGCGCCAAGAATGCCGCCCTGCCGATCATGGCCGCTGCCCTGTTGACGGGTGAGCCGCTGCAACTGAGCAACATTCCCCACCTGCAGGACGTCGCCACCATGCAGGCGTTGTTGGCGCAGATGGGCGTCAAGTTTGCGCCCGGCAAGCAGGGAGAGTTGCAGGTCGATGCCGGTGACGTGCACACCCGATTCGCCCCGTACGAACTGGTCAAGACCATGCGTGCGTCGATCCTGGTGCTGGGGCCGCTGCTCGCCCGCTTCGGCGAGGCCGATGTGTCCTTGCCGGGTGGCTGCGCGATCGGGGCAAGACCGGTCGATCTGCACCTGCAAGGGCTGCGGGCCATGGGCGCCGAAATCTCCGTCGACCGCGGTTACATCAAGGCGCGCGCGCGCCGGCTGGTCGGCGGCAACATCGTGTTCGAAAAAGTGACGGTGACGGGCACCGAAAACCTGATGATGGCCGCGGCCCTTGCGAAGGGCGGCACGACCATAGCCAATGCAGCCCAGGAACCGGAAGTCATCGACCTGGCCGATTGCCTGAACCGCATGGGTGCGCGCATCCACGGCGCCGGTTCCAGCGTCATCACGATCGAGGGCGTCGACACGTTGCGCCATGCCGCGCACCGCGTGTTGCCGGACCGCATCGAAACGGGCACTTATCTGGTTGCGGGCGCGATCACCGGAGGCCGGGTGCGCGCAGTGGGCACGCACCCGCAATCGTTGCATACGGTGCTGTCCAAGTTGCAGGAAGCCGGCGCCGCCATCGAAGTCGGGGACGACTGGATCGATCTCGACATGCACGGACACCGCCCCCGCGCGGTCGATGTCAACACGTCGCCCTACCCCGGCTTCCCCACCGACATGCAGGCACAATTCACGGCACTCGACACCGTGGCGGAGGGCTCGGCCATGGTCACCGAGAACGTGTTCGAGAACCGCTTCATGCACATCCTCGAACTCGAGCGCATGGGCGCGAAGGCACGCATCGAAGGCAACACCGTCGTCATCACGGGGCAGCCGCACTTGACGGGTGCATCGGTCATGGCGACGGACTTGCGGGCGTCCGCCAGTCTCGTGCTGGCCGGATTGGCTGCCCAAGGCACCACCGAGCTTCGCCGCATTTACCACATCCACCGCGGCTACGAATTCATCGAGGAAAAACTCACGCAACTGGGCGCGTCGATCCGGGTCGCCCCTGATCACGCCGGTGACGTGGAGCCCAAGCCGACCGCCATGGACGCGCAACGGGTTGGCTGATTTGCACGCCGGTGGCGGCCAGCTCGTGGGCCGCCGCGCGTTCCGCGCGTAGCGCGGCCTTTCCGCATCGGAGAACCATCAAGGGTGCCATCTGTACTCGCCATCGACATGGGCAGGACCGGCTGCCGCGCCGCGCTGTGGAACGGCGACAGCGGCACGCCCACGGCGACCGCCACAGGCGATGGCAGCCTCGGGTTGGGTGCGACCGACGGGGCAAGCGTTGCGCTGGAAGCGATCCTCGTCGTCCTCAAACCGCTGCTGCTGACGCACGCCGCACACCACGTCGACGCCATCGGCGTAGGCGTTCCCGGCGCCATGGGCGCACCGGACGCAGCGCGCCAACTTGCGCAAAGACTTGTCGAGTCGTTGTCGGCCGGCGTGGTATCGGTGACCAGCGATGCCATCACGTCACACGCCGGCGCCCTCGCCGGCGAACCGGGCGTCGTGCTGGCTGCCGGCACGGGCGTGGTGGCCATCGCAGTCGGCGCCGATCGCCGCTTCCGGCGCGTGGACGGCTTCGGCCCATGGCTCGGCGATGAAGGCAGCGGTGCCTGGGTTGGCCGCCGTGGGCTGCAGGCCGTGGCCCGTGCCAGCGATGGTCGTGGTCCGGCCACAAGTCTTGCCGACGCCATGGCGCAGCAGTTTGGATCGATTGCACAACTTGCGACCCGGCTCGGTTCCGATCCCAACCCCGCGCGCGTGCTGGCATCGTTCGCACCCGCGGTCGCCGACGCGGCACGCACTGGCGATGCCGAAGCGCAACGGCTGCTGGATGCCTGCGCAGCGACACTGGCGGAATCCGTGCTGGCGGCTGCAAGGGCGCTGGATTCTGCCGAGCCGGTTGCAACGGTCATCCTTGGCGGACTGACCAACATGGGCCCGGTGCTGCTCGATCCGTTGCACGCCGCGCTCGCTCGCGGCGACGTCCGACTCCGGCTGCAACCGGCGCGCGGCACATCCCTCGACGGCGCCCGGCGCCTGGCGATTTCCGGCGATGGCATCCATGCACCGTGGATCATCCGCGCGCATGCAACCTCGTCACCCCCATCAACCCGCGCACCCGCAAACCATCCCTGACCACACCGATGACCATTCAACCTCAGCAACCCACCGTCTTTGATGGCCTGGCCACTGAAGCCGTGCGCACGGATCTGGAAGACCTCGACCGCCGCCCGACCGTCGAACTCGTGCGCACGCTCGTCGAAGCCCAGACCGTGGCCCAGCAAGCCGTATTGGCGGCTGCGCCATCACTCACCGCCGCGGTCGATGCGATCGCCGCGCGGTTGGCACAAGGCGGTCGCCTGTTCTATGCCGGTGCGGGCACCTCCGGACGCCTGGCGATTCTGGATGCATCGGAATGTCCGCCAACCTTCAACACGCCGCCGGAACTGGTCGTCGCGCTGATCGCCGGCGGACCTGCCGCCGTGACCGAAGCCATCGAAGGCGCCGAAGACAGCGCCGAAGCGGGCGCCACCGATCTCAAAGCGCGGGGTCTTCAATCTGGCGACGCCGTGGTTGGCATCGCAGCTTCCGGTCGCACACCTTATGTGGCCGGGGCGCTGCGCTATGCCCGCGAACAAGGGTGCTACACCGCGGCGATCGTCAACAATCCGGGAAGCGCGCTGGCCGGGTTGGCCGACGACGCCATCGAATTGCTGACCGGGCCGGAAGTCGTCGCGGGTTCCACCCGGCTCTGCGCGGGTACCGCACAGAAGATCGCGCTCAACACCTTGTCGACCGCGGTCATGGTGCGACTCGGTAAAACCTTCGGGCCGTACATGGTCGATGTGCGCGCCAGCAACGCCAAGCTGCGCCGGCGGGCACTGCGGATGGTCCAGCAGATCACCGGCGCCGACGAGCACGCCAGCAGCGAAGCGCTCGCGGCGACACAGGACCAGGTCAAACCCGCCGTGGTGATGCTGCTTGGCAATTGCGACGTCACCGAAGCCAGGCGCCGGCTCGAGCATGCGCACGGACGGGTGCGCGAGGCTTTGGCGGCATCGCAATAGCCGAACGGCGATGTCCTCGCAGAGCACCCCAACCCGCTCAAAGGTTGCAGTCTCCGGGAAACCAGGAGACGTTCACTTGGTCAAGCAGGTTGTGGTTGAATAGAACGCCACCAGCCCGTCACTGCTGCGCGGCAGGTCGGTGCGCGTTGCCGGCGTCCACCGCCATCACCGCAAGCTGCTCGACCGCATCGACGATCCGCAATTTCGACTCGGCCGCCGGTTCACGCGCCTGCAGGAAAGCCGTGGTGGTTTGCCTGACCCATGCACGCGGCGCCGGTTGCCTGGCGTCGATGTAGCCCAAAGCTTGCAAGCCGATCGTGGAGAGCGTTGCCAAAGAATGCGCCAACGGTTCGACGGAGTGCAGCGCGGGCGAACGCTGGATCAGCGCATCCAGTGCCGGATCATTGTCTATCCAGCCCTGAAGCTGCGTCCGGACTGCCTGTTCCTTTTCAGCATCGGGCTGTTTGACAAACGCATCGACGGCTTCGTTGAACTGGATCGCCGCCCAAGGATTTCCGGTCACCGCATCGGTGATCGACGACAACGGCGAATAGATGGTGTAATCGCCACTCGCCATCCGCTGGTAATCGCGTATCGGCGAGATCACATCGACCAGTGTCTTGAGCGGGCGGATGTCATAGTGCCCCGCCAACTGGCGCAGCAGCACGTCCTGGTTGCGGATGTGGGTCAGCCCCAGCATTTCCAGGCGCAGGCTGACCCCGTGCAGGCGCTTGTACATCCAGGGCACGTCCTGCAACTGTTCCGGCGACCACAAGCGCTCCGCAATGGCGGCGGCACTCGGCCAGATGCGCGAATCGATGGTGGCCGGCCGCACCAACTCGCCCCACATTTCGGCTTCGCCGCCAAGGATGTTTTCCCGGACCGAGCGTTTGACGTGCGCGTCGGCGGGAATCGGATCGTTCCGGTAGTAATCGGCCGCCGAGTGCAACAGGTCGAGGTAGTAGCCGTGTGACAGGATCACGGGATGGCCTTGTTCCGCCGCCTTGTACAGCGATTCCGCACCACGCCAACTCTGGATGATCGCACCCTTTTCCAGCCCCGGTTGCAGGATTTCGTCCCAGCCGATGATCTGCTTGCCGTCGGCGTTGATGAGTCCGGCAAGCTTCTGGATGAATTGTGTCTGCAACGCCTCGTTGGTCTTGATCGAGGGCTGCATGTAGGCCTGGATGTACGGGTTGTTGTTCCATTGACGTCCGAAATTTTCATCACCCCCGATGTGGATGTAATGGCCCGGAAACAGGCGGGCCATTTCCTTGAAAAACTTGTCCAGGAATTGATACGTCTCCGGGTTGGTCGGGTCGAATGCCGGGTTCTTGCCGCCAAAACGCGTATACAGATGATAGGGACCGGGCGCACTGGCCAGCTCCGGATGGCTCACCAGCCAGCTTGCCGCGTGCGCGGGCAAATCGAACTCGGGCACCACGATGATGCCGCGCTCACCCGCGTACTGGATGATCGCCTGCATCTGTGCCTGCGTGTAGAACTGCCCGTTCAATCCCGATCCGGTCAGCTCGGGGAAAACCTTGCTCTGGATCCGGAAGCCCTGGTTGTCGCTCAGGTGCAGGTGCAGCACGTTCAACTTCACCGCCGCCATGCCGCGGATATTGCGTTCGATGACGCCGACCGGTTCGAAGTGGCGCGCCACGTCGATCATGAGGCCGCGCCATTTGAAGCGCGGCTTGTCCTTGATGTCGACCGCGGGCACGTAGAAACCGGTTGGACTCGATTGCACCAATTGCAGGAACGTCTGCAGGCCGTGCAGCGCCCCGAGATCATCGGTCGCCGTCAGCACGGCGCGATGCGAATCGACCTGCAGGCGGTATGACTCGTCCTCACCGATCTTGAGCACGCCTGGCCGTTGCACCCGGATGACGAGGCTCGCACGCGGGGCGTCGACATCGGGTGCCACCAGGTGCTGATCCAGCACGATGCCCGTGCGCCACTGCAGGTGTTGCAGCAGCCGATCGGCTGCGCCGTACACACGTTGCCCGGGATGGCCGGTCACGCTGATGTTGAAAGTTGGCGCAAGCGCGAGGCGCCCGTCGTGCAGCCGGATCTGTGCAGGCCACGGCATCAAATCGAGATTGGCTTGTTGCAACGAGACCGGCACGCCGTCGGCGGATGCAGGGGCCGAGACACATGCGAGGATCATCACCACGAATGCCAGCGATGCCACCCCAGCCAACATACTGCGCCTGCTCATCGACATGCTCCAACCCCTTGCCACATACCAACCTGCGAAGCCAACCGGCAGGACAATGCACCTCGCCCGTCAACGGTACAACAGATACTTTTCCCTGACCCGTTTGAACCGCGCCAGATCCGGCTGCCAGCGTCCAACCATCTGCACAACCGGAACGCCGTTCTCGATATCCTGGCGAACCCAGTCGTTGCCGATCAGCAGATCAAAGTGCGATGCCTTGAAGGCAAAGTCTTTCGGATACATGTCGTGGATGGTCCTGATGACCGTCAGACCGACGATCACCGGGTTGAAAGTCGAACGATCGATGACATGCACCTGGACACCGTTGCAGGGTTTGCCCTGGTACTTGGAAAACGTCGGCGTGAAATGCGCGGGCCGAAAGCGCACGCCCGGCAGCTTCTTCGCATTGAGCGCCTGCGCGAGCGCATCGGCATCGATCCAGGGGGCGCCGGTCAACTGGAACGGCAGCGTCGTGCCGCGGCCTTCGGATACGTTGGTGCCCTCGACCAAGCCCATCCCCGGATACACCAGCGCCGTGGTTTCGGTCGGCATGTTGGGCGATGGAATCACGAATTGCAGCGGCGTGTCGTCGTAGTACATCGCCCGTTTCCAGCCGCGCATCTTGACGACCGTCAAGTCGGCGCCGAGGTGGAATTCACCGTTGAACAAGCGGGCAAGTTCGCCAACCGTCATACCGTAGCGCAGCGCGATCGGATACTCCCCGACGAACGACACAAACTTCGGGTCGAGCACCGGGCCCTGCACCAGGATGCCGCCGATCGGATTCGGCCGATCCAGCACGATGATCGGGATGTGCGCCGCAGCCGCGGCCTTCATCGCATCCGCCATCGTGTACAGGAACGTATAGAACCGCGTGCCGACGGCCTGGATGTCGAACACCAGCACGTCCACGCCCTTCAGCATCGCGGGGGTCGGTTCGCGCGTCTTGCCGTACAGGCTGTAAACCGGTAGGCCGGTCACCGGATCGCGATTCGATCCGACGCGCGCACCCGCCTGGTGCGCGCCGCGGATACCGTGCTCGGGGCCGAACAGCGCGACCAGGCGAACGCCCGGCGCGTGCGCCAGCAGATCGATGTCGCTGACGAGTTCGCGATTGACGCCGGTCGGATTGGTGATCAAACCGACGTTCTTGCCCTCGACCAGGTTCAACCGGTCATGCAGCAACACACTGATGCCGAGCTGGAAAGGCTGCCCGGGTGGACGCGCCGCGGGGGCCACGCACGCTGCGGAGCATGCCCACAGCACAGCCAGCGCAATCAGCCAGCGTGCCGCGCGGCGCCAATCAATAAGCACGCTGCTGCCACTCGTTGTGCGTGATCGTTGGCGGCGTGGTGTTGCCACCGGCTTTGACTTCGAGCTGATTCACGTACCAGCCGCGGCCATTGATTTCCGCATCCGTCCGGTAGCGGAACTGGATGTAATGCGCGTCCGCAGGCAACGGCATGCTCTTGGTTTGCCAACCATCACTGTTGCCTGTCAAAAGGCCAAGCACCTTCCAGTGCACACCGTCCGGGGATGCTTCAACACTGCCGAAGTCATCGTCCGGCTGCATGCGATACCAGGTCTGGAACGTCAGCGTGGCATCGTGACGCGGCGTGATCTTCGCAGTCAGCGTCCGGTTCAGGTAATCACCGTAACCCGAAAACCAGGGCTGGCCGCCAGCAGGCGGCACCACCGGGATCGCATTCGCGACATCGGTATTGATCCGATGCAGCGCAGTAACGACCGACGGGCCATGGCGGTTGGGATGCACCCTGTTGGTCAGGATGACCGTGACGATGTCGTTTTTCGTGTTGATGGTGAGCGCGGTACCGGTGAAGCCTTCGTGGCCGGCCGTGTGCAACCCGGCCAGCGCGCCCTGGTACCAGGCCTGGTCGACCGACCAGCCAAGGCCGATGTCGTCACCCGGAAACTTCTTCCTGGTCCAATCGGTCAGGATCAGTTCGACCGCGCGCTGCGACAGGATGCGCGCGCCGTCGTAAGTGCCGTCATTGAGCATCATCTGCCCGAAGGTCGCCAGGTCGCGCGCGCTGCCGAAAACGCCGGCGTGACCGGCCACCCCGTCGAGCGCCCAGGCATTCTCGTCATCGACCTGGCCCCACAGCATGCCGCGGTGCGTCCATGGCTGGTACTCGCTGGCGGCAATCCGTGGCTTCAGCGCAGCCGGCGGGTTGTACATCGTGTCCGTCATGTGCAACGGATGCGTGATGTGCTCGGCGACAAACACATCCTCGCGTTCGCCGCTCAGTTTCTCGATCAACGCGCCCAGCGTGATGAAGTTGATGTCGCTGTAGACGTAATGCGTTCCCGGCGGATGTTCGAGCGGCAACTGCAATACTTGATCCATGCGCTGCTTGCGCGATCCCTTGATGTCGTACAACGGCGTGGGCGGATCGGGCCTGAAGCCCGAGGTATGCGTCAGCAGTTCGCGTATCGTCACGTCCTCCTTGCCGTTCACGCCAAATCCCGGCAGGTACCTGGCAACCGGATCGTCCAGCTTGAACTTGCCTTCGTCCCAAAGCTGCATGACGGCGACCGTGGTGAACAACTTGCTGACGGACGCCAGGTCGAAAATTTCATCCTTCCGCATCGGACGTGGATCATCCGCCATCGCGTAATCGCCATCCTTGTAAAGCGATGCGTAACCGTAGGCCTTCCACTTGGCGATGACGCCCCTGCGCGCCACCAGCACGACCGCGCCCGGCGCGGCACGGCGGGCAATGGCGCGGCCGGCGCTGCCATCGACTTCATCGAGAGCCTGCGGCACGAAGCCGGCTTCGGCAGAAGAGCCCTCGTGCAAGACCGTCGCGCACGGACAGCCCGGCTGATTCCATGTGTGGGCGTATTCGGGCGTGTTGGTCTGGGCGGATACCGCACCAGCGAAAAACACCGCCGTGGACAATGCGGCGGCCGCGATGCATCGAGTCGGATTGCACAAGGTCATGCTGCGGGTATCCCTCATCTGGCTTGCATCAATAGTGGATTGCACGGGTGTCGTCCTGCAGTACTTGCCAGATGCCGGGATCCTCGTCGCCCAACACCCATGCCGAGAAACCGCGGAAGTGATAGCTCTGGACAAGCTTCAGCTTCTCCGCAAACGAACGCGCGTCTTCGATGAACAACCACTGGAAGACGCCATCCGGGCCGGCCCAATACGCATAGTTCACGTCTTGTCCGTCCATCCACTGCGGCTTGAGCTGGTAACGGTCCAGCAAATCCCGGACCTCCCGATAGCTGATCTCGGAACGCGTGGGATGCGGCCCGCGCGCTTCGCTGTAAGCGGCGTACCAATGATCGGAATAGGTCGGAATGCCGAAGGAGACCCTGTCCGGATTGATGCCGAGCTTGACGAGGTAATCCGCCATGCGCCGCATCCACGGAATGCCCGCGACGGGCCCGGGCGGCGTCAGCGAGGTGTTCTGGTCGTACGACATGAACGACATGAAATCGCCGATCTTCGCCAGCGCCCTGAAATCAAACGCGCCACGCCAGTTCTCGTACAGATACCGCGTGAACTCCGACTGGTCCGCCACCGGCACCGGCGATTCGGCCTTGATGACCGCCATGGAAATCTTGAAGCCGTGCTGGTGCATGGCCTTGGCCACCTTGCGATAGAAAGCCGTATAGGCATCGCGGTCGGTGACGTGGACGTTTTCCAGATCGAACTGCCAGCCGTAGTAACGGTATTCCCGCGCGTCGTACAACATGATCGTTATCGCACGCGCCTGCGCCTTCGCATCGGTCAGGAAGGCATGAATGCCCTTCTGGTCGAAGCTCGCAATGATCGGCATGACCTTGACATGGTTGGCCGCCGCAATGGCCATCACGCGCGGATCGACTCCGCCATAGACGGTTCCATATTGGTCGATGTGGTAGGCGGCCGGAATGATGATGGAGATCTGCGCAACATGGACCTTGAAGCTTTGCAGCGCATCCAGCCCATCGGTCATGTAGAAGATGTTCTCCGACTTGACCGGTTGGGCCCACGTGCAAATCGGCACGGACAGAAGTCCGGACAAAATCAATAAAACAACCATGAAGCGTTTCAGCGTCATCTTGGTTCGCTCTCTTGTTGGATTTTGCTTGCCAACGGTTCGTGCCCATCGCGCCAGCCGCCAACGGTGGCCACGCATCGCCCACCGCGGGTCATGCTCGCGTGGGCGATGCACCCGCGCTCAGTGGCCCGTGACCACTCGCGCGACAACCACGGTCCGGGTATCGCTGTTGCCCGAACCGGGGCCGCGCAAGGACCCATGCAGTCGCGCAGCCAGCCTCATCACATCCAGGGATCGTACAAGCCCGGGGCGCGCCTGGAGAACGAGACACCTCCACGCGATCTTTGGTTGGGGCGCATCCACTGCCAACCGGATTGCGCGCCAGAACGCGCCCTGCGCACGGTTTTCGCCACAGTGTCCCGCGAGCGCGCCATAACCATCAGCTATGCCGAATGCCCGTCTTTTCATTGGAGGCCTGCAAAATCCCACGCTTTGGGACCTCTGATCGGACCCGCCTTTCGTCATTCCCACGAAAGCGCATTGCTGTCCGGAATAAAATTTCCGGATCGCCTCGCCCCTTTTGGCCGTCGTCCCGGCGCAGGCCGGGACCCAGTCTTGTATGCGCGCGGAGCGCACAAGACCGAGAATTCCGATGTGCTTCGCACGACATGTTCACTGGATCCCGGCCTTCGCCGGGATGACGGGAAAAATCAGAGATTCCCTTCGTGCGGCAACTTGCCACGGAATCGACGCCGGCGCCGCCGTGGTTTTGCGGCGCGTGATCGCTTGCCGCGCCAACTGACGCGCTCGGCATTTTGTCGCGCGCACGCGATTCGCGTACCCTTCGATGGTGGAACCCGACTCTTCATCCCAGCCGTCCCTGCAACGGCCGCCACGCTCGTCCGTCGCGGCCCGGCTGCTTGCGCGAGCACGCGGAGAGCTGGAGCAGCAATCCCTGGATGACGCCGAGCGGTCGCTGACCAACGTGTTGGCGTTGGCGCCGAACGACCCTGAAGCCACGCGTTTGCTGGGACTGGTTGCCCGGCAACGCGGCGACCCGGCCAAGGCGGTTGACTGTTTCCGGCAAGTGCTTGCGGTCTGGCCCGACGACTCCGACCTGCACACATGGCTAGGCGTTTGCCTGTTCAGTCTCGGCGAGGTCGAAGAAGCCATCGTGCACTTGCGGCGCGCATGCCAACTCGCACCCGCATCCGCGCCGGCCCGGGTCAACCTCGGCGAAGCGCTTTGGCGATGGGCCCACGCAGACGAAGCCGCCACGCAGTTGCGCGAGGCGCTCGAACTTGACCCTGCGCACATTCCGGCCCGACTGTCGCTGGCCAGGCTGGAAGCCGGGATGGGCAGGCCCGACGCGGCACGGGCCGAATTCCGCGAGATCCTGCGCCGCGCGCCCGACAACGCGAATGCGTGGTACGCGTTGTCGATGAACACCGAGGCGTTCGATCGAGCTGACGTGGAGCACCTGCAAAAGGCGTTCGCGCGCGATGACTTGCCAACACTCGACCACGAACTGTTCGGCTTCAGCCTTGCAAAAGCGCTTGAATGCAACGGCGAGCATGCGCGCGCTTTCGAGGTGTTGCAGATCGCCAATGCCTCGCAACATCGTCGAATGTCGTGGGACGCCGCCGGCGCCCACAGGTTCGCCGATGCCTTGCTGGATGTGTTTGCAACGAAACCTCCACCGCCACTGGACAGCCAGCTCGGTCGCGAGGCCATCCTGATCGTCGGCATGCCCCGTTCCGGCTCGACGCTGGTCGAGCAGATACTGGCTTCGCATCCACAGGTCGAGGGCGCCAACGAGATCAAGGATCTGCGGCAGGTGCTCGAGACGGAAACGCAACGCCGCGGCAAACGGTTTCCGCACTGGGTCCCGGATGCCAAGCCGGAGGATTGGCAACGCCTGGGTCAAGCGTACCTGGCGCGCACCGCACGCTGGCACACGACCAGGCCACGGTTCACCGACAAGAACCTGATGAATTGGTATCTCGTGGGCGCGGCCCTGGCGATGCTGCCGGCTGCACGCGTTGTCGTGGTGCGGCGAGATCCGGTGGAAACCTGCCTCGCGTGTTACCGCCACTGCTTCACCGAGGAAGCAGGCTTCGCCTGCGACCTCGACGACACCGCGGATTTCTGTGTCGGCTTCCTGCGCCTGACGCGCTTCTGGATGGACCAGTACCCCGATCAGGTTTTCGACCTCGAATACGAAACCCTCGTCAACCATTCGGAAGCCACGATTCGGCGCCTGCTTGAATTCTGCGAATTGCCTTTCAATCCCGCTTGCATCGAGTTTTACAACACGCCACGCGCGGTGTTGACACCCAGCGCCGGGCAAGTACATCAGCCCTTGCGCCACGACACCGCCCGCAGCGCACGCTACGGCGACAAGCTTGCCCCCTTGCGCCAACGCTTGCGTGATGCGGGCGTACTCATGGAGTGAGCGGGAGCCCTGTTCGTTCGGGCTGAACGGAAGGGCATCGGGATCGTGTTCAGCAGGCATGGCAGACCTGTGCAGCAAACGGTTTCGCGGGCTTCCGACAACGCCTCAGGCAGGCCGCCCATAACCCCCAGCTATGCCGGGTGCCGGTCTTTTCATTGGTGGTATTTGCAGGCCGTTGAGTATGCTCGACAGCATGCCGAATGCGGAGGGACCGCAGCGGTTGTGAACTTCAATTCATGCGAAATGCTGGCGTCTGGAGGGGCCCCGCGTCGCACATCGCGCACTTGGCGATGAAGCAGCGTTTAGTGGCCGCACCAGGGCAAAACACACCGGGTGTCTCACCAAATGCGGGGAGTGGGTAACATGAACGGCAAGTCTCAGCGCACATCGCGCCGCAACAACCTTTTCCGGCGCAAGGCCCTGGCCATTGCCATCGGCTCGGCGGCACTTGGCATCACCGGTGCGGCTTGGGGCCAGGCGGTCAGCGGCACCATCTACGGCACGGTTCCCGCGGTCCAGGGCGAATCCATCCAGATCACCGGCGGCGCCGGCTTCAACCGCACGATCACCGTCGGACCGTCCGGAAAATATTCGATCACCCTGCCGGTCGGAACCTATACGGTTTCCCTGCTGCAAGACGGCAAGGTCGTGCAGAGCCGAACCGGCGTCACGCCGGCGGCGGCTGGCGCGGTCGCGGTGGACTTCGCGTCCGCGGGCGCCAATGGCGTGCAGACGCTGGGCGCGGTCAATGTCACCGCCAATGCCATTCCCGCGATCGACGTGACCACCACCAACCAGGTGACCACGATCACCTCGAAGCAGCTCCAGCAATTGCCGCTGGCGCATTCGGCCGAAGACATCGCGATGCTGGCGCCGGGCGTCGGCAAGGGCAATCCCGAATTGGTCGGCGGCCCGCTGGGCACGCCTACCAACGTGTTCGGCGGCGCCTCGACGGCGGAGAACGCGTATTACGTCGACGGCATGAACACCACCGAGGCCCTCAACAACCAAGGTGGCATTACCCTGCCCTACGGTGCCATCCAGCAACAGCAGACCTTCATCAGCGGTTATGACGCACGCTATGGCCGATCCATCGGCGGCGTGATCAACCAGATCGGCAAGAGCGGTTCCAACGAGTGGCATTTCGGCGCCCGCGCTTCGTGGCAGCCGGCCAAGCTGCGCGCGGACCCGATCAACTACTACTTCAACAATCCGCTGGAAAACGATCCGGTCGAGGATGCGGGCAATCTGCCTGGCGACATTGCGGTTTACCGCAAGCACAACAGCAGCAGCGAAACGATTTACGACGCCTACGTCAGCGGCCCGATCGTCAAGGACAAGCTGTTCTTCTTCGTGGGTGCGGAGCAGGACGACAGCGATTACCGGACAACCGACGAGTTCGCAGGCAGCGGCACCACCACCGAACGGTGGACCGTCCACGATCCGAAGATCTACGCCAAGATCGACTGGAACATCAACGACAGCAACATCCTGACCGTCACCGGCCTCCAGAACGAACACAAGACCTGGGGCGCCATCAACGATTTCGACTACAACACCTTCCAGATTGGCGACCCCGTCGGGCTCGATCAGATCAGCAAGACCGCCTTCAGGATGTGGGTGGCCAACTACACCTCGTATCTCACCGACAACCTGACCCTCAATGCGACGCTTGGCAAGATGCGCGGCGAGTACTACACGCAACTGCCGTTCCAGTCCTCACTGCCGCACATTGCCGATGCTTCCTATCAGGATCCGAGGTTCGTGCCGCCCGGCGGGATCAAGAACGCCCAAACCAATTCTTCGGTTTCGGATCCTGGTCACAGCGAACGGGTGACGAATTATCGTTTGAGCCTCGACTACAAGCTCGGCACGCACGACTTCCAGATCGGCATCGACAACATCAATTCGTGGGACCTGCTCGACGGTTCCGTCAACACCGGTCCCGGCTACTACTGGATCTACGGACAGGCCGACGCCGGCAAGCCGATCATGAACAGCGATCCCAACGTGCCGCCGTACGTCGGTCCGTCGACGCAGTGCGACTCCGGCGGAACCTGCTATTACGTGCAAAAACACGTGGGCCGGAGCACGGCCTCCGTCAATGTCGTCCAGCGCGCCCAGTACATCATGGACAACTGGCAAGTCACCCCCAACCTGCTTTTGAACCTGGGCATTCGCAACGACCAGTTCACCAACTTCGATGGATCCGGCGAACCCTACATCCGCTTGACCAAGCCGCAATGGGCGCCCCGCCTCGGCTTCAGCTGGGACGTGCACGGCGATTCCACCCTGAAGGTGTTCGGCAACGCCGGCCGCTATTACCTGGCGCTGCCGACGCAGGTGGCGCTGTCCATTGCCGCGCCGGTAACCAATGCCGGCTTGTACGGGACTTACACTGGCATCGATCCTGCCACTGGTGAGCCGATCGGGTTCACGCCGCTGCCGCAGAATCCCTCGACAGGCGTGTCCATCGACAGCGAATACGGTCAGGCCAAGGATCCCCGCGTCTCGGCCGCCCAGGATATCCAGGCGGAATTTTCCGACAACTTCGTGCTGGGCATGCAGCAGCAATTCAACATGCTGGGCACCAGCTGGGTATTCGGCGCCACCGGTACCTACCAGAAGATGAGCCGCATCATCGACGACTTCGACGCGATCCAGAACGAGTGCGCCGCCGGCCGTGCGCAAGGTTACGACTGGATGACCGCCGAGAGTTGCGCCAACTGGGCCCAGAGTCTCGTGCTGGTCAATCCGGGCACCACCAACCATATCCTGATGCTGGCGCCCGACGGCAGCCTGGTGCCGGTGACGTTGAGCGCAAAGGACCAGCAATTCCCGCGCGGCCCCACGCGCAAGTACTACGCCGTGGACCTGTCGCTGTCGCACGTATGGGACGGCAAGTGGTTCGCCAAGATCGACTATGTATGGTCGCAGACCATCGGCAACACGGAAGGACCGGTCAGCACCTATTCCCAGCAGAGCGGATCGTACGAATCGATCACCACCGCCTGGGACTTCCCGTTGCGGATGGAAAACTCCTACGGAATGCTGCCCAACGACCGCAGGAACACGTTCAAGATCTACGGCGCCTACGCGATCACGCCGGACTGGACGGTCGGCGGCAACCTGTACATCGCTTCGGGCACGCCACGCCTGTGCCGGGGACACTACGGTCCTGATCAGTTGGCCGGTTCGGGCACCTACTACTGGTGCGGCGGCAAGCCGGTGCCGCCGGGTTCGCTCGGCCGTTTGCCGTGGACCCACCAGTTGAGCCTGAACGTGGATTACAAACCCAAGTGGGCCGACCACAAGCTCGACTTCAACCTCACCGTGTTCAACGTTTTCAACGAGCAGACCACGGTGTTCTACAACGACTTCTTCGGAACGACCTCCAGCCCGAATCCGGACTACGGTCGCGTGCAGGATACCCTGTCGCCCCGCAGCGTCAGGTTCCAGGTGTCGTACGACTTTTGAATACTGCCCACCCCACTCTCCCCTGCCGGGCGCAAGCCCGGCATTTTTTTGCGGCCGGCCACCGTCGTTAGCGCGATATCAAAGCTCGCTCGGGGCGATTTCTTGAACACGATTCGCACGCGCAGCGTTTAGTATTGAAGCCACCCACGGCCATGCAGTGAACAAGCTTTCGATGTCGCAATCCGTGCAGGATCCCCCGCAGCGACCACTGTCTTCGGTGGCCACGCGCTTGCTCGCCCGGGCGCGCAGGGAATGGGAACAACGGCAATTCGAGGCCGCCGAGGGGTCGCTCAACAGCGTGCTCGCGCTGGCGCCGGACTGTCTGGACGCCGTGCGCATGCTGGGCATGGCGGCGCAGCGCCGCGGCAACCACTCCAAGGCCGCGGACTGCTTCCGGAAGGTGCTTGCGTCCTTCCCGCAAGACGACGAACTGCATGTCGGGCTCGGTATCGCGCTGTTCGAACTGGCCGAACCCGAACAGGCGCTCGTGCATTTCCGCCGGGCCTGCGCCATCGCGCCGACTTCCGCGATGGCGTGGTTCAACCTGGGCGAGGCGCTTGGGCGGCATGCACTGTCGCAGGATTCCGTTGCGGCGTTGCGTCGCGCGATCGAACTGGATCCCGCGCACATTTCGGCGCGATTGTCGCTGGCACGGGTGCAGGCCAGCCTCGGCCAGATCAACGCCGCGGTTGCCGGATACCGCGAAGTGGTGCGTCGCGATCCCGGCAATGCCGAAGGCTGGTTCGGCCTGTCCAATCTCAACACCGTTCGCTTCGATGCCGCCGACGCGGCACGCATGCAGCGCGCGTTGGCGCGCCCCGGACTGGCGGGTCGCGATTATGAATTGCTGGCTTTCAGTTATGCCAAGGCGCTGGAAAACCAGGACGAACACCCGCAGGCGTACGAGGTGTTCGCGCGCGCCAATGCCTCGCGCCGCCAGCGGGTGAAGTGGGATGCCGCGGGCGAGCGCCGACGCGTCGCGGCGATCGCGGACGTGTTTGCGAAAGACCAGCCGGCGCCGCTCGATCCACGGCTTGGACGCGAAGCCATCCTGATCGTCAGCATCCCGCGCTCCGGCTCGACGTTGGTCGAGCAGATCCTCGCTTCGCATCCCGAAGTCGAGGGTGCGAATGAAATCAAGGACATGACGCACATCATTGATGAGGAAACTGCGCGCCGCCATTCGGCCCGCTCCAATTCGGCATTCCCGCTGTGGGTGCCGGATGCCAGCGCGGAGGACTGGCTGCGCCTCGGCCGCGACTATCTCGCGCGCACCTCACGCTGGCGCGAACGCAAGCCGCGCTTCACCGACAAGAGCCTCGTCAACTGGTATCTGGTGGGCGCGGCGCTGGCGATGATGCCGGCCGCGCGCGCGATCATTGTCCGACGCGACCCGGTGGAAACCTGCCTCGGCTGCTTCCGCCAGTGCTTCAGCGAAAACAGCGGCTTCGCCTGCAGCATGGACGAACTGGCCGATTACTGCATCGACTTCCTGCGCCTCACGCGGTTCTGGCTCGAAAAATATCCGGATCGCGTGATGGATTTGCAATACGAATCGCTGGTCGCCGATCCGGAAACCGAAGTTCGCCGCCTGCTGGACTTCTGCGGCCTGCCTTTCGATCCCGCGTGCATCGATTTCCACAAGACGGCGCGCACGGTACAGAGCCTGCCCAGCGCGGCGCAGGTGCGGCAACCGATCCGCCGTGATACCGCGCGCAGCGCGCGCTATGGCGACAAGCTGGATCGACTGCGGCAGCGGCTGCGCGATGCGGGAGTGCTGGCGGAGTGAGCGGGAATCGTCGCCAAATCGAAGCCGTTCGTGTTGAGCGTAGCGGAGCGCAGCTCCGCGAAGTCGAAACACGCGGATCACGAAGGCTTTTTTGCCCTTCGACTTCGCGCCTTCGGCGCTACGCTCGGGGCGAACGGAAATTTGAGGCGGCCCGTGGCAGCGCATTCCGTACTGTTGCCTTGCTGATGATTTGTGGAACGCTGATGCTGATGGCCGCCTGCGCTCAACTGCCGCCGCGCAATCCCATTGCAACATGGGTGCCGTCGAAGAACCACGACATCCGCAAACCGCAGTTGATCGTGCTGCATTTCACCGACCAGGATTCGGCCGCGCAGTCGCTCGACACCTTGCGCACCACGAACAGCGATGGTCCGGTCAGCGCGCATTACCTGATCGGTCGCGACGGCCACATTTACCAACTGGTGAGCGACGTCGATCGCGCGTGGCACGCGGGCGGCGGACGCTGGGGCACCATCACCGATGTCAATTCGGCATCCATCGGCATCGAAATCGACAACAACGGCCACGTGCCTTTCCCGTCCGCGCAAATCGACAGCCTGATCCGTTTGCTGACCAACATCACCGCACGCTGGCACATACCGCGTGCGCAGATCATCGGCCACGAGGACATGGCGCCCTCACGCAAGGATGACCCGGGCCCGCTGTTCCCATGGGCGACGCTGGCCGCAAACGGTTTCGGCCTGTGGCCCGATCCAGGCTTCGAAGGTCTCACCCCGCCGCCAGGCTTCAACCCTTGGACGGCGCTGACGGTCATCGGTTATTCGATGGACGATCCGAAGGCCGCAGTGCGCGCGTTCCATGATCATTTCCGTGGCAGCGGCGGCGACACGCTGGACGCCGAGGACTTGCGCATCCTCTACAACCTGGTCGGAAAGATCGAGCGCGGCGCCACGGAAAAATGATTGCGCGGTCATCAGCGCGAGACGGCAAATCCGTTCGCGGCGGTGTGCGGTTCCTGCGGCATCCGCTCGCGCCGCTGATAGCGCGAAATATCCAGTCCCTCGCTGCTGATGTGCGGCATAGCACCGGCCATCAGGTCGGCGAGGTAGCGCCCGGAACCGCACGCCATCGTCCAGCCCAGCGTGCCGTGGCCGGTGTTGAGGAAAAGGTTCTTGTAATGCGTGCCGCCCACCACGGGCGTGCCATCCGGCGTCGCCGGCCGCAAGCCCGCCCAGAATTCTCCCTGCTTCGCATCGCCCCCTTGCGGGTACAAATCGGCGACGACTTTTTCCAGCAACACGCGACGCCGCGCGGATTTTGACAAATCGAAGCCGCACACACCCGCGGTGCCACCAACGCGGATGCGCTGGTCGAAGCGCGTCACCGCGATCTTGTACGTTTCGTCGAGCACCGTGGATACAGGCGCCCTTGCCGCATTGGTGATGGGCACGGTCAGCGAATAGCCCTTGAGCGGATACACCGGAAGCCGGATGCCCAGCGGCGCCAGCAACCGCGGCGTGTAGCTGCCCAATGCCAGCACGTATTTGTCCGCGCGCACGACTTCGCCATCGACGCGCGCACGAATGATTCGATCCCCGGAAGCTTCGATCGTTTCCACTGTTGCACCAAAACGGAATTCGACGCCCGCCGCCTTCGCGCGCTCGGCCAGCCGGCGCGTGAACAATGCGCAATCGCCGGTCTGGTCCTCGGGCAACCGCAGCGCCCCGGTGAACTGATCCGCGACTTCCGCCAGCGCGGGTTCGACGTTCACGATGCCCGCGCGATCGAGCAGTTCGTACGGCACGCCGTATTGATCAAGCACCGCGATATCGCCGCCAGCGGCATCCAGTTGCGCTTGCGTGCGGAACAGTTGCAGCGTGCCGAGCTTGCGGGCTTCGTAATCGATGCCGAGTTCGTCTGCGAGTTCGTCGAGGCATTCCGCGCTGTAGCGCGCCAGCCGCAGCATGCGTGCCTTGTTGATCGCGTAACGTTTCGCCGTGCAGTTGCGCAGCATCTGCAGCAACCAAATGTATTGGCGCGAATCGAGCCCGGGCTTGATCACCAACGGCGCGTCACGCGAAAACAACCACTTCAATGCCTTCAGCGGCACGCCGGGCGCCGCCCACGGCGCCGCGTAACCGGGCGAGATCTGCCCGGCGTTCGCGAAACTGGTTTCCAGCGCGGGGCCGGGTTCGCGATCCACGACCGTCACATCGAAGCCCGCACGCGACAGATACCACGCGCTGCTCACGCCGATCACGCCGCCACCAAGAACGAGTACATGCATCGCTTATCGCCCCAGTCCGGCTGCCACAACCCCTCTCCCTCCGGGAGAGGGTGCCCGAAGGGCGGGTGAGGGTACGTTCGAGAGAAGGGGCACCGGTTCGCACATGGTTTTTCTATTCGCTCGACCGAACCCTCATACGGCGCTTCGCACAAAAGGAAAAGCGGCGTTCCGCCCCTTCTCCCGAAGGGAGAAGGAAGAGTGATCACTCGGCGTGATCGAACTCGGGCATCGCTTCGAACTGCTCGCCCTTGCGCCACTTGTCCGCGCCCGGACGCGTGTAGACGACCTTGCCGCCAATGATGGTGTACAGCACCCGCGTGCGCAGGATGTCATTCGCCGGCATCGTCAAAAGGTCGCCGGAAAACACGTCGATGTCGGCCAGCTTGCCGGGCGTGAGCGAGCCCAGCTCGTGATCCTCGAAAATCGCATAGGCGTTGTTCCAGGTGTAGGACTTCAGTTCCTGCATCGGCGTCTTGGCCTCGGCCGGGAAGAACGTCTTCCTGCCATGGTCGTACGCGCGGGTGACGCCGCAATAGAACACCGGGATGGGGTTGGTGTCCTCGACCGGCGTGTCGGTGCCGTCCAGAACGATCGCGCTGCTGTCGATCAACTTCTTCCAGACATACGCGCCCTCTTTCGCGCGCTGCTCGCCGAGCCGCGGTACCACCATGGGCGCATCGGAACAGGTATGGATGGACTGCATCGAAGCGATCACACCCATCTCGGCGAAGCGCGGGATGTCGGCAGGATTCAGATGCTGCGCGTGCTCGATGCGCCAGCGCAGTGCATGCGCGGCCGGGTCTTCCTCGAAGATCTTCTGGTACATGTCCAGCACTTCGCGATTGGCGCGGTCGCCGATCGCGTGGATGGAAACCTGGAAACCGTCGCGCGCCGCGATGCGGGCGATCTGCGCGAGATCGCTCATCGGCGTGACGTTCTTGCCGGTGATGTTCGGCGCATCACTGTACGGCTTCAGGAACCACGCGCTGCGGGTGCCCAGGGCGCCATCGGAAACATCTTCGCCCACGCCACGCACCGTGAAATGATTGTCGGCGTAACCGATGGTCTTGTACTTAGCGAGATTCTTGTCGAGGCTGGCGACATCCAGCACGCCGACATTGACGTAAAGGCGCAACGGGAAGCTTCCGTCCGCAACCCCTTTCGCAACCTGCTGCTTCAGCCAATCGATGGTTTCGAAGCTTTCGCCCTGGTCGACGAAACTGGTGATGCCCTTGCTGATCTCGTTCTGCACCGCGAGCTTGAGCGCCTTCTCGCGACGCGCCTGCTGCTCGGCGGGTGGCAGGTGATCCAGATATTTCTTGTACGCGGCATACACGGGATCAGCCGCGGTGTCCTTCAGCATGCCGATCGCGTGGCCTTGCGCATCGCGCACGATCGTGCCGCCCACCGGATCGGGCGTCTTGTCGGTGATGCCGGCCTGCTTCAGCGCGAGCGCGTTGGCATAGAGACCGTGGTAACTGGCGGTCGTCAGCAGCACGGGATTGTTCGACGAGGCTGCGTTCAAGCTTGTCGGCAGCGGCAGGCCATCCAGGTTCGGCTGCGGCGCGCGATCCCATTTGCTTTCCAGCCAGCCGAAGCCAACGATCCATTCGCCGGGTTTGGCTTTGGCGGCCGCGGCTTTCACCATCGCCACCACGCCATCCCAGTTCTTCGCCTTGCCGACGTTGATCTGCATCAGCGATTCGCCGGTATCCAGCAAATGGCCGTGGCCCTCGATGAAACCCGGTGTCACGAACGCGCCATGCAGGTCCAGTACCTTCGTCTGCTTGCCGATGTAACGCGAAATCGATTCGTCGCCGCCGACGGCCAGGATCCTGCCATCACGGATCGCGAGCGCCTGTGCTTCTGGCTGCAACGGGTCGAGCGTCGCGATGGTCGCGTCGCGCAGCACCAGGTCGGCGGACTGCAGCGCAGGCGGAAAGCCCGGAACCGGCGCGCTGGCCGCGAAAGCGGCCGCGGTGAATGCCATCGCGGCAACCGGAAGCAAACTGCGGAACGATTTCATTGAACCCCTCTTCGTCGCGCGAGCCGCGCGGCTGCGCGGCCCGCCACATGCAATGACTGCATCTACCAACGATACGTGATCTTGGTGTAGAAATACGCGCCGCTGAATCCGAACGGCGAGAGCTGCGAATACGGGAATACGCCATTCGTGTTCTGGCCAACGCGGGTCCTGTCCGGATAATTGTTGAGCACGTTGTCGCCCCCCAGCGTGAAGGTCCAGTTGTCCAGGAAGTAGTTCGCGTTGAGGTCCAGCACCCACTCGGGCGAATAGACCTGATCGAAGAGGTAGCTGGTGGAACTGTAACTGGTGACCGAACCGTAACGGGTCAGCGTGCCGCCGAATTCCCAGTTGCCCACGTCGTAGCGCTCGTCCAGGACCAGCTTGCTGCGCGGCGCCGCGTCGGCCATCAGCCCCTTGATCGCGTTGCGGTTGAGGCGCTGGAAATTGACGCCGAGCGAATCGAGGATTGCAGGGTTCGGCTCGACCTTCGTGACCTTGTTCTTGTGGTAATCGGCGCTGAGCGTGGTCATCAGGCTGCCCGCATTGCCGAAGTCGGAACGGTACGTCATGACCAGGTCGATGCCCTGCGAACGCACCGTCCCCGCATTGGTGAAATAGTTGAAGCCGCTGTAGCCCGGATTCGTGACACCATTGCTCGCGAGGTAGGCCAGCACCGAGGATGTCGTCAGCGGAATGGTGCTGGACAGTGCAATGCGGTTGTCGACCGTGACCTGGTAGAGGTCGAGCGTCGTGGTGAAGGCATTGTTGGGCGTCCACACCGCGCCGATGGTGTAATTCCTGGCCTTCTCCGGCTTCAACGGTTCGCCGCCCAGGAGCGCGGCCAGCGGCATGGTCGAGGGCACGATGCCACGCAGGTAGATGCCTTCCGGCAAGCCCAGGTTGTTGCCCGCGCCGAACGAGGTCGACGAGGTTTCAAAGTAATGTTCCTGGCCCAGCGTCGGCGCGCGGAATCCGGTTGAAATCGTGCCGCGCAACGCAAACGCCTTGCTGAACTCGTAGCGGCCCGACAGCGCGTACGAAGTATTGCTGCCGAAGTCCGAGTAATTCGAATGGCGCGCCGACAACGACATGTCGAAGGCGTCGGTAAGGTTCGATTCCAACTGCACGTATTCGGCCAGGCTGTGGCGCGAAACCGAAATCGCGTCAGCCGGCGACCAGCCGGCAAAGCCCTGCGCGCCGCCGGTCGCATCGGCGTGCGTCGTGCTGATGTAGTAGGAACCCAAGTCGCCGGGCGCCACGCTGTAGCTCTGCCGCAGCCACTGCGTACCGAACGCCACGTTCAATGGATGCGACAACCAGCTCACGTCCAGCGGCTTGGAGATGTCGATGTCGAAAGTTTGCTGCTTCGCGCGCAGGATGCCGTCGTGGAACTCGGTCGGGCTGGTGCCGAGGTCCGCCAGCATCGCGAAGTTGGTGGTGTTTTCCGTCGCATAGGAAACGCGGTTGCCGCCAGTATTCGCACTGACGTCCCAATTCCAGCCGTCGATCGCTCCCCGCAACCCGGCGACCAGGGCATTGTCGGTCGAGACACCGCGCTCGTGCGGAAGGAACCCGTCCGGATAAGGGCTGATGGCCAGCCATGGACTTTTCGGATGAGTCGTATTGAGTCCGTAGCGGTAAAAGTCGTACGGCGTGCCTTCACGCCGCCCGAAATGTCCGTACGCGTAGAACTGCACGTTGGGCGTTATGTCGTATTGCCCGTTGATCAGTGCGTTGGAATCCTTGAACGGCACGACGCCGTAGTGGAACAGCGTGCCGTACTGCGTGAGGCCGGCCCTGACATCCGGTTCGGCACGATTGGTTTCGTCCTGGCCGCCATCCTCCAGGCTGAAGCGCATCCAGCCCTTGTCGCCGAGCGCCACGCCGAAATTGCCGGCCCCGCGCCACGTCCTGCCATCGCCCGCGGCGTACTGCCCGACGGTGGCGGTGACGTTGCCGCCTTTCGCGCCCTTTTTCAGGATCACGTTGACCACACCCGCGATCGCATCGGAGCCGTATTGGGCGGAAGCGCCGTCGCGCAGCACCTCGATGTGATCGACCGCTGACAACGGTATCGTATTGAGGTCGTAGCCCTGCGAGCCCACGCCGATATTCGCGAGGGTCATCACCAGCGCGCCCGGATGCCAGCGTTTGCCGTCGACCAGTACCAATACTTCGTCCGGCGGCATGCTGCGCAACTGGAACGGACGCTGGAAGGCTTCGAGGTCCGAGGCCGGCGACATCGGGAAGTTCAGCGACGGGATCGCGCGCGACAGCGCGGTGCCGAAGTCGAACGCGCCGGTCTGCCGAAGCGTTTCGCCGGATACCACGTCGACCGGCTGCAATGAATCCTTCAAGGTACGGCCAAGCACGCGCGTGCCCGTTACCACCACGGTCGACAAGGTCGCGGGTTGGTTGGCCTTTGCCGTCGGCTTCGCGGATTCCTGATCCGTGCCGCTCGCGGCTTGCGTGTCCTGCGCCGTGGCCGTGCCAGTCAACGCCAGCAGCACCGATGCCGCCAGCAGGGTTGGAACGATTCGCCTGGCACGTCCTTTCATTGCAGTCCCTCCGCGTTTTCGGCCGCCGCACGATGCAGCGGATCCGTTGCTTGTAACGAACATCAGATATCCCCTTGCTTGTCGAGCGTAGCCACAAACGCTCAAGTATTGCCAATGAAAAAGCGGGCACAAGGCATAACTTGCAGTTGTGGTCGCGCCCGGATCAAAAACACCCTCACCCGCCCGCCAACATCCGCTGTGCGAGCTGTTTGACGAGGTCGAGGAAACGCTTCTGCACCGGATTCAGCGGGCTGTCGGGGCGATGCATCGCGTACAACACGACATCGAGCTGCGGCCGCAGCGGGCGCCGCTGCACGTTGTGTGTGCCTCCACAAC
>Ga0207667_10000765_pt1 | contig 41810 bp, 56 predicted proteins | sample KBSCornC52_FD_184301 | JGI IMG/M metagenome (GOLD analysis project Ga0207667, IMG submission 184301) | Corn rhizosphere microbial communities from Kellogg Biological Station, Michigan, USA - KBS Corn C5-2 (SPAdes) (version 2) | ecosystem: Host-associated > Plants > Roots > Rhizosphere > Soil ...
CGGCTATGTCGACAACCCGCGCGATCCGGGGGGCGCGACCAACCACGGGATCACTCAAGTCACTTATGACAAGTGGCGGCGGTCGCACGGCCTGCTTACGCAAAGCGTGAGAGACATAGCGCAGGAGGAAGTGTCGGCTATTTATTTCAGCGAGTTTTGGCTCCCCGCCTATTGCAACCAGCTTCCCGCAGGGGTCGACTTCTGCGTTTTCGACTTCGGGGTGAACAGCAATGTCATTCGCGCGCTGCTGCACCTTCAGCGCGTCGTCGGTGTAGTCCAGGACGCGCACGTAGGGCCGAAGACGCTGGCGGCGGTGGCGGCAAAGCCCGTATCCGACCTTATCGACGCGCTGTGCAACGACCGCCTTAGCTACCTTCAGAGCCTCCAGAACTATAGCGTCTTCGGCGACGGGTGGCGCAACCGCGTCGAGTTTGTTCGCGCTACCGCAAAGCAGATGGCCGGGGGGAATGGCTGAGTCTCTCGTTGCTCTAACCCCTCAAGGGTTGGCGGCGGTTCCCGCCCCGACCACGCAAAACTTTGCGGCTTCAGGCGGATCTGCTCTCATAGGGTTCATCGCTGCCGGGGTGGGTGCTAAGCCCCGAACCGTCCAGGACAAGCTTCGCGACTTTATCTCCGTCAAGGATTTCGGCGCGAAAGGCGACGGCGTGACCGACGACACCGCTGCGATCAACGCGGCATGTTCGGCGGTAGCTTCCGGCCGCATCGTCTTTCCCGCCGGCAAGTACAGGTATCGTGGTGGGGGCGTTCTCGCGGATGGTGCTATCGTCGAGGGCGCAGGCCGTAACGCCACCAACGTAGTTTCGACGCTGGCCTCCCCTACGAGCGGCTTTCTCTTCAACGCGAACGGCTACGGCTCGGGGGTGCGCGGTATGCGGTTCACCGCCGAGGTTGCGCAGACGGCCGGGTGCTACGTTCAGCTCCAGGGCACCGAGAGCTTCATCGACGACTTCTACATGGACGGCGACTATAACGGCGTCCTTATGCGCGGCAGCGTGTCGCGTATCCGCCACGGCCGGTTCCAGAACGGGGCCACCGGCGCGATCCGAATCCGCGCGGAGGGCGGCGATTGCAGCCAGGTAATCGACGATGTTCTCATGGGCGCGCAGACGCCGGCAAATATCTCGGTGGCGGGCATCCGGGTGCGCAACAGCTCCGCCCTGATGATTACGAACACGTCCGTAATTCAGCAGGGCGCTGGCCTTTTGATCGACCCATATAGCTCCACTTCAGATGGAGCCGACAGCGGCTCGGTCTTCAGCTTGTACGTCAACAACTGCTTTTTCGACACCAACACCAAGGCGTTGAATATCGGCCCCACGGGAACGGGGAGCGTCAATCGGTGCCGCTTCGCGAATTCGTGGTTCAGCTCGTCGTCCTCTGACGGTATCACTGTTCAAGGCGCTACCAGCGGAATGCACTTCGAGAGCTGCCATGCTGTGCTGAATGCTGGCGCGGGCCTGACGACAGGCAGCGCGCTAGGGCTTTCCGATGTACGAATCAGCGGTGGTCTGTTCGCTCAGAATCAAAACGGGCTCTACTTTAATAGCGCGTTTCCAGGGCTTGCGATCATCGGGGCGGTAATCGGCCTCGGCGGCGGTCTCAACGGCAACACGTCGAACGGCATCGTTATCGCCGACGCGGCTTTCGACAACTACATCCTCGCGCTGAACACGCTTCGCAGTAACGGCACCAACATCAGCAATGCGGCGTCTTCGGCGCCGGGCGCCAAGATCGCGAACAACGTAAGCATATAAGCCGCACAGCCCCCTATGGATTACGGCGGCTAAATCTAGTACCACTACCGCGCTTCACACATTGATCCCAAAACGGAGGCGAACCATGAAGAATTCCGGTGGTGACATTCTCAAGGGCTTGACGAGCAAGAGCCCCTACTGCCCTCACGAGAAGGTGAAGGCGGAATCGATGAGCAAGGACGCTGTTCGCAGCTCGGTTGCGAAGTCGCACTCGATCGGCGGTCGCACGGCCTAAATGCCGCGTTTCGCCGGCATCGGGTACTACGACCTCTCGGGCCTCTACACTTCGTACATCGCCAAGCAGAAGCAGCACCTGATCGAGAGCCCCGCGCCTCACGACCACAAGGTTAGGGTGCTGGAACTGATCAATGATCGCGAAGAGAGCGGGGTCTTCAAAGGCTGGAAGTCAGCGCAGAGCCTGCTCCACAAAGTAGGCCAGCGGATCCGCGCGCTCCCGCAGCCGGCGGAAATCGTGTTCGCATATGTCCGGGCCTTCGAGCCCGGAGCTTACAGCGGCTGGTTCAGGGACGACAGCATAGACCCTGCCGGGTTCATGCGCGTTCACGTTCTCCTCAACCCCGCCCCGGCTTTCCGCCTCTACTCCGACGAAGAGACGTGGGCTCCGGCGCCGTGGATTGCGACCGTGGCCGACCACAAGGGCGCGGTGTCGGCTTCCAACTTCAACGGCCCCTCCACCGCTCACGAGATCGTGCTTGAGATGGCGCTCGATGTTGCGGGTTGAGCCCGAGACCCTCGACCGGATGATCGAGGACGGTCTCGAAGCCCTGATGTTCGCCCACTGGTCCGAGTGCTCGATCGACCGCGAAGCCGTGCCGTTCGACCCCGACTGGAACCAGGGGAGGACGCTGGAGACGTGCGGAATTCTCAAATCGTTCGCGCTTCGCGATGATGGCGACCTTGCCGGGTACGCGATCTTCGAGGTGTCGAACCACCTGCATTTCAAGACGACCAAGTACGCCTTCAATAGCGCCATCTATGTTCGGCCCGAAAGCCGCAGGGGCAATGCGGGGGTCAAGCTGATCGTCGAGAGCGAGAAGCGGCTCAAGCTCCAAGGCGTCAAGAAGTTCGTCTACCTCGCGCCCAACGATTCCGCGCTCAACGATCTTCTCCGCAAGGACGGATACCGCCCGAGCGAAATTTATTACACTAAACTGGCGGGTTAGCACGATGGGCGGGGGACAACAGGCACCACAGGCATACACGCCCCAATACCAGGGGCAGTCCGACACCGCGTACAATTCGACGCTGAATTCGCTGACGCAGCAGAATCAGGCCGCCGCGTCGTCGATCAACACCGGCTACAACAACGCCTATAACGCTGTCGTCAACAACCCCTACGACTCTTCTATGCTGGCGGGCATCAACACCGCCGCGAATAGCGCCGCGGGGGTTGGCGCCAGCGACCTCGCACAAGGCGCGGCACTGACAGGGCAGGCGGCGCAGGGCTACGCCGACGCCAACACGGCGCGCGGCTTCGTTCCGCAAATGACGGCCGACGCCAACGCGATCCGGGCGCAGGCCGCGCCGATGGGGCAGGACGCCAACGCCGTATCGAATTGGGCCGACACCGTGGCGGGCTATGCTCCGGGGCTACAGGCGCTTGCGCAGCAGACGGCGGGCTACGCCAATCCGATGGCGGCCGACGCCAACAGCCTGCGGTCCTACGCTCCGTACCTCATGGAAATGGGGATGGACCCCAACATGAGCGAGTACAACTACGGCCTCAAGCAGACGCAGGACTCGCAGAACGTCCAGAACGCCGAAAGCGGGCTGTCGGGGTCGCCGTTCGCAGCCGGGGCAACCGGCGACGCGATGGCGGCGTACAAGCGCAATTACGACTCCGCGCGGTTCGGCAAGGGAGTGCAGGCGCTTTCTGCTCTCCAGGGTCTCTACTCGGGGGCCGGCGGCCTCGACATGAACGCCATCAACGCGCTGATGAGTTCGGGCCAGCTTACCGGCATGAGCGCCGACACGCTCGGGGCGGCGGCGGGGATGAAGGGGCAGGCCGCGGGCATCAACCGCGACATCGCGTCTCTCTACCCGATGGCGACCGGGGTGGACAACAGCGCCATCGGGGCGCTCACCAGTGCGGGGCAGCTCGCAGACAATGCCGGGAACATGGCGATTGCGGGCTCCGACCTCTCGCACAGCGGCTTTGAGACGCAGGCAGAGGCGGCGGCCATGCCCTACTCTGCCTACAACCAGATTTACGGCGACCAGGAAGCCGCGCTCAATAATTGGGCCAGCGGCAACTCCGCGACCAGCGCCCCGCTGTCAAACGACGTGAATGCCTACGGCAACTACATGCAGATCGGCCAGGGCGCGACCGGCCTCGATCAGCGCGCGGCGCAGATTAACAATCAGAACAGCTTCATGGGCCAGCTCGGGCAGTTGATGGGGATCGGCCTGCAAGTTGGCGCTCACTTCATTCCGGGGTTCCAATAATGCCGAACTTCTTTGGCGGGCTGGCGGAAGGCGCCGCAGGGCTTCCCGACGAGATCGGAAAGCTTCTCGCACTCAAAAAGCTCAACGAAGCGAAGACCGCGAACTTCAACGCCCTCGCGGCTCAGGGCGGTGGCGGCGCCCCCGGCGGCCCGCAGCCCGCGCCTCCCCCCGCGGCGGCACTGGCCGCTATCGGGAAGCCTTCGACGCCACCAATGCCCGCACGGCCGCCGATGGCTGGGCCCGCCCCCCAACCACAGGCGGGACCGCCTCAGCCTCCTCCGGGCCAACCGCAGGGCACAGGGGGCGCAAACGACCCCACGGGAATGGCGGCGAACCCGAACGTCACGGACCCGTGGAAAGAGGGGCAAAGCATCCTCACCAACATGGTGCAGAACCTCAAGCGCGCGAACCCGAAGGCCGACCCCAAGACCCTGGCCGACGCGCTCGACATGCAGATCGACGAAGTGAAGGGGATCACGCCGACCACGAAGGCGTACATGGGCGCTCAGGTCGGGATGCTGAAGCAGCAAGCCGACTTGCAGTTCAAGATGTCAAAGCTGCAATCCGAGAACGACTACCACATGAAATATCTGCTCCAGAAGGGCCTCACGGCGCAGCAGGTGGAGGCAGAGCGCGAGCGCCACGACAAGGCGGTGGAAGGCATCTGGTCGGACCGCGAGGACGCCTACCAGGAGAGCGTCGACTACCAGCACCAGGACCGGCAGGCGTCGACGGCCGCGAGAATCGACGTGGCGAACATCGGCGCGTCCTCCCGCATGTCCGTGGCGCAGCTTCGCGAGCGGGGGCTCGACGACCGGGCAATCGCAGCGCTCAAGGGCAAGCACGGCGCTACCGTATCGTCGGGGCTGGCGAAGGTGCTGGCCGTCAACCCCGGAGCCGATGTCAACCAGACGATCGCGACGCTCCAGGCGGCCTATGGCGACGACGGAACCGGCGGCGGCTCTTCGGCTCCTGCGAAGGGCGGCAACCGCGGCGGCGGGCTGAAACCGGGGACGGTGGAAGGCGGCTACAGGTACAAGGGTGGAGACCCCTCAAAACCGAGTAGCTGGACGAAGCTCTAGTGGCGGGTCCGTGGGAGAGCTACGGCCCCACTCCCTCCTCAAAGCCGTGGGCCAGGTACGCCGCTCCGCGAGCGGCCCCTCTCCGGCAGGGGGAGTTCGGGGCCGGTATCGAGGCCGCGGCGCTGCGAGACGACCCCAACCTTGAGGTGACAGGTCGAAGCCGAACGCCTTGGCGAAACTACCAGGTCGGCGGAGTGCAGGACAGCGCCCACATGACCGACAACGCTCGCGACTTCGCGCCACGCAAGGGCGAGAGCCTTCAAGCCGCCGAGGCTCGTCTGCAAAAGGAATTCGGCCCCAAGGGGTACAAGGTAATCCTCGAAGGCGCGGGCTCCGCTCACTCGACCGGCCCCCACATTCATATCGAAGCGACCGCCCAATCACAGCAGCTAGACGTTCCGAAGCCCTGGGAGCGGTACGGGGAAAGCTCGCCACAAGCCCCGCAGAAGCGTTCTCAGGCTCCAAGGCCCCAAGACACCACCCCGGCCCCGAATCGCGCTCAGCGGCCCGGAAATCCAGCCCCACGGCCGAATTCCGACCCTGGGCTCATCTCTTCGCTCGAAACCGGAGCGGGCAATGCGCTGCACACTGCCTGGGATACCGTACGCCACCCGATCGCGTCGGCGGAGAGCGCGGGCAGGGCGGCCTACAACGTGGTTCGCCATCCGGCCGACACCCTGAAGAACACCTTAGAGCCGGTGGCGGGTGTCGGCATGGCGGCTTTAGACGCTATCAGTGAGAAGGCCGAAGGCAAGCCGCTCGCGCAGGGTCCCCACGCGAAGGAGCTCGTCGCGCAGGGCAAGCCGTGGGTCGACAATCCCTGGTCTCAATTCAAGAAGCAGATTCGCGAGCACCCGATTGCCACTGCCGCCGCCGTCATTCCCGGCGGCCGGATGCTCGGCAAGCTCGGGGTTCGCGGTGTGGACGCGGCCCGGCTGGCGAAGTTGTCGCCGGAGGAACGGGTGGCGTGGAAGGCGAAGCGGGCGGAAGACGCCGCCACTGCGAAGCAGTTCAAGGACATGGCGAAGCACACGCTGTCGAAGTACGACCTCGAAGCCAAGCGCACGACCGCGAAGCTCAACGAGCACATGCCCGTGGTCGGCAACCTGCCGGAATCGGAACAGCGCAAAATTGCGCTCGCCGCCGACACCGGGAAGCGCAAGGGCCTGCCGAAAGAGTACCACCCGGCGCTCGACACGATCAAAGACGTGGGGGAGAGCCACAAGGCGCGCATCGCGAAGGTGTATAAGGCCGCGGGCAAGAGCATCCCGAACTTCGTCGACAACTATTACAGGCACCTGTGGCAATCGGTGAAGAAGGCCGGAGCCGGGGCCGGTAAGCAGGGCTCGCGGGCCAGTCTCCGGGGGCGCAAGTTCGAGACGCTGGCGCAGGGGCTGGAGGCGGGGCTCACTCCGCAGAACGAAAACCCGCTGCACGTAATGAGCATCTATTCGCACCACATCAACAGCCACCTCGCCGCACTCGACATGATGACTCAGATGCGAAAAAGCGGGCTCGCGAAATGGGTCGCGGAGCGAGCTGTTCCTGAAGGCTACACGAAGCTCGACGGGATCGACACCGACCGCCTGTTCACCGACAAGGGGGGCAAGCCGCACCGGCTTATCCTTGTCGCCAAAGACCCGGCGGCGAAGCTCTATAACCGAAGGCTGAAACCGGGACTTACCGGCCCCGTTGCCCGCGGAATTCAGAAAGCGTCGGCCGTCGTCGCGTCGGTAAAGCTGCTCAGCTTCTTCCATCCGTCGCTGATTGCGGGCAAAGCGGCGGGCAGCGACTTCGGCAACGGGCTCCGCGCGCTCACCCGAGGCGCGCCGAAGGAGGCGGTAGCGTCCCTCGCGCACATGCCGTTCGCCCCGGCCCTAACGTTCCGCGAAGGGCTCAAGATGAAAGGTCGTCTTCTCTCCGGTGATGAGGCGATGAACCGGGTCGACAAGCTCTATGTGGAAGCCGGCGGCCGGGTCCACGATGGTGGCATGGCGCCCTACCATGCGTCGGAACTCCCGAGCCATCTGGAATCGGCGCGGCAAGGAACCTTCCGAACCGACTTCAAGCGCCAGTTCGACGACGCGCTGAGGGGCACGCTGAAGCAGCGCGCGGCGGGAACGGTGAAAGGGCTGGCGCGGGTCTTCGGCCGGGCGATGGACAGCGAAACCGACATGGTGTTCAAGCACTACGTCCCGGCGATCAAAATGGGCGCCTTCGAGCGCGAAATGGCAGAGTCGCTCAAGGCGCACCCGGAATGGAGCCACGCGGAGCAGGCCGAGGAAGCCCGCAAGGTGATGTCGAACCTCGAAGGGCGCATGGGTCTTATCGCCCGCGATAACCTGTTCTGGAATAACACCGTCTCCGACATCTCGCGGATCGTGCTGCTCTCCCCCTCTTGGCAGATAGGCAACGCCCGCCTGCTCGACCAGACGCTGCGCGGAATTCCCGATTCATTTCGCGACCTACGCGCGGGCAAGGGGCTCTCCCACGCGCCCGCGCAGGCGATGGGGATGATGGGCTCCTTCATGCTCGGCAACGCACTGATCCAGAAGCTCTACACCGGTCAGAACCCGCAGAGCATTCAAGACCTTCTCGAAGCCCGCACTGGCGGCGCCAACAAGGACGGTTCGCCCGAGCGGGTGATGATGCCCTCGGTATTCCGCGAGCTGTACGGCTGGCTCACGGACCCGCAGCAGGAAGCGGGCAACGTCGGCGGCCCCGCAGCGAAAATGACCGAGGAGCTAGGCACGAACGAAGACTGGAACCGCAACCACATCTACCGCCCGCTAAGCGCCAATCCGGTCGACGCCAACGACAACCGCATGAGCCAAATCGGCGACTATCTCGGCGAAGAGGCGCTGCCGATCCCCGCCGAAACGAACGGCGACCCGAACAGCCACGTCGGCGCGCTGGCGAGGATCGCGGGGTTGCAGCCGGTCGGGACCAAGCTTGCCAACCCCGAACGCTACCAGCAGCTTCAAGACCACTACTGGAACAAGGAATATCTTGCGAAGCGCCGCGCTGACGCGCGGAAGAAGGCTGCTAGCAAATGAACGTGCGCCAGCAGAATTCCTGCACCGGGACCGACCCCCACAGAAACCACCACACGAAGAACAGCCCCATGAGCGCCACGGAGCCGTACGCAAAGACCGACCAGGCTAGCTCTCGAACCTTCATGGCGGGAGTGTATAACAGATGAGACTGCTGCTTGTCGACAATGCCGGGCTGATGACCGACTTTGCGCTCCGGTGCCAGGACGCGGGCCATGACGTGCGCTGGTTCATCCGCCAGACCCGAATGACCGAAGGCATCGGCAAGGGGCTGCTGGTCGGCAAGAACCGGCTGGTCGACGACTTTGCACCGTGGGCTCGGTGGGCCGACCTCATCGTGCTCGCCGACAACACCCGCTACCTGCACGACATGGAGCGCTGGCGCGCGGAGGGGGTTCCGATCGTCGGTCCGAGCGTCGAGGCCGCCGAATGGGAGACCAAGCGCGACGTAGGCCAGAAGGTGCTGAAATCGGTGGGCATTAAGGTGCCGCCGTTCAAAATGTTCGACGACTACGACTCGGCCATCACCTACGTGAAGCGCGAGGGCCGGGCGTTCGTTTCGAAGCCCTGCGGCGACGAAGAGGACAAGTCGCTGTCCTACGTCGCGAAGTCTCCGGCCGACATGGTGTACATGCTGGAGCGGTGGAAAAAGAACCACCGCCACAAGGACGCCTTCATTCTCCAGGAGCGTGTAAACGGCGTCGAGATGGCCGTGGGCGGCTGGTTTGGCCCTGGGGGGTTCATCCCCGGCTGGCACGAGAATTGGGAGTTCAAGAAGCTGATGGCCGGCGACACCGGCCCTGCGACCGGCGAGATGGGAACGATCATCCGCGCCACCCGCAAGTCGAAGCTGGCGGACCTGGTGCTCAAGCCGGTGGAGCAGAAGCTCCACGATCTCGACTACGTGGGGTACGTCGACGTTAACTGCATCATCGGCGAAGACGGGACGCCGTGGCCGCTGGAGTTCACCATGCGGCCGGGCTGGCCGACGTTCAACATTCAGATGGCGATGCTGAAGGAGGGCGAGGACCCGGCCAACTGGCTGTTCGATCTCGCCGAAGGCAATCCGACCGACCCGTTTCGGATGGACGAGACCGCTTGCGGCGTGGTGATGGCGATCCCTGACTTCCCGTTCTCCAAGTTCACGCGCAAAGACGTGCATGGGATTCCGATCTATAAGCTCAACAACTCCAACCGCTACCGCCATAACCTGCACCCCTGCGAGGTGCAGCAGGGCGAGGCGCCAACCGACGTGAACGGAAAGGTGGTGACGTTGCCATGCCTGACGACAGCGGGCGATTACTTACTCGTAGGGAGCGGCGTCGGCTCGAACGTGAGAGACTCGCGAAGCAGAGCGTACCGAGCCCTCGAAAGCCTCGAAGTTCCAAACAGCCCGTTCTGGAGACCGGACATCGGCCAGCGGTTGAAGAAGCAGCTCCCGACACTTCACTCCCTGGGTTTCGCGAAGGGCTTGCTTTTCTAAGCGACACCCCGGACTTCGAGGGGCTGCTTCGATCGAGCCTGGCCTTCGCCCGCGCCGTGATGGACATGACGCTGCCCGAGGACGCGACCACGGCCGACACGCTCAAGCTGATGAGCCTCAAAAAAGAGGTGATGGCGTCGGTGCTCTCGGCCGGGGTGCGCGTCAACGACGGCGCGCTTCGCAAGAAAGACGAAGACAAAGTGGCGCAGCTACTGGAGCGAGTGAAAGGCAAGACCGCACCCCGGCCGGAGCCGGAAATCCCCCAAGAGCCAACTATAGACGAGCTGTTCGCGTAGGGTGTTATACTTCAAAAGACTATGCGCTCCGCGCGGTAGGAGCGCGGCAAAGGTCCATGTGAACCCACATAAACCCCCTCGAAAACCTGCCAAGGAGCGCGGTCAAAACCTCTAATTTAGAGAGAACACTGTGAGGTGCGCAGTGTTGACATCGCAGGGGTCGCAAGTTCAATCCTTGCCACGCCCACCATTTATTTTCAAAGGGTTAGGCCGCTTTTCGGCCGCTGCGCTCGGGGCTCCGCGCGGTATCCGCGCGGTAAAAGGCATCAGGCACCTGCGCTTCGATCTCGTCGATTATTTGCTCGATACTTGCGCGAGCGTTCACGAGATAATCTGGTCTTAGGGGTGCATAAAGCTCTGAAACCGAATCGAATTTCCGGTGCCCGAGGAACGCTTCGACCTCCGGCCAGTCGGTCGAGCGCATACGGCTGCGAAGCAAATCGGCCATCGAGCGCCGGATCAACTTCGCCCCCGACTCGCGATCACCGGGGAGACCGATGTCGGCCGCCATCGTGTCCCACGCCTTGCGAATCGAGTTGACGGCGATGACCGGCCCCTTGGGCAGCGAGTTGAGCCAGTCGACGCCCTGCCGAGCGATCGGCACCACCGCCCGGTACTTCTTCGTCTGCCGGCGGTTCTTTGGGTTGAGATTGAATATGTTAGCGCCGGGGTGCCACTGGTCCTTGGCGGGGTCGGTCGTCGCTTCCAGAACGGCATCGGGCCGCCCGAGCGTCAGCACCGACAGCCGCAGGAAGTTCAGGAGGTTCTTCCGCTTCTCGCCTTCGAGCGCGTAGGCGAACATCTTCGCCAGCGTGTCGACGTTGGCCCGATACAGCGGCGTCCGGTTGACTTCCTTCGCAGGGATCGGCCGGAAGCGAGCCCCGTGGTCGTCGGCGTAGTTGATCGCCGCGGCGAGCTGAAGGACACTGTTCTCGATCGTCGATAGCGCCCGCTCGCGCTCGGTGTCGCCTGCGCGAACCGGCTTTGCCGCCAGCCACCGCCGGAGCTTATCGACCCACTCGCGGTCAACCTGGTTGCAACGAACCTCCTCCTGCCCCGTCTCCTCGATGTACTCGGTGACGTGGCGCAGGCGGTGGCGGATAGCGTCAGCGCCCGGCAGCAGCTCCTTGGAGCGCGCGTAGCGGTCTATGGCGTCGAGGACTAGCGGGCTGCGGACCCCTTGGATCGGCTGCCCACAGGTCGGGCAAAAGGAACGACCTTGCGACTCGTCGAACATTTTGTCGACGACTTTGGCGGCGTTTTCAGGGTCCGCCGTACCCGCGCTAATGCTTCTTTCCCGCTTTCGCTCGGGGTCATACCAGGTGATGATAAGGGCTTCCCGGCCGTCCCTTGGCGGGTCGAGCCGATACTTTCCCCTCTGGTAGAGTGGCTTAGGTCTTTTCGCTCTTGGCATTTACGCTTGAGGTGTTCGGCCGCCCTCTGTTGTATAAGCTCGTAAGCCCCGGTCTCCGCCAGCAGCGCCAGCGAATCGGGGTCGAAGAACATACCTTTTCCGAGGTCTAACTGTCTAGTTATACGTCTGCACATGTCCACGATACGCGATTCATTTGCCATTTACAGGGCACTCCTGGCTACGCATTAGCTTCTATAACCAAAGTATCTGAGCCACTTTCGCTAATACTTATCCTGCCGTTTTCTTTGGCCCATCTGAACACCTCACGCCAAGACTGCTCGGAGTTGCCTTTTCTCGTACTTACGAGTTCTTTGTAACGTCGCTCCAACTCCGGAAGAGGGACGAACGAAGTCTTATCTTTTAGTTTAAGATCGTGGCGAACGTCTTGGAAAGCACTCAGGAACAGCTCTATCCGGCTGTCCGACGGCTGCTTGGCCGGAACGGCTTTTTCCCGGCGCTCTGTGCCATAAATGACACGCTGCGTGGTGACATCGCGGCCCCTGCCGGTGAAGTCGGGCAGGACCGTCACCGGCTCAAGGACGAAGCTCCCCCATGCTCCGGTCGGCGCGTCGCGGCTCTTGGTGCATTCGACGAAGCGCTCCCTGCCCTGCTGGAAAATCTCAACGACCACATCGAACCCGGCATGAAGCGCATAGCCCCCGCGCATTCCGTGGCCGACCTTCGGAGGGTGGTGCGTAACCAAGACCAGGCACTGGAACGCCACGGCCATCTGTTCGAGGTAATTGAGCGCCCGGCCAATCTCGCTGTTGTCGTTCTCGTTTTCGAGGAGGCCCGACGCGGTAAGCGTGTCGAGCACGATCACGCCGAGCCTGGCGCCCTTGGCCCGAAGCAACCGCCTCGCCTCTTCAAGTGTCTCGGTGACTTCCTTGTAATTGTCCTTCATCAGCTTGATTGTGGTCGCGACCACTGGCCCCGGCTCATCGTACCCGGCCATTCGCGCGGGCAAGCCGCCGATCCCTTCGGCGGTGAGAACCACCGTCCCAACCGTCTCGTCGCACTTCGCCCCGAGCCACTCCCTGCCAGCCCCAAGGCAGGCGCCGAGGTCGAGCGCGAGGAAAGTCTTTCCGCTGTTCGAGGGTCCGACCAGCGCCGCGGTGCCGATCCTGGGGAAGCGGTTGAACATCAACCATTGCTGCGAAAGGTCGAGCGTCTTATCCCCTAACCACAGGAACTTGGGCTTCGGTTTCGCCGGTTCCTCGGGCAGCACCACGCCGCCGAATTCGGCTTCCAGCGACGCCGATCCCGCTGGCGTCAGGCGGTTGCGCCACGCACTGTCGACCTTCTTCTGTAGCTCCTCCAACTCCCACGGCGGCGAGCAGCGGTCGTTCCACTCAAGCATGAGGTCGAGGCACATGTCGGCTGAGATTCCGAAGTCGATAACGCTGGCGGCAGTAACGTAAGTCCACAGGTCGCCAGCTTCGCCCTCCACGGCAGGCTTGCGGGCCTCCAGGTAAGCGGCGGCGAGCTGTAGCGCCTCTTCGGTGTCAAGCTCTCCGATGGCTTCCCTGTGGTCCTTCCGGCGGCGCTGCTGGCAGTGCTTCGTCAGTTCCTCGGGGGCGTCGAGCAACGGCACGTCCTTGGCGATCCGATAGGTCTTGCCGTCGACGACGGAGCCCGGAGCCAGTGCGTAGCCGAGGCCGCCAGCGCGTATGTCGATCGACCTGGTGAGCGCTGCCTGCCCCGCGGCGTTGTCGCTTCTGTAGTAGAGGTGCAGACCGCCCGATGGCGTCTCCACCGTCAGCGTGTCGTCGGGGTAGCTTAGAAGTTCCCAATCGGCAGAGCCGGTCTTGCCCTGCTTGTTGTCGATGTCGACGATAATGAGGCCAGTGGATATAACGCCGACGTTATATTCCCTCTTGCCCCACAGGCACCGGATCCGATCCGGGTCGGTGGTGGCGAACTCTTTCCAGTTGCCCTTGAGCGCGGGCACCTTTCCGCCTTCGCGCAGCGGGAAGACAGCGAAGCCCCTCCCGGCCCACTCCAGGGCGTAGTCCACCATGCGGCGCTCGGGCATGGCGGCTCAGTCAGCGTAAACAAGGGTGTAGTGGTAGGGTTTCCCTGTCGGTCGAACGTCGTTTCGGGTGCGGATGCTGTAGCGCGAGAGCGCAGGGCCTACCTTCTGCGAGAGCTGGCGGTTGGTCAGCTTGCCGGGATCGCCGTATAGAGCTTCGTAAAGCTCCTTCACGGTGACGATCTCCTTGAGAAGAAACACCCCCTCGATCTTCTGTGTTTGAAGAGATGTCTTACTTCGCATAGCGCTCGCCCTCCCACGCACCGACCGCGATGGGGAGCCCCGCAGCCCACTCCACTTCCGGCGCCATCAGTTTCTCGAATTCTTCCACGCTGCCAAAGCCTTGAGGAACTTCGGACAGTACTTCGTCGTGGACCGTCAGCACGATCGGGTAGCCCGCGTCCTCCAGACGGAACATGCCATCCACCAACAGGTCGCAGGCGATGGCCTGCACCACGTTCTCGCACTGGAGCCCGCCGTAGAGGCGCTGCACCTTCCATTGCTTCGTGGTGCTGTCGACACCCATGAACGCCACCTGCGGCCGGTCGGTCTGCTCCTCCTCGCCGTCCTCATTGATGAACACCTGGTTGGTGATTCGCGGCTGGACGTAGGCGAGGCAGCGGCCCGAAGGCAGGCGGCACCACAGAATGTTGCGGTCCACCTTGTACTGTATGCGGTCGTTTAAACACTTTACCGTGTGACCGGAGTAGCGAACCGCCTCGATCGCGGCGTCTTGCAGCTCGTACCATGACGAACGAATTGCCGGGTGCGCTTCGCGCCACGCGAATTTCAGGTCTTCGGCCACTGCGTCGGTCACGGAGAGGCCGTAGTTGGCGGCCATCTTCTGAAACGCCCGCTTGCCGCCCTGGTAGCCCATCGAGAGTTCCATCACCTTGCCCCGCTGGCGCAGTTCCTTGGTGACGTTCTCCACCGGGATTTCGAACGCCTTGGCGTAGGCGAGCACGTAAAGGTCGGTGCCCTCGCCCCGATCGAAGTCGGCAAAGGCTTTCACCTTCCAGTACTCGCCCGCCAGCCAGGCGTTCACCCGGCCTTCGATGTTGGAGAAGTCACCGCCGACCAGCCGCTTACCTTTGTCGGCGATGATGGTGGAGCGAAGCGCTTTGGAAAGAGTGTCGAGCGGGTTCTCGAAGAACAGCCGCGCCCGCTCGAACACTTCCTCGACGCGGAAGCGTTCGACCGAGAGCATGTTGTGCAGTACCTCGACGTGACGCACGGCTTCATCACTCACCCGAGGGAAGTTCTGCGGCTGGATCAGTTGCCCCGACCAGCGGCCGGTGCTCGCCCCGTGGTAGCGCAGGGTGCCGCGAACGCGATCATCCTTGCATACGGCGGCGAGCATCGCCTTGTACTTCGCAACCGACGACTTGGCCGACGCACGGCGAAGCTCGACCACTTCGAGCGCGGTCTCGTCGCTGTACACTTCGGCGGTCACAACCACGTCGTCGATCACGCCCTTGCCAAGCGAAGCGCAGGGAATTCCCCGGCCCTTGAGCCACTCGACAATGCGAGCGACCTGGGTAGTGCGTGTGACCGCCCCGCCCGTCAGCCGCTTCATCTCCTTGTCGGCATGAGCCGTCAGCCGCTCAGCCAGCGCCAGCGCCCGCTCCGCGAACCGAACGTCGATCTTGACGCCGCGGGCATTGATCGTCTGGTCGAGCAACCAGGTGCGCCACTGGAGCGATGTCAGCTTCGGCACCGCCCCGTCGATCGAGCACTCGGCTTCCACGTCGGTCGCGCAATACTGCGACAGCCGCTCAAGCATTTCGGGGCTTTCGCGGTAGCTGCCGTCGGGCTTCGGCTTGCACATGCGCAGCATCAGCCGCCGGCCTTCGTCGTCCTTCTGGATCGAAACCCCGATGGCCTTGCCGGCCTTCTCCAGCGTCTGCGGCAGCGACAACGCGGCGCACCGGGCCATCGTGCAGTCGGTTTGCTCGATCGGGATGGCCGGTACGCCCTTCAGGGTGTTCCAGCCTGTGCGGTCGAAAGCGATGTTGTGACCCGCCACCATACCGCCGGTCGTGATATGCTTAACTAAGGGGGCTAGGTTGTGAGCATCGCCAACCTGGTCGCCGATCCGCCAGCGCACCACCAGAACCTCGGTACGGTCGTCCTCGAAGTAACGGTAGAGGCCCGCCGTCTTGAGGTCGACGGGGCTCCGCGTTTCAATATCGAGGTGGGCCACATCAGCCATGCCGCACCAACCGGCGCGCCAACTTACTGGCTTTCAAATCTATCTTCCGAAGAGCGCGTATATGGTCGACTTGGCCTGCGGTCAGGTCGTCAGTCTTCCTACCGCCGATAACAAGTTGCCCGAACCTAAAGAGCGGCGTCCACTCCTCTAGTATATCCGCTCTAAAATGGTACCTAGTGCGCAGTTTCGCCACTGCCCGCCAGGTCGACGATCTAAATTCCTCCGCGCTAAGAGCGGTGAGCTTTGTGAAACGTACGTACCGCGCAAACACTTTCCGCGCTTCGTCCAAATCAGAGGGGCGCTGCCAACTGAAAATTATACGACTGTGCGTACGACCATACCGGGACCCCGGCATTATAACCGGGCGGCTCGGATTGGGTCCGAAATCTCGATAGAAAACGTCCAAAGCAAGCGGCACACGAGCGTAGGTGCAAGCCAGCATTACCGGCGGGTCCCCCGGCTCTGCGAACTTAGCAGCCCACCGCTCGGCATCACCCAAAGCTTGCGCGTAGCTGCGCTGCGGGAGGAGATCAGGCTGTAAAGCTGACAGCATCCGGAGTTTTCCCGTTAAGCTTCCCCCGCGCCAAGGCCATTTTTACTTCGAGGTTGAGAGTGTTGTATATTTGCTGGCTAAGGTTTGCCGTCGCTTTCGCGCGCTCAAGGTTCACCTTTCCGGTAGCAACGTCCTGCATCTGATCGACCAGAAAAGCGCGCAGCTCTCTAGTGTCAGTTATAGACCTTTTCTCTTTATCCGGGGTCATACTTAGCTCTCCTGCTCATGGGGGTGGTGCTCGGGACAGAAGTACTCGTTGGCGCGCGTCTCTTCGTTGAAGCGGCGGAACCACCCCATTTCGGTAAGGCTACCGCCGGCCTCTGCGATGCGGAGGTTGTCAGTCTCCGCACCGCAACGGTCACAGGTTATGACGAGACGGCGGACGCGCGCCGTCTCCGGCTCGTTTTCGACAGTGAGGGGCACTGCGCTTCAGCCGAACAGCGCGTCGGCGTCGACATCTCCGGCGTCGATCTTGACGTTGGCGAACGCCTTCGAAACGTCCTCGCTGCCGCCACCCAGGCTATTGTCGTCAGCGATTATCATCACTGACTGAAGGCCGAAAGCCACGCCCTTGTTCACCTGCTGGTCGTAGGTAAAAGGCCGGATCGTGCAGATGGCCCACACACCCGGATAGACCTTCGTTTCGTCGGTGATAATCTGCTGCTTCAGGTCGACGATCGCGGGCTTTTGCGTCGAGTTGCAGGCGAGGTAGACACCGCCTTCGGTGTACCCCGCGTACTTCAGCATCTCGTCCTGGTCCTTGAACGGCGAGCGCAGCTTGGGCGGGGTAGAGCCCCACTTATCCTTGGCGCACTGCGCCGCCGCCGACTTCAAAACCGAGAGGTCGGCGTTAGTCGGGAAGATCAGGTTGGCGCCGAACTTGCCCTCCGGGTTCGGCGGGATCGGCCGCGACTTCTGGAAGAGGTTCGGAAAGCTCAGCCGCACCGGGCAGGTGCGATAGTTGCCGCTTTCGAGAAGGACAATCGGGTTGTCCTTCACCGCCCGCTCGATCCAGGCGTCACTCATGCGCGTGTCGTTCATCAGTGTCATAGTCTTATGCTCCTTCTAGCGCGCCAAGTTTCACGGAGCCGAACTCCGCGGCGACAGGCTCGACGGCGGGGCGCTTGTCGCTTTCCGGGGCCGTGGTGAGCCCGCTGGATTCCTTGATTGTGAACCTGGTGGTGAGAGCCCGCTCGGCGTCGGCGTAATGCTCGCGGCCGGCGTAGTCTTTTAAGAGCTTCTTCGCGTCGCTGATCGTGACCAGCTTGGGCGGACGGCTCTCTTCGGGCGGAACGCCGTAAATCAGCTCCAGCCAGCCTGCGACCTCTTCATCGGCGGCCATCCACTTGCGGCGGGAAACCTTCTCGACGACCTTCCAGCCCGGCACCTTGCCACCGCTCAGCAGATGCTCGTCGAGCGCGGTCCGAAGGTCTCCGATCCACGACCCGAGCTGCTCGTAGGCGGCAATGACGCGCGCCATATTTTCGTAGTCGGGAGGCGCGATTACGGGGAGCTGCTCGGCAAGTTCGGGGAGCGAAATGCCGCTGAACCCCGATTCCTCGACCAGCTTCTGCTCGCGAGCGTGGCAGATGGTCGATGCGGGGCAGAACCGGCAATGCTCTCCGGGAACCAGCGGGGCGTTCTCCCGCTTGGTCGCCTCGATCAGCAGGTTGAGCTCGTAAGGATACTCGATGATGTCGACGAGCGGCATCGACCACCGCTTTACGCCCTCTTCCTCGCCCGCATTGAAAGCGCGGGGCTGGACGATCACCAGCTCGACTTCACGCGGTTGCCATTCGGGATGAGACTGTAGCGCGCCGATCGCATAGAACTTGAGCTGGTGGTTGTTCTCGGGCGCAACCGCCACCCCGGCGCCGTGCTTGTAGTCGAAGATCGTCAGCTTGCGCTTGCCCGGCTGGTACACGAGCGCGTCGTTGGTCCCGAACGCCTCGCCCCCAGCCGCCTCGACTTCGAGAACGAACCGCTGCTCGACCTCGAGCTCGGCGGCTTCGTCGCCGGAGTGCTCCGACCATACCACGTCGAGATAGACGTTCACCGCCTCGATCATCTCGCGGTCGACCGTCTTCTCGCTCTCGATGTGATCGAGCTTGAGGGTCTTCCCCTCCATGTGGTCGGCCGTTTCGTGGCCGCCGAGAAGGCACACTTCCGCAAGCTTGTGGGCGAAGGTTCCGCCTTCAGCGTACACACTGCTCTTTTGCGGCGGTGCCTTGGCGATAAGAGCGACAGAGCCAGGGCAGACCGCATAGCGGTAAACCTGGCTCCCGCCATAGGGTGAGTGAGCGTTCGTCATAACCAGCAAGCCTCGCTGTAGTCTTCATCGTCTCCGTCAGATTCGACGGCCTCGGGTTCCAGCTCCGGAGCGTCGTCGATAGAATCGAGAAGCTCGATCAAAGCCTCGATGCACCTCTCGATGACGGGCCGGGGGGGGGTTATTCACGGACTCTAGCCGCCAAGGTCTTGAAGCTCTGCGAGCGCGGCCGGGTACTGCTCCTCGGGGAGCGGGCCGAAGGCGCGCACGTTGAACTTGGAGAGAAGCATCTCCTGAATCTCGCGGCCCTTGCCGTTAGCCATCAAAGGCTCGGCAGCAGCCCGCAAATCGTCGAGCGTGATCTTCTCGTCAGAAGGGGATGCACTGGTCGTCGCAGTCGAGCCATCGGAAGACTCCGGGCTCACACTCGTACTTGGGGTGTCCTCTTTCGCAGCGCCTTTGCGGCGGCGCGTCGACTTTGGGGCGGGCCCCTCGGCAACCTCCTCGGGCTCCGGCTCCTTATCCGGGCTCCCCTTGTCGACCGCAGGGGCCGCCGTGCGCTGCGTCAGAAGGTCGGCGAGTTCTAAAAGCGAATCGCCCTCGATCGTAAGCGTGAATTTCATCTGCTTTTTGCCTCCTTGGGGTAGAGCGACTCAGCATACCGCACGAATCACTCAGTTCCTTTGATACGCCTGTTATACGTCTTTGCAAGCGATTAAATATCGCTGCCCTGCACCTCTACAATTTGCTGGGTTTTCCGCGCCACGGCCGCCGCGATTTCAGCGTCGATCGACTTCGCGAGGCTGATGAAACGGACATGCACCTGCCGCCCCTGCCCGATGCGGTGAACGCGCTTGAGAGCCTGGGCGTTGACGGCCGGCGTCCAGTCGCTTTCAAGCATTACGAGCTGCGATGCGGCGGTAAGCGTGATCCCGGTTCCGGCCGCCACCAGGTTGCCGATGAAGACGCGGCACTCGGGGTCTTCCTGGAACCGCTGGACGTGCTCTGTCCTGCGGCCCTGCGGAGTGTCGCCGTCGATAATGACGTGGCCGATGTCGCCGAGAGCCTTAGAGAGTATGTGGATCGGCGCCTTGTGGGCGCAGAATACCACCACCTTGTCGAGCCCGCCGCCAAGTTCCTCGACGAGCTGGCGTCCGAACACCGGGGCCTTGGCTTCCCCGACCAGCCGCCGCAAGGTCGCGATGTGCCCGGCATCGAGGAACGACAGCCCGCCCTTCTCGACGGCCTGGCGAACCGCGGCGTCGAGCCCTTCGTGCTCAGCAAGCATGGAGCGCACCGCGGCGGTGTCTCCGTCGACTTCCTGCGTCGTCACCCACATCTCGGGAAGCTGAAGCCCAACGTCCTTCAAAGTGCGGCGCAGGCTATAGCGCCTGATGATGTCTCTAAGCTCGGGAACGCACTCGGGCCTCGACTTGTAGCTGGACGCGAACGCGCCGGGGATTTCGATGAAGTAGCGAGCGATGAACTGGCGGTAGGTGAGGAACGTCCCCTGGACGAAACGCAGCCACGTCCAGATATCGAGCGGGGCGTTGCTCATCGGCGTTCCGGTGAGGAGCCAGGCATAAGCGCCCCACTTGCCGTAGCCGAACTTGCCATCGCACTGGTGGCCGAAGGCGGCGCGGGTGCGCCGGGCGGCGTTCGACTTCAGATAATGAGACTCGTCCCAAATCGTGAATTCGCGGAAATCGCGTTCAAGTTCGCGGCGCCATTTGGTTGCCATCTCGTAGCTGCAAATAAGAACGTCGGTGCGATGGCGAAGCCATAGGTTCAAATCATCGCTGCTCCGGCCCCTCAGGAGTCGCCTGGGCGCCGCTGAGAACTTCCGGGTCTCATTGATCCACACGTCGCAGACCGACGCTGGGGCGACGATCAAACCGCGCTCCAGCCCCAATCTATCGAGCGCCTTGATCGCCTGCGCGGTCTTGCCGAGCCCCGGCTCGTCGAACAGCCCGGCGCGGACCCTGCCGGCAAGGAACGCCGCGCCGTCGTCCTGGTAGGGAAGGTCGAGAAGCGGCGCGTCGATCATGCGTCGCCCGCGGCGACCAGCTTCTTGCCCTGGCAGAATTTCGACTGACAGGCGGCGACCTGGTTACGGTTCACCTTCGACTGGCACTGATCGCACCAGAATCGCTGCATGTTCGGATTGCTGACAACGCCGAGCCTTCGCGCGTGAGTGCGGATAGCAAGCGCCGTCCGGTGGCGAAGAAACGGAATGCAGGCAGCCGGGCCACCGCCAGGGTAGTATTGCCGGATAATCTCGTCCTCTTCGTCAGACCACCCGTTTGCCCGAACCTGGTCCATCGGCGCCGGGGGCCTCTTCGCGAGCTTCTCTGTCAGATCCTCCAGCGCGTCGATCCGGCGCACCGCCTCGGCCACGGCCTCACGGGAACCGCGAATGTGCTCGCGCAAGAGAGATTCGAGCGCGTTCACTGCTGCTCGTCCCAAGGGAGAAGGCAGTTGGCGAGAAGGCTCTCAAAGACGCTGGCGCGGCGCACCTAGCGTGCGGTCCTGTTGAGGGCGAGCTTGGCATCTCGAACGCGATCCGGTGTCGGCTTCGAGCTATCATGCAGCACTTCCAGCGCGTCCCCCACCCGTTCTTCCAGCTTATCTACCCTTGATAGTAACGCTTCGATGGTGTCGGCTGCGTCAATCATCGCGCACCAAGCGCGCATGAGGTCGCCGCCGGTGTAGTCGCCAGATTTCAGAATAACGCGAAGATTTCGGAGCCTCTCGATCAGCTCGCGTTCGGGTGTGTCGGTCATTGGGGTTGCTCCAACGCTTTCTTCTGCCGAGCCGAGATCGCGCAGCTTGCGTGCTGAGTGCGCCACCCACCCTTATAGCGCTCGAAATGCCCGTCTCCGGCTTTGACGTGTTCGCCGCATCGGTAGCACGTTCCGGGGTAGCGGTTTCTCATTCCCCCTTCTCCTTTGCTAGTGCCCTGAGTGCGGGACACATCCACCCGACAAAGACGGTGAAGTTCATATCGTCGCGGAACGTGGTGGCCACTGCGAGTAGGGTTGTGCTTCGATAGAGGCGCGTTACCTTGCCGCCGCCTTGTACGGGTGTGCATTGAATGACTAGCAGCGCCGCATCGTTCTTGCGCTCAAGCTGAGCCAGTTCGCTTATCCAGTTCCACGCCACAGTTCCCGCGTCGGTCGGAGAGCCGCTTTCGTCCCTCGTGCGATAGTGGGACGCCAGTTCCTCTAGTGCTGATTTATTGGTCACCATTTCCAGAACCTCCATCCATGATCATCGAACCACGCGCAGGCCATCCAAAAGCACAGCAGATACGCGGCGGAGATCAAGGCGAACTCACTCAGGCGCATTGGTGCCTCCGAGGGCTTTGCGAGCTTGCTGCATCGGGCAGCTTACTATCGGAGGGTTTGCGCCCCCACAGTCGCCGCCACATATGAAGCAGCCGCCTTCCTCCATGAACCGTCGAAGCGCAGCACGAAGTTCGTCCAGTTGTGTGAGCGCGGCTGCGGCGTCATCAGTGTCAATCGGTTCGACCAGCTCCTCACGCTGGCTGGCGATGCTCTGCGGTGGCGATCCCCAGAAGAACTCGCCAGTCGAAACTATGTAGGCGTCAATGCGGCCCTCGTTGTTGCCGTATTCCGTTTTCAGGCAAAGTTCCTCGCCGCTCCAGAACAGGCCAATCGGGCATTCCCGCAGCGCCTCTTCCAGCTTATCTACCCTTGATAGTAACGCTTCGATGGTATCGGCTGCGCGTATTGGTGCGTCGGTTGTTCCATAGCGCGGTTGTCCATCGTACTCGAATATGCACGACCATTGCGTTGGGCTTCGCAGCGCCTCGATCAGCTCGCGTTCGGGTGTGTCGGTCATCGGAGAGCGCCCTCGGTGCGTGACGCTTCCGCGATCGCCTCATCCATGAGGTCGAACCGCGGCGGATTGTTAGACGGTGATCGTATCCACGCTTGGATAGCGGTCAACGCAGAGAACATTTTCCCTGAAAGCGCGCGAAGGCGGGAAAACTCTTTTGACCAATATCGCTCGTCATTGCGGTGCAGCGCCAAGGCCGCACGATACTTGTCTTCGGAATAACCGCCGACCGACACATAGGCTATGATTGTCGCCCACTCTACCGCGTTGAACGAGAAGAGATATTTGCCGCCCTGATGGAACTCGACAAAATCGCCAAACGAACGGCTGGCGTAGATGCCGTCGTGCGCGTGAAATTTGTCGCTATCAGTCTCACTCATTCCCCCTTCTCCTTTGCTAGTGCCCTGAGTGCGGCGGCGGCATCGTAAGCCCAAGCAGACGCGGCGTAGAGCATCTCGATTTGCCTTGGCGAAAGATGCTCGGCGTTGCTATCTGCAACAGACCGTGGCCACACTTGTGCCACTGCTGCGCGGGACGCCAGTTCCAGCAGTGCGGATTTATTGGTCATTTAACGAACCTTTTATCTTGGCTAGTTCTTCACGAAACGCATTTGTGACCAGCCTCACCACAACATCGATGGGATCGGGCCCGTCTAGCTTCTGGCGATCAAGATAGTCCTGTACCCAGTCCTCGATTGGGCGCCCGGTGATTACTTGTGGCATTTCACCTACCTCCCTTGTTGGGGACGGGTGGGGGAAAAGAACGCGCGGTGGCCCGGCCGCTTTGGAGCGATCCACTGCGTCATTCGCACCCGCGAGGTCCGCGGCGGGTCGATGTAGGTGCGGTGGCCGATCATGCCACTGCCTTTCCCAACTGCTGAATCCAGTACTGGCCGAGCAGAGCCGCTTCGGCTCTCCCGTCGTGCTTCTTCAGGTAAAAGAACTTGTTTCCCCACAGCTTCACGGCCGCGTCGATCGAGGCGCTCTTGTCGAGCCCGCGTAGGCCCATCGCGACCTTCCACGTTGCTGGCGGAACCAGAACCGGATTGAAACCGAGACCGATGCAGACGCCCTTCAGTTGCCCGAAGCCGTCGCCGAAATTGAACGCGGCCGGGCCTGACTGGCCGGGAGCGCCGTTCACTTTCTCGATCACCACGCGGACCTGGTGACGGAAGTCGATCGCGTCGAGAAGCCGGTCGGCGAACGGGCGCGTCAGGCTTCCGTTCTCGGGGTCGATCATGTCGGTGAGCATGTTGTCGGCGAACACCGCAACCGCTCCGGTCTTGCCGGGGTCTATGCTGAAAAGGACGTTCATCAGTGTTCCCTTGGGTGCGAATCACTTCAATCGACACTGTGCTTTTGAAGTGATTCGCACAAGCACAAATTAACGCGCGGTATCATGTACCCGCACCCTTCTCTTCCAGCGCCCGAAAAAGCGCTTCCCGCTCACGCTCGGACATACGAAAATCCGGCTCGTTAAGGCGCTCGCCGAACGCAAATCGCAGCCAATTTATGAAGCTCTGAGCATCCCGCTTGCGCCGGAACCAGGACATCGCTCCGGGTGCGCTGCTGGCGATCTCGCCTTTGTAGAGCACCCGCCATTTGCCGTAGGTGTCGCGTTCGATCGTGAGAGGATCACTCACGGCAGTTTGCTTCGAACGTAGTCGATTGCCCTGGTTTCACAGGCCCGGCGTTGAAGCGGAGTGCGGGGGCGGTGCCGGAGCAGAAACTCCCACGGGGCGGAATGATCGCCATCAACGACCACGCGGACGGCGGGTTGCCCGGCCGGGAGGGTGAAAGTCTCAGCGTACAGTCGGATCATTGTCCCGCCTCCGATTGAGTCTCAATCCTGAAATGGCGTGGGTCGATACGGAGCCGGTCGACTTCCGCCTGAGCGGCGAGCCAGCGGTCGACCGTCTTATTGTCGACAGCTTCTAGGAGCTCGGCTTTGCGGCCTCTCCGAATGAATAGACGAACCTGGCGCCGCTGTTCCTTTTCGCCAGATCGGCCTTGCGCTGTTCAGTGCTTTGCAGCTTCTTTGGAGTCCATCCGCCGATCAGGTGGAGCACCTGTCCCTGGGCGCACATGCAACCGATATTGGTTGGGTCTGCCTCGTAAGCCTCGAAGTCGATCAGCGAGCCCTTGTATGGCTTGCCCTCGTTCGAGTCCCATCGGGCGATAATTTTGGAAAGTGTCGTCATTCTCGCTTTCTCCTCTTGCTGAAGCGGCTAGGCCGGCGAGCCTCCAGGTCGCCGGCCAGGTCGCGTCAGTCGAAATCTTCAGGGAATTGGGGGCACCAATCCGGGTCCGGGTGCAGGCAGTCCGAAACACTCGGAAACCGCTCCAGCGGCCATGAGCGGACGACTTTGCGATCCTTGCGGTAGCTGGTGGCGATCAGCTCCCCGCAAGCAATGGCGCAGCTCTGGAAGTCTCCGTCATTGGTCGCGCAGAGAACATGGTCGCGAAGGGTTCCGGGCCCGCTCATGCGAGCGTCTTCATGGGTCACGTTGTAGCTCAGCTCCTTGAAGCATTCGGTTCCGACAGGCCACCAGATCGGGCCGACAACGAAACCGCGAATTTCCAGGGTCGTCATTTGGAAAGCTCCTTTGGCTTGGGCCGGATCACCGGCCGGGAAAGGGGAAGCGGGCGGGCCATCAGCCGAGCCACCCGATGAAGCCGGGATGGCGCTCAAGCTTCGCTTTCGCGGCTTCCAGGGTCCGAAAGGCCATCGGGCGGAAACCCGGCGCATGCATGGTAAAGCGCGTGGCGTTTTGGCGAGTGATGCCCGTCGGATAGGGGTTGGCCCTCCCCGCCAGGTCATTCACTTCCGCGTAGATTGTCTGTCGCATCGGTCTCTCCTCTACCTAGCGCGATAAACGTTACCGCGCGAATCACTTTGCCCTTAATGCGCCCAAAATCGCTAATCAGTCAACCCGCCTACTGTAAAACAACGCTTTTCCGCCATTTTTTCGGCGCTATCGGGTAAAACGCCTTTACGCCCGCGCGGGTGTACGCGATGTGGCCCTAGGCCACCGCGTACCCGCGCTCGTAGGTGTGGGCACATTGGGCGCGTGTGGGGGCGTGTGAGCGCGCATAATGCGACGCGGGGGCGCGCTCCTCCCCAAGAGGGAGGAGGGGTCGAGGAGGAGAGGCGGTAGGGGCTTCCCGGCTGCGGGGTGCGAGCGGCCCGTACCCCAAGCGCTGTACGTCCTGAGCGCCGTGCGTCCTGAGCGGCCCGAGCGCCGCTTCGCTGCGTCGGCTATGAGGGTGAGAGGCGCTCCCGGCCCATACACCCCAGAGCCTGAAAGGTTGTTATACCTATCAGGAGCCCCGATTGGCCCATAAGGTATAACAGAGACGCGCGCGCGTACGCGCGAGTCAATATCCCCGCGCGAGGCGGGCGAGCCTCCCAACCTTGGGGCCTGGGGGCCTGGGGGCTGCCGATCGAAATTTAAGCCACCTAGCCTAAAAGTGCGCCAATTTTGAAATTTTCGTTATGCGCCAACCACTTAGCTTCATAGACTAACCGCCTATTGACAACCGGCATTACCGCGTGAGACACATTGCCCTACCGCCTTGCCGCGGTGTAGTCGGACGGCTGCGGAGCAAGCGACACGGTTCCGCAGCCGTTGAACCTGGGAGGGGTGGATTGACCAAGGACGAATTCCTTGCCGAAACGGCCTCTGTCGTTCGCCACCTGCTGACCGCCGGAGCCGGGGCGGTCGCCGCCAACGGCCTCGGAACGACCCCGGTGGTCGCTATAGGAACTGCCGCCGCCGTGTTCGTCGGGACGCTGGCCTGGTCGTTCATCGAGAAGTCGTCCCTGCTGTCCCAGATTTGCGCCGCCGCCCCGGCTTCCGAGCTTGAGACGCTGGCCTCCGACCTCGTGGCTTTTCGCCAGAAAGGCTCGAACCCCCTGTTGATCGCGCACCTGGCGCAGACGGTTCTCGCGCTTGCCAATGCCGAGCTTGTGAGCGCCCACCCCGAGCTTGCGCCCCAACCCGCTCCGGTTCCTGCCCCGTCCTCTCCTCCGGCGCAGGAGCCGGAACCCACCCCGCTGGTCGCCAACGTGGCGGCGCAGATGGCCTCTGTGGGACTTTCCGAACAACCCCAAGGAGTTACGCAATGAGAGCTTTGATCCTGTGCGCCGGGGCGGCCTTGTGCCTCTCCGGGTGCGCCACCCTCACCGGCTCGCCGTCCGTGGCGGCGCAGCGCGGCGTGTACAATGCCGAGAGCGATTTCGCCGCGGCGCTGCCCGTGGCGGTGGCCTACGAGAACCTTCCGGCTTGCTCGTCTACGCAGGCGTTCCCATGCGCCAGCCCTTCGTCGGTGGCGAAAATAACCGCCGCCGCGCGCGCAGCGCGGGCGAGCTTGAGCACCGCACAGGCTGCGGTTCGCGCCGGAAGCAACAGCGAGGCCCTTACCGCCGCGGCGTTGCAGGCCGAGAGCGATGTCTCGGCTTTCGTCACTCTCGTAGGAGCGTTCGCGAAATGAACCCCGAGGTCTTCGCTTTCATCGAAAAGCTTCTGACGCTGATCCCGACCGCCGTTCAGGTTGGCGGCGATGTCGTCGCGATCATCAACAACGGTCTCTCCAGCCTCCACGCCATGCAGGCCGACAACCGCGGCCCGACCGACGCCGAGTGGTCGAACCTCAACGCGACCATCGACGGCTACATGGCCCAACTGAAGGACGGACAATGAGCTTCACCACTCTTGCGATCGTCAATTCGGTCCTCACCTCGATCGAGGTGGGGGCACGAGAAGGCCGGAAGGTCGACGCCGGTGTGCTCGGCTCGTTCAACGCCGGTATTTCGCACCTGCTGCTGAGCGGCCGGGAGCCGTCGCAGGCCGAGGTGAAGGCGCTTCAGGATTTGGCCGCGGCGGTGGTCGAGCAGCCTTCTGAGGGGGAAGCCTCGGAACCGGCAGGCGAGGAGGCTGCAACCTCCGCGCCTGCCGAACCCGAGCAGCTCACCGAGGTTCACTCCGATCCTCTCCCCGAAGCAGAACCTGCTGACGGTGCGTGATGGCTGAAGTCATGCGCCATCGCTCCTCGCACATCGACGAGACGGTGTACGACCACGATACGCATGAGCTTCAAATCACGTTCACTGACGGGCGCACGTACCGTTACGAAGACGTTCCCCGAGGCACCTACACGGAACTGGTGACTTCGGCCTCCGTCGGCCGCGCTTTCAATGCGCTGATCCGGGACCGCTTCGACGGAGAGGAAACCTGATGCCGGCAAAAAGCGAGAAGCAGCGCCGGTACGCGGCGATGAGCGCCGACCCCAAGGGCCGGGCGAAGCTCAAGGCCGAAGGCAGGAAGCCGATGCCTGTGAAGGCCGCAAAAGAGTTCAGGCGGAAGAAGTGAAGAACGGTCTTTCGCAGGGGTACAATTTTGGCGGCGCGAAGGCGTCCGAGCTGAAGGCGAAGCTCGACCGCTGCAAGCGTGACGAGAACTACGCGAGGTCGCTGTTCGGCCTTCCGCCGAAGCCCACGCAATGAGCCTCCCCGCCGAGGTATGCGAGAAAATACGCGCGTTCGTGCAGACCTTGCCCGGCGTTCATGGCTTCGCTCTCATCATCGAGAAAGACGCCCACGTTTATGAGCTGGTGTCGGCCAACTTCTCGCTCGACACCGGGGCTGCGGTGCTGGCGGAAATGGCCGCGGACGTTCGGCTGAGCGGAGAACAGCGGCCGGCAAGGCTCAACTGAAGTGCTTCACTTCGACGCCCACCAGGAGCTATTCGACCGGCTATACCGGGACCGGGTGCTGGCGCATGAGGTTCTGTTCCCGCACCGCCACACGAACATCACCCAGGACTTCCACCGCCAGATGATCCTCGACTGGCACAACCCCGAGGTGCCGAAGTCGATCGACATGGTGTTCCGGGGCGGGGCCAAGTCGACCATCGCGGAAGAAGCGATCACGATCCGGGCGGGCTTCCGCGAGTTCAAGAACGCGCTGGTGATCGGGGAAACGTTCGAGCGGTCGTGCGAGCGCGTCCACGCGATCAAGCGCGAGATTGAGACCAACGAGCACCTGATGACGCTGTTTGGAGACTTGAAAGGTCCGACCTGGGCCGACGGCGAAATCGTGCTTTCGAACGGGGTGAGGATCAAGGCGCTCGGCCGGGGGCAGGCGCTGCGCGGGATCAAGTTCGAGGATATTCGCCCCGACGCAGTGTTCTGCGACGACGTGGAGACGATGGAGAGCGTGTCGGACAAGGACCGCCGCGCTCGCACCCGGCAATGGTTCTTCGCTGAGCTCCTGCCCGCCTGCGATGTCAACGCCTTCGTTCGCGTGGCGGCCACGCCCCTCGACAATGACGCGCTGGCGGTTCGCCTCCTCGAAGCGCCGGGGTGGGAGAGCAAGGTCTTCCCGATCGAGCATCTCGACGGGGAAGGGCAAAGGCGGTCGACGTGGGCCGATCGGTTCCCCCTCGAAAAGATCGACGAGCTTCGCGACACGTTCGTAAAGCAGGGGCTGTATGACGATTTCGAGCGCGAGTACCTGTGCATGGCCCGCGGCAACAAGTCGCGGACCTTCCGCCCCGAGGACATCGTTGTTCACCCGACTGTTCGCACCTGGCAGGCGGTCTATGCGATGTTCGACCCGGCGCGAACCACGAACGCCAAGTCGGCGACGACGGGGTTCGCAGCGTGGAGTTGGGCCGGGCACAAGCTCGTGGTGTGGGACGCTTGGGGAAAGCAGCTCCTGCCCGACGCGATCGTGGACGCGATATTCGAATGCGCGGCCGGCGATTTGCCCCCGGTGTGGATCGGGGTCGAGGAAGACGGCCTGAACGAATTCCTGCTCCAGCCGATCCGGTCGGAGCAGGTGAAGCGCGGGATCTCGATCCCGTTCCGCTCGATGCGGGCGCCGAAGGGCAAGCTCGACTTCATCGGCGGGTTGCAGCCTTATTTCAAGGCCAAGCAGGTGCTGTTCGCCAAGGAGCTTCCCGACCTTCGTGACCAGCTTCTCGGTTTCCCCACCGGCCGCATCGACACTCCCAACGCCCTTGCCTACGCGCTGAAGCTGAAGCCCGGACAGCCGATCCACGAGAACTTCCACAAGGAGCATATCTTCGAGGGCCTTCGGAGGGTGCAGGGGGCGAAGCCGTGGCTGGCGGTTCAGACGACTCAGAACGGCGTCGGCGCGGTGCTTATCCAGTGGAGCGACGGAGTGCTCTATGTGCTCGCGGACTGGTTCTATGAAGGAAACGAAGTCGATACCTTCTCGCGCATCGCCACCGAGGCCCGGCTGGAAGCGGGCCAGCAAGTGACGGCGGTGTTCCCCCCGAGCCACTTCGATAAGTTTTCGAACGTCGGACTGGTGCAGGCAGCGCGCAGGGTTCCGATGAATTCGCAGCGCGGCGGCCTGCCGGCGCAGGGGCAGCCTCTCCTTTCCGATCTTCTGGAGAGAAACCGCAAGGGCTTTCCTGCCGTGCGCATCTCCAGCTCGGCCACATGGACGCTGAACGGGCTTTCCAGCGGCTACTGCCGGTACGTGAACACGCGCGGGGTGCTCGAAGCAACCGCCGAGCCGGGGCCGTACCGGGCCATAGTCGAAGCGCTGGAGAGCTTCGTCGCGCTGACGGGCACGGGCGCGATGGAAGACCGCGAGGATCTTTCCTACGGAATGACGGACACGGGGCGCCGATACATATCGGCAAGAAGGTAAGAGAGCGATGGACGAAGAGACCGAAGGGCAAGAGCAGCCGGAGCGCAAGAAGCCGGATCGGGACGCCGAGCTGTCGGGCCGAAAGAAGATCGTCGAGCAGGCGCTCAAAGTGTGCGAGACCGCCGCCAAGGCGTTCGAGGGGCAGAGCGACCGGAACGAATCGGCGCTCGACCACTGGGACGCTTTCAACGTCACGCTGTCCGACCGTCAATTCTACCACGGCACCAGCGAGATTTGCACACCGTTCGTCCGCGATGCGGTGCTGGCCCGGCAGACGCGGTTCTCGAACCAGCTCTTCCCTGAGAACCAGAAGCACATCGAGGCGTTCGGCTCGGGCGACACCCCCTACGCGACGATCAGCCTGCTTGAGCATTACATTCACCAGCTCAAGCTCAAGAACAACGTGGTCGATCCGCTGCTCATCAACGGCGACCTCGAAGGGCAGTACAACCTGTACATCAGTTGGGAGGAACGCACCCGCCACGTCACCCGCCGGGTCAAGCGCCCGGTGGAGGATGAAGAGGGCAACGAGCTTCCGGCCGAGCCTATCGAGGACATGGAGGAGGAAAGCGAGGTCGTCGATAGCGGCCCCGTGATCGAAGTGCTGTCCGACTCTGACGTTACGATTTTTCCCGCCACTGCACAGACGATTGAGCAGGCGCTGGAGATCGGTGGCGGAGTGGCGATCATCCGCCGCTGGACCAAGGGGGAAGTCGAGCGCCGCGTCGCCAACAAGGAGATCGACGAAAGCGCCGCCGAAGCGATTCTCGATACGATGAGTTCGCTGGAGAAGACCGGCCGCGGAGACACCGCCAAGGCCCAGGGCGAGGCCGCCGGGGTGAAGATCAAACGCGGCGCAAAGGTCGCTGTCGTTTACGAAATCTGGTGCAAGCTCAAGGTCGGAAAAGATCGGCGTGTGTGCCGCATCCTCTATGCCGGCGAGAAGATTTTCCTCTCGATCAAGCGCAATCCGTACTGGTGCGACAAGGTGCCGTTCATTTCCTGCGCGATCGACAAGACGAGCGGCGTGTTCAAGGGCAAGGCCCCGGTGGCGGCGGTGCTCGACTTCCACATTCTCGCCAACGACACCGTGAACGAAGGCGCGGACAGCGGGCACTTCTCGCTGCTTCCGATCATTATGACCGACCCGGTGAAGAACCCGAAGGTCGGGAGCATGGTGCTCGCCCCGGCTGCGATTTGGGAAACCGACCCGCAATCGACGCAGTTCGCGAAATTCCCGGAGATGTGGAAGGACGCGGCCGAGCGGGTGATGGAGTACCGCTCGCAGATATTCCAGACGCTCGGCGTCAACCCGTCGATGATCCCCGGCACCACCGGCAAGAACCGGAAAATGAATCAGGCCGAGATCGCGCAGGAGCAGCAGGTGGACTTGCTCACCACTGCTGACGCGGTGGCGGTTCTGGAGCAGGGTGTCCTAACCCCTATGCTGACACTGATCCTCGAACTAGACCACCAGTTTCGAAAGGATTCGATGCTGATCCGGTCCTTTGGCCCGGTCGGGCAGAAGATGATTATGCAGGAGCTGGAGCCGCAGGAGATCGACCGCAAGGTGGAATTCCGGTGGTACGGGGTAGAGGCGGCGAAGACGGCGGCCAAGCTCCAGCAGCAGATTGCCGGGGTGAACGTGCTGCGCGGTATTCCGCCGCAGGCGTACCCCGGCTACAAGATGAACCTCGCCCCGGTGATAAGCCAGATGGTCGAGAACCTGTTTGGTCCGGTGCTGGCGCCGGAGGTGTTCAGCCCCGAGGATTTAATCTCGGTCGACCCCCACATTGAAAACGAAATGATGGAGCACGGGTTCGACACCCCGATTCACCCTTCCGACAACGACGCGCAGCACCTCCAGGTCCACATGGCCGCGATGCAGGGCGGCGACCCCCACGGAACCGTCCGCAAGCACATCATGCTCCACCAGAAAGCCGCGCAGGCGAAGGCCGAGCAGCAGATGCGGGCGTCCATGCCGCAGCAGGGGCAGGCGCCGGGTGGGGGTCCGCAGATGGGCGGCCAGCCCCGGCCACCGCAGTCGCAGCCGGGTGCGCCGGGGCAGATTCACCCCGACCAGATGGCAAGCGCCGGAGACCCGAGCGCTATGCCAAGGAAAGAGTAAAGGTGGGCGGCAGCCCCTTTCGGTAGGGAGCCCACCCGCCGCTGGTGTCTGCCAGCAGCTACCAACTTGCTCCTAGCTCAGTCGTCCCAACCGATGCAGAAGCGGGATCGGATCAGCCCCCTGTGACGGTCGCCCGCCTGGATACTTGTTACCAAGCACCTACAATCGTCGAATGTTTACGGCCCGTGGTCCGACGATTACCGAATCATATAGCACGAAATTACCGCACTTGACACAGTGTTCCACGTGAAACACTATGGACGCTCACCGACTGGTGGCCGTGACCTCACCCTCGATCGTCTTGCCGACGTTATCGGCTAGGAAACGAATATGGACCCGGAAGACGAAGGCGAAGACTTCGACGACATTCAAGACTTCGACGAACCTGAAGATCAAGATGATCAGTCCCAAGAGGGCCAGGACGGCGAAGAGGACCAGTCAAACGATCCAGACGCCGAAGAACCCCCTTCTCGACAGCCCTCAAGAGCGCAGCGCCGCATCGAGGAGCTGGACCGGCGGACCCGTGAATTCGAGCGCGTAGCGCAAGAAGCCAGGGAGCGGGCGGAAGCGGCCGAACGGCGGCTTAACGAAGTTCTCAACGGCACTTCACGGGCAGAGGCGGAACGGCGGGAACGTGAGCGCCTAGCGAACATGGACCCCGACGAGCGCCTCGCATACCAAGCTCGCCAATCCGAGGAACGGACCAGTCGGGAGCTGCTATCGCTGCGGCAGCAAGTCGCAGACAGCACCGACCGATCGGAATTCGCCGCAGCCTGTGCCGCCAACCCGGCGCTCGCCAAGGTGAAGGACCAGGTGGAAGCCGAACTCAAGAAGCTGCGAGCCTCTGGAACTGACGTGCCGCGTGGCACTCTTGCCGCCTATCTCATCGGCCAGCAGGTTCTTGAGAAGGCCCCGAAAGCAAGGGAGCGCGCGGTGAAGAGAGCTGCGGCAAACCTCGATCGAGAACGCGCCCGGCCCACGGGGGGAGCCTCAGACGCTCCAGCACGGGGACGGACGAACGACGACAAAGCCGCACGAGACAAGAGGTTGGAAAACTTCACGTTTTAGCGGCGGGCCGTTTGGTCCCGCCCGCAAGGGAAAGGGACCGACATGGCCGGGACGAACACTTACTCGAGCTTCACTTCGGACATTGAAAACTATATCGCCGACAAGGTTCTGCCCTTGGCCCGGCGACGCCTCTGCGCGTACCGCTTCGGCGACCCGCTGACGCTCGATAAGGGCCGCGGCGTCACCTACACGGCGACGCGCTTCAACCGTCTTCCTCTGCCATTCCAGGCAATCAGCGAAGGCGTTCCGCCAACGCAAGGCGAGAGCCTGACGCTGACGCAGGTGAGCGCCACCTGCCAGCAATGGGGCGACCTGGTGAAAATCACCGATGTTGCCGAAATGACCATCAAGCACCCGCTCGTCGACAAGGCGAACGAGCTGATGGCCCTCCAGATGTCGGAGACGCTGGAGCGCAACACCTTCAACTCGCTTCAAGGGCTGACGCAGGTGAACTACGTCAACAGCCGTGGCTCGCGCGCAGCGCTTCAGGCTGGCGACATTCTCGATACCGCAACCATTAACCGTACCGTCGCTCTCATGGTGAACCTCGGGGCGCCTCGGTTTCTTGGCGACGAGCAGACCGACACCGAGCAGGACGCGGATCGTGGCGGCGCCAATGCCTCCAGTAACCCGCGCATCATGCCGCACTACGTCGCGATCGCGCATCCGTTCATCATTGCGGACTTCGCGAACTCGTCCGACGTTAAGACGGCGTGGCAGTACAGCGACATCAACCGGCTGTACAACTTCGACGTGGGTGAGTGGCGCGGCACCCGCTTCCAGGAGAGCAACATGGTCCCGAGCTGGACCGGCGTTGCCACCCTTGGCGGCACCGCGGCGACCACCGGGAGTCTCGCGACCGGCACCTATTTCGTGCAGGTTACTGCGTCCGACACGCAGAACCAGTACGAGAGCCGGGTTTACCAGGTGTCGACGGGAATCGCCGTCACCGGCCCGAACGGTTCCGTCACCGTCACTTTGCCGTCGCTTCCGGGGTATACCTTCAGCGTGTACATCGGGACGACTTCAAGCCCGGCGAACCTTGGCCTTTGCGCCCTGGGTCCGACCTATGGCCCGCTGTCGGGGCAGGCCGTGCAGCTTGCCGGCGGCCAGACCGTCACCATCACCGGGACCGGCGTGGCTCAGACGCCTCCGGCTGCTCCTGCCACCGGCATCACCGCCTATCCGACCTATGTGTTCGGACGCGGCGCCTACGGCCAGGTGAAGCTCGACAACGCGAAATTCGCGCTGCTGAAGGACGCCGACAAGAGCGACCCGATGAACCAGATTCGAGTGCTGAGCTGGAAGCTCATGTACTCGACCATCATTCTCAATGTGAACTTCGCGACCCGCATTGAGTCAACGAGCACCGCCTACGCCTTCGGCTAAGGCGGTTCCTTGGGGGTTGGCGGGGCTGAGTGATCGGTCCCGCCAGCTTACCGCGCTTCACACATAGCCCCTAATATGCCATGTTGGGTTCGGGGGTAATTCCGCCCCCGTGACAATAAACGAGAACCCCCAATGGAAGACCCAAACACCGAAGCTCTGTTCGGAGATGGCGAGGAGGTCGAGAGCGGCCCGCGCCCGATCCTGACGAAGAAGGAAATCGAAGAGGCCAAGCGGATTGCGCGTGAGCGCGTCGACAAGGCGCTCAAGGAATCGGAGCGTGAGCGCATCATCGCCGAAGAGATGGACCGTATGCGCCGCGCGGAAGGCAAGCGCACCGGCAAGGTCGACCTCGACGAAGAGGTTAAGGTTACGATCGACCTTGCCGAATTCTCCGACAAGCTCCGCATCAACGGCGTGGAGTACTACCACGGCTACACATACACGGTGCCGCGCCACGTCTATGATTCGATGCGTGAGATCATGTTCAAGGGGCACCTGCACCAGAACGCGCTCGACGGAAAAGACCTCAACACCTTCTACCGCAAGAAAGCGGAGCCGACCCTTAGCGGCGGCGCGAAGGAGGCTGCGTAATGGCGGAGGAGATCCCGGCACCCGCGCTCGGCTATTCGATCCTCGCCAACCTTGGAGACGAGAAGCAGCTCACCGTCCAGTGCTTCGTCGACAGCGAGGAGCCGCTGTCTTCGATCCACGTCAAACTCGACAAGGCGATGGCCGTGGTCGACCGGCAGAAGGCCAAGTACCGCCTGAAAGACCTAACCGCCGACCTCGCCAAGACCGAGCGGGGGTTGGAGAACCTTCAGGACGACTTGCTTCGGCTCGAAAGCCAGTTCGAGGAGAACAAGGCGGCGATTGCCGACCGCGTTCGCGACCTCGCCGAAAAGCGGGAGGAGATCGCGAAGGCCGCCTACGGCAAAGGCCGCTCCGGGCCTGTCGGCCACGAGAAGCAGCGCTCCGAGGCGATCAAGAAGGAAATCGAGCAGCTTCAGGAGCAGGGCGCGAAGGCCACTGCCGAGCGCGAGGCGGCGCGGCAGAACATCGCCACTTCGATCGGTCGCTACAATGACGAGATCGAGCGCCTGCAAAAGCAGGTGGACGAGTGTGAGGCCCTTATCGCTGGCGGCGGCAGCTAAGCCGTGCCGTTGCAGGCGCAACAACTCGTTTCGCTTGCAACGCAGGCCGCAGGTGTGCCCGGCTTCACCTCGCAAGCCGGGCAGCTCCTCAACGCAATCCTGTCGGACTTGTGCCAGGATTACGACCTCGACGTAGCCAAGAAGACAACGACGATCGCGCTCGGGGCATCGTCGGGGCCTTACGCGCTCCCGAGCGACTATCTCAGGGCGCTGCGCGACGACGTGTTCTACACGTTCGACGGGGTGCCCTACCCGCTCACGAACGTCGACCTCGCGGAGTACGACGGCTACCCGCAGCAGGCCGGGTTCAACGCCTACCCGACGACCTACGCCACCGATATGTCGCAGTCGCCTCCGGTCATGTACGTGTGGCCGCCGGCAAACGGATCGCTGCCCCTCACCGTCCGCTACTTCTCGCAAATGCCCGACATCGCGACGCCGGAGACCTCTTCGGTCGTGCCGTGGTTCCCAAACCAGAACTACCTTCTCACCCGCCTGACGGGCGAACTTATGCGGATTGCCGATGACGACCGCACCGAGCGGTTCCTGGGCGACGGTCCCGCTGGCGCGGAGGGCATCCTGCGCCGCTATCTCGACCTCAAGGACGACAAGGAGACGCGCGCGGCGAGGGTGACGCTCGACAAGCGGTTCTTCCGGTCGCGTTGGGGCTCGCTGAAGAACACCAAGACCATCGGGTTCTAGCCGTGGGCCTCCGTAACAAGCAGGCCTACACCATCCGTCCGAGGGGGGTAAGCGACGCGCAGGACGGCACCAACGCCTTCCCCGGCGCAATGGTGTCTCTTCAGAACCTGGTCGAAGCGTACCATACGAACGGAGTGTTCGTGCCCCGGCCGGCAGGCGTCAAAGTAATCGACTTCGCGAACGGCCTGGCGGTGAGTGTCGATCTCAATTTTTCAGCGCAAACTTACACTGCGTCGGGAATAAGCTACGCGCTGACTGCCCTCCCCGGCTATAGCTACGCCCGCACCGGGTCGGTTTCCTACGCAAACGGAACTTCCGGCACCGCGATGATCGACACTTTCGCGGCGAATGTCGCGCCGGTGGTTTCGAACGGCACGGGGTACGAAGCCTACGAAGGCGCCACCAACGGGCTTCTCTACTCGCAGCAGTTCGATAATGCGGCATGGGTCGCGTTCGGGACCGGGGCCAAGGGGCCGGCCGATTCTGCCGTTGCGCCCGACGGAACGACCACTGCGGACGCAATATCTTTCACAGCGGGCGCGGGGCAGATTTATCAGTTATTCACCGCGTCTGCGACGACCTACACGCTTTCTTGCTGGGTTAAGAGCAACACCGGGGCGAACCAGACTTTCCGCCTGAAAGGCGAGATCTCTCCGGGGGTCGACCTTTACAGCAGCGACTTCACCGCGACGACTTCGTGGCAAAGGTTCTCTTTCACCTTCACGGTTACTTCGGGAGGGTCGATAAGCGTCTCCTTGGCGAACGGGTCCGCCGGGGCTGCCTCATCGCTACTGGTTTGGCAGGCTCAGCTTCTGGCCGGAAACTTCTCGGACGGCGGCCCGATGATCCTGACGACGAGCGCCGCCGCCAGCGTCGGCTCTCCGACGATGAGCATGAGCTGCGCCAACGGCAGTTACACCGCGACGTACACCTTCGATGACAACTCGACGCAGATCATCCCCGTGACTGTGGCCGGGGGTGTGTTCACACTGGCGACCTACCCCACGACGCTTAATCGCCCGACCGTCAAGCATTGCCAACTGGCGAGCGGAGTATCGAACCCCAACGGGATCATATCTGAGTACACCGTGGTCGGTTCGCGCGTGTACGGCATGGTCTCGTCGGCGCAGTACATGGGCAAAGACGAGCCGTTCTGCTTCGACCTATCGACCAACCTGTTCGTCCCTATCTCCGGGGTGACGAGCGCTCTGCTTCCTACCTCACCGGGCTCAACCGGAGACTGGACCCCTCCCGTCATGCGGGCGGTCACCAACGTCTGCATCCTATGCACTCATCCGGGGTTTCCGGGGGGCGCGTCGCCTTCGCCTTATTTCGGGTGGATCGACACCAGCGGCTACAGCCAGACGGTAATCGGCCAGATTACCAGCGGCTCGAACATCATATCCTCACTGTACACGACGGTAGGCAACAGCTCCCCGATCTTGCAGGGGGTGCAGCCGGGGCAGCTTGTCACTCACGCGGATTTCCCCGCGGGAACTTATGTCGTATCCTGCATCGACGGCACGTTCAGCCTCGACACCACCGGCAACACGCACACCAGCACCACGCTCGACGGGCTCGCGTCGACGGCCGGGGTGCTGCCGGGAATGACGGTCACGGCTCCGGGAGTGCCATCAGGAACCTACGTGGTGTCGGTCTCGGGCGCTAGCGTAACCATGTCGCAGGCTGCGACGGGAACCTCCACCGGCGTCGCCGTCAACTTCTCGGGCGGCGGCTCGATCATTGTCAGCGCGAACGCCACAGCGAGCGCCGCGAACGCTTCGGTAGCGATTACAGGGGGCACTCCCACCGCGCCGCGATGGAGCGCCGGCAACTTCAACACCAACCAGCTCACCTCGGTCCCGAAGTGCTGCTACGGGTTCAACAGCCGGGCCTACGTGAGCGAGGGGCCGTATCTCGTTTACTCCGACCCGCTCATGCCCCTTCAGGTGAGCTTCGCGTCGCAAGCGGTGCTGGTGGGCGACGGAACCGATATCACGGCGCTTTCGGGGGTGCCGCTGGCGTCGCAGTTCGTCGGCGGCGTCCAGCAAGCCATGACCGTTTTTAAGGGCGCGGGAACTCTCTACCAGGTGACGGGCGATGCGGCCTCGGGCAACCTTTCGATCAACGCCGTAAACGGCTCTGTCGGGACGCTGGCGCCGCGCTCGATCGCCGGTACGTCCAGCGGGCTTCTCTATATGGCCATCGACGGGCTGCGGCTGATCGGGCTTGCGGGCACTGTCTCCGATCCCATCAATACCGACGGCCGGGGCGTGGCGGTTCCGTTTCTGAACGCGCTCTATCCATCGCGGATCGTCGCAGCCTACTCGGAGGGCATTTACCGGGCGACGGTGCAGGACGCCTCACAATCGGGCGACCCGATGAGCGAGTACTGGTTCGACGTTGCCACTCAGACGTGGACAGGCCCCCACACGCTGCCTTGCAGGGCCGCCGCGGGCTACCCCGCGGGCGGTTCGTTCCTGGTCGCTCCGTTCAATGTTCCCGGCCAGATTTGGCAGAGCGACGCGATCCCGAACTACAACTCCGCCTATACCGAAAACGGAAGCCGCCTGCAATGCGAATACCGGACGGTCCTCCTGCCCGATAACCAATCCGCACGGTGGAACAAGGTTATGCAGGGCACCCTGGTAATGGCGCTCGCGAACGCTGATTCGGTGAGCGTCCAGGTCGACGACGACCGCGGCAACATTTTAGGGGCCTGCTCTTTCACCGGCCAGGCTGCGAAGGCGTCGCTGTGGGATTCTTTTCTGTGGGGTTCCGGTGCGACGTGGGGTGCGCCCACGTCTCCGCTCCGAGAGTACTTCCTTCAATTCCCGAACCCGCTTGTTTTCCGGCAGGGCCGCGTGACCGCGACCTTCCAGGCCTCTTCGGGGCAAGCGATCGGCAACCTCTACATCGTGGGGCAACCCGTCAACATGAACGACGTGTGAGACAGATATGGCGATAAATAACGGCCTCGCGCTTCCGAACCCGCTCTCCAACGGCACCACGGCCGACGCCGTTCCGGTGATGGCGGACTTCAACTATCTGCTCTCCGCGCTCAACCGCGCGCTGCTCGACCAGGGCGGTACGTCGGGCATGAACGCCAATGCGACACAAATCCACAACCTCGCCAACGGAACGCTGCCTAACGACGTGGTGAACCTGTCTCAGTTGGGGGCGTACTTGCCGCTGGCGGGGGGTGCGCTGACAGGGGGCCTCACCGGCACGACCCTCAGCCTATCTTCGACGCTCAGCGTTACCGGAGCGGCGACTCTCGCTGCGCTGACGGCCTCGGGGCTAATCACTGGAAACGCTGGCTTCAGCGGAACCACGCTCAGCCTTTCCGGCGCTGCGACGTTGAGTGGGGGAGCAACCGTTACCGCACCGGGCGGGTCGACTCCGGCGCTGACTTTGAACGGCAGCGGGACGGACTCGGTTGTACTGAAGCTCGCGGATACCTCGAACCCGGCTGGCGCGAATATCCAGCTCACAGGAAACGGCGCGACGACCCCGAACAAATACCTACGCGCCTTTTCGGGCGCGTTGGAGGTCGTCAACAGCGCTTACAGCGCGACCATATTGCACCTCGACGATAGCGGAAACCTGTCCGCCATAGCCAGCTTGTCGTCCACCGGCTCTCTAAGCGCCGGGGGCGCATTGTCCGTTACCGGAGCGGCGACTCTCGCTGCGCTGACGGCCTCGGGGCTGATCACCGGAAACGCAGGCTTCAGCGGAACCACACTCAGCCTTTCCGGCGCTGCGACGTTGAGTGGGGGCGGAACGTCGACCACTCCGGCCTATGGGGACAGCACCACCAAAATCGCGACCACCGCTTTCGTGCAGGCGGCGAAGGCCCCCAACGTTCAAACAGTCGCCTCCGCTTCGACGGTCACTCCAACATTCTCGAACGACGCCGTGAACATCACCGCTCAGGCCGCCGCGCTTACGCTCGCGAACCCAAGCGGGACCGCGGTGGACGAGTGGGGATGGCTTATCCGGGTGAAGGACAACGGCACCCCGCAGACGATCGCTTACGGCACTCAGTACACAGGTATCGGGTTCACTCTCCCGACCACTACCGTTGCGGGCAAGGTGCTGGTGCTCGGTTGCGTGTACAATGCGGCGCTAGGCCGCGTTGAAGTCCTCAGTACGGCGCAAGAATAATGCGCCCTGCTAAAGCCATGTTCGCCTCTCCAGGGCGTGTAAACATCTTCAACCTGACGGCGCTCGCGTCCGGTGCGGGGGCGCAGGGAGCGGTCTATGTGCTCAACAGCAGTGGGGCCGGTGTCGCCAGCGGGAACGCCAACTGGACGTGGCTGCTCCAGGGGCCGGCGTCCAACTATCAGGCCAAGGCCACGCTGATAAGCGGCACTCTCGGAGGCGGGACTTATGGCTCCTGGGTTAATCTCTCGGGCAGCCCATCGTGGTCTCTTACCGAAAGCTCGGTCGGAACGCTCACCAATGTCACTCAGATTCAAATCCGCAATCTGAGCGGAGCGATCATCGCGACCGCCCAAATCACAATAACGGCAACCCGGACTTCGTAGGGGTAGGCGATGGATGTTGCGTCTCTCATCAAATCTCTGTCGGACTTTGGCGGCCTTGGGGTCGTGGTCGCGTTCCTCATCTGGTGGACCGTCCGGTGCGACCGCCAGCACGAGAAGCAGCTTGAGGCCCATCTCGCGGAGAAGCGGCTCGAAGACGAGCGCCGCCTCGCCTACGATAGCCGGCGGCTGGAGACCGACAAAGACCTCGCCGGCAGTGTCCAGGCGCTCAACGCCACTCAGCAAGCACTCATCGCAGCCATCCAGAACCGGAGGTCCGAATGATTACCGACGCGCACTTCACCGCGTTGCAGGAGGTTCGCAACGCCGCGCAGGAGCTCAGCATCACCTGCACCAAGATCGCAGGCGCAGCGGCGTTCATGCACCAAGCCTTCGACAGCGAGGTATCGTCTAGGCTCTCGCCCGCAGAAAGTGCGCTCGTTCGCAAACTGAGGTCCGTGAAATGAACAGCAACTTCGAGGCATCGCTGGCCGCGCTGGAGAGCGCTCGCGATGAGGGCGGCTATGTCGACAACCCGCGCGATCCGGGGGGCGCGACCAACCACGGGATCACTCAAGTCACTTATGACAAGTGGCGGCGGTCGCACGGCCTGCTTACGCAAAGCGTGAGAGACATAGCGCAGGAG